>TARA_B100000686_G_scaffold81676_1_pt1 | contig 11770 bp, 8 predicted proteins | sample TARA_B100000686 | Tara Oceans TARA_B100000686 (sample SAMEA2622733) | marine metagenome | biome: marine biome (ENVO:00000447); feature: marine epipelagic mixed layer (ENVO:xxxxxxxxx); material: "saline water (ENVO:00002010), including plankton (ENVO:xxxxxxxx)" | depth 150 m
GATCCGCTTACGATTTGTTGCTGGAAACGAATCGCTTGGTAAAAAGTTCATCGAAACAGCGCACTCCTTCGCCTACAAACCCAAACTTCAATACGGGTCGATTATTGAAATCGCTCGTTTGAGGGAACGCATGGAAAAGGAATTAGCGAAAGAATTTCATAAAGGCAGAGATATAAAAAAAGGGTTCGGCGGATTAGCGGATATCGAGTTTTTAATACAAATTCTCCAACTCATGCACGGTTATCAAACTCCCCAGTTGCGTCAGACTAATACGAAAGATGCTTTGGAAATGCTAGCTTTGGCGGGTTGGTTTGATCAAACTGAGGCCGAACAATTAATTGGAAACTACCTGTTCATGAGAAATGTAGAGTGCGCTCTTCGTATCCAAAATCTATCGAATTCTAGCAGACTACCTAAATCAAAAGATGACCTTGGAGTTTTGGCTAAACTCCTTGGATACGGTGGTAATGTCGATTTTGCGGAAAAACTTCTGTCAGATTATGACATTACAACACGATCAATTAGATCTGTTTATAAAAAGACCATCGATAACCTCCTCAGAGTTTCAGTTTCCTAATCTGAAGAATGAGGAAACTCATCATACGTTTTAGGGAATTTATAAAAACCCCTGCGTTGGTCATTAAAAGTTAACCCCCTATCCTATAAATACTGTTGGCCGGCTTGCATTTGACAAGCTTTGGGGATTAATCTATATTCGATTGAGCGTTTGTATTTATTTGAATTTAAAACGATTCCTCATTTCTAAGCGGGAAGGGAGTCCCATCAAAATGATTCAAAACCTAACAGGGGAAATCCCTCTGACTCTGATCGATTTGATCACCAGTGCCGGGCCTATGGCTAAAGGCGTTTTGCTTTTGCTGATGTTTTTTTCGATAATTTCATGGGCCATAATCTTTCACAAATTTTTTATTTATAGAACCGCTCGGAGAGAAGATGAGTTGTTTCTTTCCGTATTTGAAAAATCGAGCAACCTCAACAAAATTTTTAAGTTTGCTAGTGAGCTCAGTCAAAGTCCATTGGCACGAATCTTTCTCACCGGTTACCACGAATTGTATGTATTCCGGGAAATGTCGAAAAATCGAGGGAAAAAATCCTCGCTAGGAAATGATCTCGAATCTCTCATGAAAGATTTTGAAAAGTTGGACCAACTTGAAAAAACTTCACCGTCAAGCAAAGGGAATAGAGGCGGCATCCCGGCATTGTCCTCCCGCGACATTAAAGGAATAGGAATCGCCTTAGATAAGGCCATCAATCATGAAGTGGAGAGATTGAGTCGCCGACTAGAATTTCTGGCTACTACTGGAAGCGCAACTCCTTTCATCGGACTGTTTGGAACGGTGTGGGGTATCATGCATTCTTTTCGGGCCGTTGGGCTTAAGGGAACAGCAAGTATCGGTGGTGTGGCTCCCGGCATTGCGGAGGCACTAGTCGCCACGGCGGCGGGTTTGGTTGCGGCGATTCCAGCAGTTATATTTTTTAATTATCTCAACCAAAAAACGCAGACGTTTACAACTCGTATGGACGACTTTTCTCAAGAGTTCCTTTTCATGGCTGAAAAAAACTTTCAAGAATAAACCTCCAAACCGTCTGCGTTTTCTATCAGGACTCCAATCATGAGTAATCGCAACTATAGAACAAAATACCCTCAAAGCCCGCAGCGCAGACCACTAATATCCGAAATCAACGTTACTCCTTTTGTCGACGTGATGCTAGTGCTACTGGTCATCTTTATGATCACTGCTCCTTTGTTACAACACGGGCTAGACATCCAGTTACCGCAAACATCGGCGCCCGTGGTAGAGCCTAACGAGGCACCGATGGTGACTCTTAAGAGCAACCGCAATATATTTTGGGACAAATCGAAGGTGGCTAACCTCATGGATTTGACTGACCGACTAAAAGAACATTCCGGCGAAACTCCCGATCCACAGATTTATTTTCGCGCCGATAAGACGCTAGACTACGGGTTTGTCATGAAAGTTCTCTCGGTTATTAAAGGGTCCGGAATTCGTAATATCGGCATGGTGACGGAGCCAAATCAGTCATGATTCGCGAATTAAGAATTTTCGAGGACTTCAACCAAATGTTGATAACTTCGACTTTCTTTCACTTTTTTTTATTATCTGCTTTGCTGCTAATTTCCAAGCCTCCACTTCAGTCTAAAGTAGTAATACCGGCTTTTATGGTTAGTCTGGCAGACATTCCTGACGGCTCTGAAGAAAGAGCAAGCGAACTCGGTCCGCAGAAAAAGCTGACACCAAAGATAAATTCCTCTAAACGCACTGCCACAAACAAACTGACCCCGGCACCGGACGCAGCCGCAATGTTGATGAAAGAACTGGACAGTATCGGCGGTAAACAGAAACCAAAATCGATTCATGAGATGCTTGGCCTATTGGAAAAACGGACAAACTTAAAAAAAACAATTAATTCCGACTCTGCTTTTTCGTCGACCCCAAAAACTGTCAGTAAAAATGTTGTCTCCAAAAAGGAACCGATTCGAGAAGATACTTTAGGGGAGGAGACTCCCAAGCTGAAAGCATCGGAAGAAACTGATAAGTCCGTGTTCCCGGAAATCAAACTTCCGGACAATTTACTGGCAGGACTCGAAGACATCAAAATACAGGATAAAGCAACAGTTCCGGAAGCCACCAAACTCGAAACTCCCGAAGAAACTCTGGCGCAACCCATGCAATACGCCAAACTGGAAGAAATGAAAGACCCCAAACAGGTTTCCAAACTAGGTAGAGAATTTGATTCTCTAATCAGGGATTTGGAGTCGTTGGATCAATCCCAAAAAACTAGTCCTTCTACGAAAAAAAGCAAAACGGCTAAACCTGAATTGGTTTCCGAGACACAACCTAAACCAGTTGAGCAGGCTGTAAAAGCTGTTTCGACCCAGAAGGACGACACTTTTTCTAACATAACGAAAAAGATTCCTATACCTTTGATAAAAAAGGCCGTCGAAATCGAAGTCGGTTCTTACAAGGAGGTTCCATCGCATCAGGAATTTGTCAGCCAGCTTCGAACCGAAGGTATTCGTGAGGATTCTCAATCCAAAACGATTAAAAATTACTCGACATCTGGAGCGGTCATTCGAAGCCAAGCTTTGGCCGATCCATTGAGTTTATACGTTGGTCGACTAAAAAAAATAATTGATTCGCACTGGAAAATTCCTCTGGGCACAGAACACAAAAAAGAAATCGTAGCCTCGTTTTTTTTATATTCCGGAGGGAATATCGATAAACCCCAGATGAGAATATCTTCTGGAACAGAGCAGTTGGACTCAATGGCCATAAAAGCTATACTGGATTCCGTACCATTTCCGAAATTTTCGGAGGAACTCCGCTCATCTCTTTCAGAGCCAAACCTCCATATTACTATGCATTTCAAACTAACCACGGGTCAGTAACTTTATGCAAAATATTCTGATTTTGGTCATCGTGCTTATGTTGCAAACTCCATTATTGGCTGTGGCTGAAAACACTTCCGTACAAATCGATTTAAGTCGCCAAACCCGTGAACGCATCACCGTCGCAATCCCAAACTTTCAATCTTTTCCCGACCAAGAGGAAGACCGCATTCTCGCTTTGCGGAATCAGAGTATTTTCCGTAATGATCTCAAATTAACAGAGATGTTCGATATTGTCTTCGCGTCCCCTAAAGATGATTCGGATCCGAGTCGTATCAACTACGCGATTTGGAAAGAGGTGGGTGCGCAATGGGTAGTTAAAACCCATTACTGGAAGGACAATAAAACCGACTCAATATTATTTATCTTTCGGCTATTTGACGCAGTTAACAAAAGGTTTATTGTCGGCAAGCGTTATCGGGCGCACAGTATGTTATCTCATCGGATAATGCACCGTTTCGCTGATGAAATGGTGGAGCAACTTACCGGAAAGAGAGGAGTAGCAGAAACCCGTATTGCTTATGTAGCGGAAGAGCTTGGTGACAAAGAGATTTATCTAATCGACTTTGACGGCAAAAATAAGCAAAAAATGACATCAGATCACTCTATTGTCCTGAAGCCCACTTGGTCACCCAATGGAAACCGGCTCATCTTCACTTCTTACATCAAGAAAAGACCCAATCTGGTGATGATGGATATTAATAAGAAAAAAAAATGGTCAGTGTTATCGCTTCCGGGTTTGAACACCGCCCCGGCATGGTCGCCAGACGGAAACAAAATCGCTTTAGTTCTTAGCAGAGACCAAAATTCTGAGATTTATTATTTAACCAAGAAACGTAAACTACGTAGGTTAACCAACCATTTTAATATCGATACTTCCCCAACGTGGTCGCCGGACGGCGAGAAGATCGCATTTACTTCCGATCGTTCGGGTTTGGCTTCACCTCAAATTTATATTATGGATTCGCAACTTGGCGACAAAGGTAGTGTGAAGCGAATCACATTTGATTCTTCCTATAACGACAATCCTGCCTGGTCGCCGGATGGGGAGAAAATCGCCTATACTGCAAGGGTTGGCAGAGGTTTTCAAATAAAAGTCTACAATGTTAGAACCCGACAAACGACAAACTTTACCTCAGGAGGTGGAAGTTGTGAAGAACCATCCTGGTCGCCGGACGGCCGCTTCATAATTTACCGTAAGCGTCTGGGCAATCGCTACAATTTGTATCTAAAAAAAATTGGAGGTTCGTCTGCCCGTAAGTTGACCGAAGGTCACCACCCTGCATGGTCACCTTATTTGAAATAAAAGTTTTCCAAAAAAATGTTAACTACCGGGAAATAGTTTCAAAAACTGAATTAATTGTCGTTCTAAAAAATATTTAACATGGATTTAGTTGTGTTATTATGAAACTCTAGTGTGCTAGACGTGATAGAAACTGAATGCTTTTGTGTCCCCGCTCACCTCCTCTTGATCTCTATTAAGACTTTCGGTTGGTTCCGGTGCTTCAGCGTGTTAACACGGCATTTTTGAAGATCCCTCATTTTGCTTTGAGAGTTTTCGGTGATTCTTCTTTAAATTATTCAAACTAGCCTTATGTTTCAATAAGTTGTTATTTTTTAGATTAGGGTTAATTAGTTGGTGGCCCGTTGAAAATCTCCGTAATTTTCAAAATCGTAAAAAGATCGAATCCATTGGCTTTTACTGGTTATAAAATGATAAAACAATTGATATTTTTTGATTTATTAGGGATTATATGACATAAGAACTTTCTTTTTACGTTTAATTTTAGTATAATATAGTATAATTTACATAAATTCTATCAACTAATAGACCGGTAAATTTGATGCTTTTGGAGCATATAATTTTACCAATTCACTGTCCCAACGAATTTTTAGAGAGGTAATGACATGAGAAATTTTTCAACCCTGGGGTTAGTTATGGGCTCCATATTTATTCTTATTTCGGGCGGTTGCGCAGACAAGCCTTTGCCTATTAAGCCCGGAACAGGTTCGCCATTAGCATCGGCTAACGACGGTGGGCCTGGTTCTATTTCCTCGGGTTCGGCTAGCGGCGGGTCAAACGAAGGTTTTAACGTTCCTGAAGACTCGGATTTTGCACGTTCTGGGAACGGTATTCAGGAAAGCGGCGTTGGGAAAGATTCGACATCAAATAGATTCGCTGACGGCAGTGCTGACATTACCGGTCAAGGCTCACCGAGTGGAGGAGGGGACGATTTTCGTAAAGGACCGTTGACCGGAGACGGTTCTGTAGACAATCCCGGAAGTCTCACCGGAAAATTGTTTGATGATGGAAAGTTTCACACCACGCCAAATTTGAACGATATTTTCTTTAAGTATGATCAACACGATCTGTCAGAGCAGTCCAAATCCATTCTCAAAAAAAACGCATCTTGGTTGAAAGATAACCCTAATGTGCGAGTTCAGATTCAGGGACATTGCGATGAGCGCGGAACCAATAACTACAATATGGCTCTTGGTCAAAGGCGAGCTCAAAGCACTAAGAATTTTCTGTTATCGCTTGGCGTTTCAAACCAAATCATCGCAGAATCTTATGGTGAAGAAAAACCTTTCTGCGTTGCTAGCAATGAAAACTGTTGGTCGCAGAACCGTCGAGGTCATTTCATGGTGACCCGGTAGACTGCCATCAACGCCAAAACTCTATTAGCTAGCTTAAAAATGAAACATTCACCCGGTGGATCGGGAAGTTTCCCCGACCCACTGGTTTTGTTTCAAGGCACAGGGTTTTTTGAAAATTTGAAACTCACCCTAAAAAATCAAGCACAATAATAAGGCAAGCATTGGCAACACATTAAGGTTATTGATATTCTTAACTTGCCTTTCTTTCCGACTCTGGATACCATTTCCCCATGTCGCGTTTTAATAAAAAATATCTTTCAATAAAGCAAAAACTCGGAGCACTTTTTCTAACCACCGTTTTACTGGTTCCCCAATTAGGTTGGGCGGGGATCGGTGATGGTTTAACCGATCTTGAGAAAAAAGAGTTATGGACGCGGCTCAAAAAGATTAATGTCCGGCTAGCTGAGTTAGAAACACAAAATTTGCGAGCTCTGCAAGAATCCCAAAATATGATTCTTCTTAAAATCCAAGAGCTTCAAAGAGTAATTCCGCAGTTGCAAGGTAACATGGAGCAAAACCGAGTCGCACTTGATAACCAACTTGCCTCTATGACCAGTGAACTCGCTGAATTAAGCTCACAAACACAGAAAGATCGTAATCAATTATTTGAAGAGTGGAAAAAGCTTCGCGAGGAAATAACTCTCGGCATCGAAGGTATCAGACAGGGCATTGCTCAGGATGTTGAAAATCTAGCTAGCAAAAACCAAGAATTCCTTACCACCATCCAGAGCAGCAATGAATCAGCTATGGGAAAAGTCGCCCAGGGGCTAGTTGGTCAAAATGAAAAGTTGAGTAAAACTCAGAGCATTATCCGTGAAGAATTGATTCCTGCCATTGCTCAACAAGGGAAGCAAAGTGTTGCGGCTATGACCGGGAAGCTCGAGTCCATGACAACACGTTTGGATAGTTTCCAGAAAAAACAAACCAATGATTTAGCCGAATTTCAAAAAAATATTCAGGGCGCACTAGCTACAATCGATACGAAAACCCGTGGAATGGCCGAAATATTGCAGAAAAGTCTGGCATTACAAAAAAGTGCGAACGAAAATATTACCACTACCGGGGAGTATGTATTTTCCATTCGCCAGTCTTTGCCTGGTTTGTCAAAAAAAATAGACTCTATTTCCAAAGACTTAAACGCTAATTATAAAGTGACAGAAAATCATTTGAAAATTGTGGACGAAAAAACGAGTACAATTGGCGAGGGACTCAAGATTTTAATATCGAAGTTTAATGACCTTGGTCAGTCGGTTACCACTCTTTACTCCAATGTCGCAAGATTGGAAGAACAAAATAAAAATAATGCTCAAAAGCTACTTGAAAAAAATCAGGAGATAAAGAAGGGTGTTTCTGAAGTTGTCACCCGAGCTCTAACAAAAAACGACGCGCAAGCTACTACTCTTAACTCGAAACTAGACTCTACGAGTCAAAAGGTTCAAGAAAGTACGAATCTTGCAAATCAGAAACTCACTAAGTTGATTGAGATTCTTAAAGCCCTCGTTGCGGCTCAAGGAGAAGGTGATATGGATCGATTACTTGGAGAAGTAAAGGAAGCTTTAGCGGATTTGCGAAGGAAGGCGAATGTAAATATTTCACGCAGCAACGATATCAAAAAAGCACAGAAAGAAATCAAATCGGCCGTCCAAAAAATTCTTTCTCCGGAAAAGCCAAACGCCAAACCTTAACCTAGTCAATTGATGGTGAGTTTCTTGTATTTGGATCTACGGTTTTCCTCACGTCCGCCGAGTTCTTGTCTGCGTGTTTCCTGGTATTCCTCAAAATTCCCCTCAAACCAACGGACTGTCCGGTCACCCTCAAAAACCAAAAGGTGAGTGCATATTCTATTCAGGAAAAACCTATCATGGCTAATAACCACAACACAGCCGTTGAATTCAAGCAATGCATCTTCAAGGGAACGCAGGGTAGCTACATCGAGATCATTTGTGGGTTCGTCCAAAAGAAGGACGTTGCCACCCCTTCGCAACAATTTTGCCATGTGCACTCGATTGCGTTCTCCTCCTGATAAGTTACCAATCTTTTTTTGCTGCTCCTGGCCGCGAAAATTGAAGCTTGCCGCATAGGCTCGAGGATTTACCATACGACCTCCAATTTCCAAATATTCTTGTCCTTCCGAAATTTCATCGTAAACTGTTTTTTTATTGTCTAGGGCATCACGATGCTGGTCGACATAAGATAAAGTAATGGTTTTTCCAATGGTCAAGGTTCCAGAGTCAGGTTTCATTTTTGCTGAAATAATGTCGAATAGCGTCGTTTTACCGGAACCGTTGGGGCCTATGACTCCTACTATACCTCCAGGTGGAATTTTAAATTCTACGTTTTCGAACAACACATTTCCTCCATAAGCTTTGGATAAACCTTCCGCTTCAATCACCACATTACCGAGATGCGGGCCGGGTGCAATTTGGATTTCGCGTCCATCTTCTTTAAAATCGATTTCTTTGGCGGTTAACTTTTCATAATTTTTTACGCGCGCCTGATTTTTACGTCCATGATCGCCAGGGCTCATTTGGATCCATTCAAGCTCTGCCTTCAAGGCTTTGCCGAGACGTGAACCAGCTTTTTTCTGTCGCATCAGGCGATCAGTTTTTTGCTCTAACCAAGATGAATAGTTGCCTTCGAAGGGGACTCCCCGACCACCGTCGAGTTCGAGAATCCATTTAGTAATGTTATTCAGGAAATAACGATCATGGGTGGAAATGATGACGTTGCCGGAATAATTCTCGAGCTCGCTTTCAAGCCACTGCACGGTTTCGGCATCAAGGTGGTTCGTAGGTTCGTCTAGCAGAATAATGTCCGGTTTTTCGAGAAGAGCACGGCATAGGGCAACCCGGCGGGCTTCGCCTCCTGATAAGGTCGCAACGTCCTGATCGTCCGGCGGCAAAACTAATGCGTCCATAGCAAGGTTTACCTGGCGATCAAGTTCCCAACCATCGGCAGAGTCAATAGCGTCCTGGAGACGCGCCATTTTGTCCATCGCCTTTGTCATTTCTTCATCGGACATAGGATTAGACATGCTTGCCGTTACTTGGTTGAATTCTTCAATCAACTTCTTGATCTCTCCGAACGCTTCCTCAACAGATTGGCGAACGGTTTTACCTGCAATTAAATAAGGTTCCTGTGGAACAAAACAAATTCGAATTCCCTTCATCGGAGTAGCCGAACCATCGATGTCTGAGTCTTCCTGAGCCATGATACGAAGCAAGGTCGATTTACCCGATCCATTTTCGCCGACAATGCCAATTTTGGCTCCGTGATAAAAAGAGAGATTAATACTATCCAAAACTTTCTTTTGGCCATAAGTTTTAGACATGTCGATCATGGTAAAAATATATTCCCCCGCCATTTTTTAACACCCTTTCTTGATCTTATTAACTAGCCCGCCGCTTAATCAGGGCTCCCTCTTTTGAGGAAGACTAATATATTCAATTTATTTAAAAGTTGCAACGTTCGGTTCCCTCCGTTCGTAATTTTACTTCTGGCAAAAAATAATTGTAAAATTCGTATATAATATACAAGTTATCTTGTATTCTGGGCAAGAGGTTCACTTTTCCTGATTTAGCATAAGAACGGAAGTCTCCCGCGGCCTTAAAAAATGCTTGTAGGATCATTAACAAGCTTTAGTTGTGGATTCTTTTAAGCCTCTTGTGTTTGATTAGAGGGATTAAAATGAATATTATCCTTAATAGTTATTGTAATCTAAAATGTAATTATTGCTTTGCTGACGAGTATATGGAGGAATCCGTCCGGACTCCTGATAAGTCAATGGATTTTGATTATTTTGTTAATGATGTTTTGCCTAAGGTTAAACAAAGTTCCCTAATCAATTTCATGGGAGGAGAACCTACGCTTCACCCTAAATTCAAAGATATTTTCACCCTCACGCAGGAAAATATGCAACCGTTTACTTTTCTAGGGGTTTTCACCAACGGTCTGATGCCCAACAAAACAATGGAAATGCTAACTAAAGCCGTGGGACGTCAAGGAAGTATGCAACGTCAGGTTCAATCTAATGTTTTACTCAACTGGCAGACGGCAGAAAATATCAGCGAAAAAAACCATCAAAGGTGCCGGGAAGTCGCAGAGGCGATAATTGCGGAAAACGGTCACGGCTTGATGTTTAGCCTTAACTTATATTCCATCAAGCAGGACCTTTACCAACAATGCAGTGAAATAGACCAAATCTATCAAGATTTAGGCTTGCCGCGAGGCCAGAAATACAAGATCCGTGTCAGTCCGGCTTTTCCCATTGTTGGCGAACAGGGCAATGTCTCGTTGCCGATTCGGGATTACCCTATTATGGGCAGAATGATTCTCGATCTACTGATCGAATTCCCTCAGTTATGTTTCCGATTCGACTGCTCATTTCCACCTTGCCTGCTAGATGAAATTAGAGAAGATGAATATCCACTCGTGGAAAGGTTGTTCTATCATGGTAGTCAATCGGTTCCAGATGTGCGTGAGTGGGAAAGCCGCGATTTATATTTTGGTTGCGCCGACGACAGTCCAATGGATATTGACCCAAAGGGAGATTGTTTTAATTGTTTTCCCTTCCATCAACACAAGCTAGGTAATATTGACGATTTCAAAGAAATCAATGAGTTGTCGGTGCGAAGAATGCATACCCGTTTTCTCAATCACGTTTTCGAAGACACCAAAGCCAAAGAACCTTGCAAAAGTTGTCCGCACTACATGGTGCGTTGTTCCAGCGGCTGTTTTTCCTACAATTTTGTTTGATTCCCCGATTACCTTTCTTTGCCCTTCGTCGTTTCTTTATTTTTCTTTAAGAATTTCAAAGTCGCGAACGCAGTTTCGTTACCTGGATCCAGTCTAAGAATTTTTTCAAAATTAAAGATGGCCTTATCGTGTTTTCCAATCTTCCAATAAGCTCCGCCTAAACCTTCCAAAGCGAGCAATCTTTCCGGATCAACTTGAATCGCTGCTTTGAACTGTCTGGCAGCTTCATGATAACGACCTAAGATGAAAAGAAAGTTTCCATAATTGATTCGATAATTGGCAGACTGGGGTCGACTTTGAAGAGCTAGCTTAAAAAAATACTCTGCTTCTTTGAATTGATTCATTAATAGATAAAGTTGTCCCATTTTACTGTTGATTTCTGGAGCAAGCACATTATTGTCACTGGAAATTTTAGTCAAAGCCTGTTGAGCAGCTTTGAAATCTCTCTTTTTCACGTAGATTTCAACAAGCTTGAGCAACGCTCGGGTTTTAGTTTTAGTTTTTTGCGCGGCCGCTCGCTTAATAAATCGAATCCCGCTGTCGTTATCTCCTGCCGCGAGATCAAGAAGACCGAGCTGCAAAAGTGTTTCCGCATCGTCGGGGGAGCCTTCCAGATATTCCATAAAGGTTTTCCGAGCAAGCACCAGTTTCCCAGAATTTTTAAAGATTAAGGCCCGGGAAAACAATTCCTGAGGGTGTCTTTTTAATCGCGTCGCAATCCTCCTGTTTTCAGCGGATAAAAGATTTGCGATATTTAAATCTAATTCACTTTTGAAATTAAAGGGAAGGTCGATTTTGATAAAATTTTCCTCAGCCAGAAACATGGTAGATATCAAAGCAGCCAATAGGTGGCCCGCCGGAGTCCAATGATTATCTCCGGGAAAAAATAGAGGTGCCGTGATCTTTTTTTGATAGCGAGAAAAC
>TARA_B100000686_G_scaffold349116_1_pt1 | contig 11764 bp, 10 predicted proteins | sample TARA_B100000686 | Tara Oceans TARA_B100000686 (sample SAMEA2622733) | marine metagenome | biome: marine biome (ENVO:00000447); feature: marine epipelagic mixed layer (ENVO:xxxxxxxxx); material: "saline water (ENVO:00002010), including plankton (ENVO:xxxxxxxx)" | depth 150 m
AAAGGAAAAGTTGTAATTTGTACTGTACATGCAAAAGCTTTTGATGAAGAATTTTTATTAAGAATCAGGTCACTTTGTGATGCTTACCTTAGACTAACTGTACAATCTGCAGGTAACAGATTGATTAAAGCTATGGAGGTAGCTAAAATACGAGGTGCGGAAATGACTACTGGTAATATTACAGGTTTTGATGTGGAGCCTGGATTAGGAATTAGAATAGTACCTATTACAAGGGCTAGAGCTTAAAACAAGGGATTAGTAAACTATGTTTGGATTTAAAAAACCTGAGAAGTCAGCTGAAAAAAAAGATGATAAATCTTTAGTTGATAGTGCTCAAAATGGTTCAAATGTTAAAGGTTCTCCTTCTCAGACTTTTCAGTTAAGGCAGATGGCAAACCAAGATAAAGCTTATGTTTCAAATAATGCTTATGCAAACTTTACTAAAGAACTAAAAAGCTTATCTGAAAAACACAAGCATCTAGGTGAATATCTAGTTAATTTTACTGCTGATGAAAATAATGATTTACCTGAATTTAGAGGGAGGTTTAGTAGAGGAGATAAATTCCCAGGACAGAGGAATATAATTTATCCAGCAGGAAACGGTGTGTTTATACACATTTTGTATGATCCTGGAGATACTCGTGATGAATATATTACAATAGAACCTTCTCAGAGTGAGGGTGTTGCCGAAATTTCTCTTGATGTTGATAAAAGACTGATGGATTTTATTGATGAATTAATGGAAGCAGAAGATAATGAGAAAAGGCATGAAATTCTATTAGAGTGTTTAGAGAAAATATGTGTTGTAACTGAAGAAGAAGTTTCTAAGAAAAAAAATAAAAAAGTCTATGTAACTCAAGACCAATATGATGGATTGAAGTATTTAATTTACAGAGACAAAATAGGACTAGGTTTAATTGAACCTTTAATTACAGACCCTTATATTGAAGATATAAGTTGTAGTGGAGTTGGTCAGATTTTCGTTGAGCATAAAATACTTGGTGGACTTAAAGCGACTGTTACTTTTGAAACAGCGGATGACTTAGATAGATATGTAATCAAATTATCAGAAAAGATTTCTAGGCCTGTTACAGTTAGAGAGCCTATTGTAGATGCTGTTCTTCCTGATGGTTCAAGAATTAATATAGTTTATGGAGGAGATGTATCTAAAAGAGGTAGTAATTTTAGTATTAGAAAATTTACTGCTACTCCTTTAAGTATATTAGATTTGCTTTCATCTGGTTCTATGAGTTATGAAATGGCTGCTTATGTTTCGTTAATGCTTAATGAAGGTATGAACACTTTTGTATCTGGAGAAACTGCTTCTGGTAAAACTACTTTGCTTAATGCTGTAAGCTCTTTTATCCCGCCGAATTCAAAAATTGTTAGTATTGAAGATACACCTGAGTTACAAGTTCCACATAAAAACTGGATTAGAGAAGTCGTTAGAGGTGGTAGTAAAACAGGTGCAGCAGTCACTATGTTTGACTTACTTAGAGCAGCTTTGAGGCAAAGGCCTAATGAAATAATAATTGGTGAGATTAGAGGGGAAGAAGGAGCTATAGCTTTTCAGGCAATGCAAACAGGACATGCTTGTATGGCTACTTTTCACGCTGCTTCCGTTGAGAAATTAATACAAAGATTAACAGGTAATCCAATTAATGTTCCTAAGACTTATGTTGATAATTTAAATATGGTTATGATTTGTGCTGCTGTAAGATTAGCTAATGGACAGCAAGCTAGGCGAGTACTAAGTATAAATGAAATAATTGAATATGATGCAGAAAGTAATGCATTTGGATTTATTGAAGTGTTTAGATGGGAACCTTCTACTGATACATTTGAATTCCCTGGATATATGAATACTTATTTACTTGAAAATGTGGTTGCAGTTAAAAGAGGATTACCTCCAGATGAAGCTCGTTCAATATATAAAGATATAGAGAGAAGAGCAAAAATACTTAAACGATTACAAGAGCGTGGGACTACAAACTTTTATGAACTTCACAACGTCATCTCAAAAGCCTATAGAGAAGGTCAGTTCTGATGACCAAGTAGTTGGTTATGACCTTTTTTCTAGTGTTACTTATATGTCTATCTTAGCCAAAGGTGGTATAAACAGAGATAGAATGCTTGAGTATTGTTCACGTCAAAGATATAAAACAGCTGTATTTTTTGAATATATTCGTACTATGGCGAGAGGTATGGGAGTGGAATATACTATTGCTTTTCAAGAAGTAGCTAAAAAAGCAAAAGCAGATAGTATTAAAAGCTTGTTATTAAGATTTTCATCTTCGATATCTTCAGGCGGTTCTGAAGCTGAATTTATAGTAGAAGAAGCAAGAAATCAGAAGTTAGAATATTCTAATAATTATGAAAGAAGTGTAGATAATCTACAAAAATGGACTGATGCATATTCAGCTGTTCTAGTGGCTGTTACTTTAATTATGGTTGTATCTCAAATATCAAGTTTACTGGGAGCTACTAGTGAATCATTTATATTCTTAATGACTATGACTCTTTTTGGAGTTACTACTATCGGCGTTTTCTTGATATATAAAGTCGCACCATTTGAAGAATTTTCTTATGATACTGATGAAGGTATAACCAAGAGTCGGAAGATGAGCAGGTTATTAGCCTTTGTGGTAGGTATACCTGGATTTGCTATTGCATTGTTAATGGGTATGCTTATATATGGTACAACAAACGACATAATGCGTGCTGGATCAATATTTTATCTTCTTCTAGGATTTTCAATACTCCCCTCAGGATTTTTTGCTTGGAGAGATTCACAAACAATAGATAAAAATGATTCTGAACTTACTATATTTTTTAGAGGAGTTGGTAACATTGCTGGTGCAGCTGGTGTAACTTTAACAGAGACTTTAAAAAGACTTGATACTAAATCTCTTCCGAATTTAAAAATTCATATTGATAGATTAAAAACAAGGTTAATATCTGGATTGCCTAGTGCAGAATCCTGGGAGATATTTAGTACTGAAACCGGAAGTGATTTATCTTCTAGAACTACTACAATGATGCTAGATGGAATTGAAACTGGTTGTCCTGCTGAAGAAGTTGGCACAATAAGTGCTGATTTTGCTCAAAACGTGAATGAATTAAGAGCAAGAAGAAGATTGTGTTCTTCTTCTTTTAGTTTTTTAAGCTTAGCTATGCATATTACAATGTCATTAATTTTAGTATTTGTAGTAGAAATAATTAATAATTTTAGTAAAAAACTAGATGAAGTTTCAGAAGGTTTAAGAGGTGGTATTACTGAAACCATGACTACTCCTTCAGGTTTGCAAGCACCTCCAGGTATAGCATTGCCATCTTCGGGTGATTTGTCTGTTGGTTTAGGCTTAGGTGAAAATGTGCAAGTTGGAATGATGCAGTTGACTATTATCATTGTCATTGGTATTTTGGTAGTAGCTAATGCTTTAGCTCCAAAATTTACAGAAGGCGGACACAATTTAAAAATATTATGGTTTATGAGTTTAACAGCTATTGCATCTGGTATAGTACTGATGATTGTTCCAACTGTAACAGCTGGATTGTTAAACGTTGGAATGTAAAAGGTTAGGAATATAAATTATGAAATCTCCAATTAAAATATGGTTAGAATGGTATGAAACATTAAGGACTGGTTTTTCATCCTCATCTCAATCATCTGTTCAGGATTCATCTAGTATAAATGCTGAAATTGATAATCCTGAAAGATTATGGGATTTGAGTGATTTAGATGCAACTTTAGCTGACACTGTTTCAGAACCTTCCGCTTCAGAAATTCAGACAAATGTTGCGGATACAAAAAGTGCTCCTTTAGATTTACAAGAAGATGTAGATGATGACTCAGACCCAGATATTTCAGATTTAATTGATATATCTGAAGATGATAGTGTTGATGAGATTCAAGTTAATACAAAACCAGTAAACAAACCTAAAATTCAATATGCATCTATAAATTCAGATGGTGATGTATCTGAGGATAACGTTCCTGAAGAATCTGATGAAAATGAAGAAGAATTAGTTGGTGTGAGTCAAGTAAAAGCTGTTAATTTAGACGCTTCATCTGAAAGTGATAATTCACCTGTAGAAGAAGAAACTAAAGATGAATCAGACTTAGATGATATATTTTCTTCTTCTTCTGATTCAGAAGAAGAAGATTTGTTTGCAGATGATTCAGATTCAGGATTTTCAGATGTATTTTCTGAAGAAATTGTAACTAAACCGCATGTAAAAATGCTATTAGAAAAACATGGGACTTATACAGCAGAAGAAATACTTAACGAAATTAAAGAATTCACTTGGAATCGAGAGGTAAAATGAGTATAGACGGAGATGTTAATATAGTAATTGCTGATGACTCACCTTTTATTAGAACAGCTTACCAACGAATATTAGAAACTCAATATAACTTTTCAGTTGTCGCTGTAGCTGAAGATGGTGAGCAGGCTATAGAAAAAGTTACTGAATTACAACCTGATGTTTTAGTAATTGATGTACGTATGCCAAAACTTGATGGTATTGAGGCATCAAAGAGGATAAGAAAAACTTTTCCAAATATTGCTTTGGTTGTAGTATCTGGACATGATGACGTAGACTTAGTATTAAGTTTATTTGAAGATTTTACTGGTAGTAAATCATATATACAAAAAAATTCACTAGATGACGTGGGTGAATTGATTAGAGTTGTTGAACTTTCTTTAGAAGGTAAAGTTACATTAGATCCTAATATAGTATCTAAGCTGATTAATTCTTATAAACTTAAATATAAGGATGCTGAAAATATCTTATCAGATTCTGAATTAAAAATTTTATCTTTGTATGCTAATGGATTTGATGAAGATTATATTGCAGATGAATTACAAAATAATGTTGATGAAATAAATAAATTAATCGATAGTATAACTTCAAAATTTGATATAAAAAAATCAGAAAACATTAATTTACAAGCTTCATTAACTTTATCTTTTATTGCCTCTTGTATGAATAAATAAAATTTTTAAACTTGTGATGGTTTTAATATGACTTCAATAAACAGCGCATCTCAAATGGATTCTTCAGATGAGCCTAGTTTATCTCCTGATGAGTTAACTGAATTTTTGGATAATTTCTCCAATGCAGGAGAAATGCATGAATTCCCTGCAAATGAAACTCTTATTTCGCCAGGAGTAATTGATAGTACTGTATATATTATTTTTGAAGGGGAAGTAAAAGTATTTATTCCATTAAGTGATGAATGGGTCCCTGTAGCATGGTTAACAGCAGGTAGCGTGATTGGTGATATGGCATTTTTCAGTGGGCACCCGAGGAATGCTTTAGTAAAAACTGAACTTCCTTGTAAAGTATTTTCTTTAACAAGAGAGAGCTTTGATAAATTTTCATTAGAAAATCCAAGTATAGCTAAATCTTTTATATGGAGACTGGGTAGGATAGTAGTTCATCGATTAAGGCGCGTAGAGATGTTTGACGCTGCTGAATTGGGTCGTGAAGAAGAGAGGAAAAGGTTAGCAGCTGAATTACATGATGACACTATGAATGATTTAGCAAGTCTGATTATGAATATAGGTATAATGAAATTAGAATTTTCCAAAAAATATCCTGATGTTATTCCACAATTGAATGAACTAGTACAAAGGATAAAAGATACTGATAGTAACCTTAGAGATATAGTTAAAGGAATATTCCCTCCTACTTTAGATAATTCAGGTCTTGTAAGTGCATTAAATACAGATTTTACTGATATGTCTTCGAAAGCAAGTGAATCTAAAGTAAATTTAAAATTTAAAACTCAAGGTTTTAAAAACATACGTCTTTCAAAGCCTATAGAGATTGATTTATATAGAATTGTAAATCAAGCACTCGTAAATGCAATTAAACATTCTCAAGCAAAGAATATTCTTGTTGAATTAATTTGGTCTGATAAAGAAGTTAATTTTTTAATCGAAGATGATGGAGTAGGTTTTGATCAAGATAAAATATCAAATAAATTAAGTGCTGGCCATTTTGGATTGTCAGGGCTAAAGCTTCGTGCTGAAAGAATGCTGGGAACTTTAGATATAGATTCTGAAATTGGATCTGGAACAAAAATGTATGGATCAATTCCTATATCATCTAAGGATATTACAGATACTGAAATTGTAACTTTAGAATTTGGTATATAAAGTTACAATTTAATATAATGTTGGAATAATATTTGAAAGATTATCTTCTAATATTATAATAAAAGCTGTTCCAGCACATAAATATGGCCCAAATGCAATATCTTCATTTATGGATTTTCTTTTAGATAATACTAGGAATATAGATATTATTCCTGCGAAAATAATTCCTGAACTCAAAGCAAAAAGTATTTTTGGAAATCCTGAAATTGCTCCCATTAAAGCACTTAATTTTACGTCTCCTGCACCGATTCTTGTAAATGGTAGCAAATAGAAAATTAGCATTATGCCAAACCCAATACTTAATCCTGATAAAGATTCTAAAATTAAACTTTTGCTGTTGTCTTGAATTGAATCAGTATTAAATGTAAATATAATCACTGATAAAATAGTTCCTATTATTACTATTTTATTTGGTATTATTTTTGAATTAGCATCAATATTAGCTATTAAAATAAGTAATGAAATATATAAAGAATTAATAATAAAATATTTTATATTTAATTCTTTAGAAAAAAATGCTAGTAAAATAAGTGATATTAGTATAGTAAGGAATAAAATTTTTGGAGGTGAATAACTTGCATTAGTTTTATTTACATTATAAATATTTGTTATTAATTGTATTGTAAATGCAATTAATATTACCGAACATAAAATTATAAATATATAAATCGCAAACATTTATGTTTAGAATTATTCGTCATTCTCAAATTTTAAATTATTTATAATAGAATTCAATTTATTTTGAATTTCTATAGGATCATAACCAAGTTTTTTTGAGTATTCAAAGTCTTCTTGTGCAGCATTTTCATCTTTGGATAAGAATTTTGCAATTCCTCTACTTACATATGCTTCAGCTAGAGTTATGTCTTTTTCAATTGCTTTGGTTGCATCTTCAATTGCTTCTTCAAATTTGTATAAATGGTTATATGACATTGCTCTATTACAGTAAGCAAATGGATTTTCGTTATCAATGTTAATTGCTTCATTAAAATCCGAAACTGCAGATTCATGAAGAGATATTTGAGAATGAACTACACCTCTGTTATTAAAAGCAGCAGCTAAAGATGGGTCAATTTTAATTGCGAGAGTATAATCATCTAGAGCTTTATGAGGTTCATTAATCTTTCTATAAGCTATTCCTCTGGCATTATGAGCCTCGGCAAAATAAGGATTTAGATTAATAGACTCTGAATATTTTTCAATAGCTGATTTGAAATCACCGTTTTCTAAGTCTAGATGCCCTTCTTTAAAAAATTCGTTTGCTTTTTCTTTATCATTAGAAGATACTTTTATTTTTATTTCTTCTGAGTCTTGAGATTGTTCTTGAGGAAGTATATTTACTATTTGAGGTTCAATATTTTCATTATTACGTAGTTCTTGTAATTGAAGATTTTCGTTATGTATTTCCTCTTCAATTTTTTTGAAGTGTTCTGATTGTTCTTCAGAAACAGAATCAAGTGATAATTGGAATTTGTCTTCTATTTTTTCTTCTGTAATTTTTAAATTTTCTTCCAGAATATCTTTTATTTCGCTTACTAAAACTTTATCTCTACTGTGGATTTGATAATCAAGTATTTTCCTAAATTCTCTAGAAGCAGATCTTTCGCTCCATCTAGCTATTGCCCAAACAATAGTTGTTACAACTAGTAAAAAACTCATTAACAATATGACAAAAAATATCATTTCTATACTACCTTTAATAGTCTCCATGATAAAATTTGAATATAGTACATCTTGTGGGCTTGAAGTAGCTGGCATTTATTTAATCCATGTATTATTTTTACATATTTAATCTTATTTTATTACTCATGTAAAGTAGTTTGCTAAATTATTTTATATATTAATAAATTAGATTGAAATTTTTCTAATATATATATACTATTATTTTATACTATTTTATAAAGAATATTATAAATATGGGGAATTATATGTTACCAATTAATCAGAAAACTGAAGAAGCTGGAAGCATTTTTGGTGCAATTTTAAATCGTATAAATATAACAACTAAACTTGGATGGAATGCTTTAATTTGTCTAGAAGCAATAATTGTAGTTATAGTTAGTGTTTTTGTTTGTCAAGCTTTGAATATACCTGAAACTGGATTGATGGCACTTGCTTTTGTATCTGCAGCTGTTGTTCCAAGAGTTAATCAAATTCTACAGATTAACAGAGAGAGGATTTGGTCTGAGCCAGGTAGTGGTTGGAGTGCAAATCGTGAAAGTTTAATATCTGGAGTAAGTATTTTTATAGGAATGTTTGTTGGGTTTTTATTAATTGCAATTATTACAGATATAAATGAATTACTTGAAAATTTTAAATTCGTTTTAGGTTCTTATGAACGAGAAGGACAAATTGAATTTACTCCTGAAAGGTTTGATAAAGGTTTATCATTTGTTCAGAATAATTTTATGGTTTTATGTGCTTTCTTTTTGATTGGATTTTTCTATCGTGCTTTGGGATCAACTTTAGCATTGGGTTGGAACGCTGGAGTTTGGGCTGTGACCATTGTATTAGCAACTAAATATGGAATGCAGGATTCAGCTGAACCTTTATATTATTCGCTAATTATTGCAGTAGCTTTGACTCCACATATAATTTTAGAAGCATTGTCTTATTTAACAGCTTCATTATCAGCAATATTTTTATCAAGAGGTATTATTTTATATCAAGCTACTGATGTGAGACTTAGAAGAGTTTTAGCTGCTGTAATTGTTTTATTTGTCCTTGCAGTATTATTTGTAATAATTGCTGCGATAGTAGAAGGCAATTTTGCCCCATATATACTTGAATTTAATCAATAATTTTTTAATTTGGATTTAAATAGTATGAATAATGATTCTGGACATATATTAATAGTTGAAAGAGGTGTTGATTCTTTTAAACAAATTGAATTAACTGATAAGACTATTACGTTAGGTAGGGGACGCGGTGCGGATATTATTGTTGATAACAGTTATGTCTCTAGTATTCATGCTGAAATATCTGTTTTTGAAGGTCAATTTGCTATTAAAGATTTAGATAGTACTAATGGGACTTCAGTAAATGGGAAAGAATTATCTAAAGAAAAAGTTAAACTTAATCTTGAAGATAAAATTCAATTAGCTGACGGAGAAGTTGTATTAAGGCTTGTAAAGCAATCATCTCAAGCACCTGTATCTACACAAGATGGATTAATTCAAACAGATGAACCAGATAAAAAACCTTTTCCAACTGGGACTGTTACATTTATGTTTACGGATATATATGAATCTAGTTCTATGGTTGATAGACTAGGAGATAACAAAGCTAGGATTGTTTTAAAAGACCATGAAAGGATTACTCGGCAGGAAATAGAAAAACATAATGGTTATGAAGTTAAAGCTCAAGGAGATGGCTTTATGGTTGCATTTTCAAGTGCCCGTGAAGCAGTACAGTGTTCAATATCTGTCCAAAGAGCTATGTCGAGATATAGAATAGTTAATCCAGGTCAACCAATAAATGTTCGTATAGGTTTAAATACTGGTGAAGCCATAACTGACGAAAATGACTTTTTTGGTAAATCAGTTATTATTGCAGCTAGAGTTTCTTCTAAAGCAGATAAAGATGAGATTTATGTTTCTTCTTTAACTAGACAAATTACAGAATCTGCAGGGGATATAAATTTTGAAGATAAGGATGAAGTTGCTTTAAAAGGTTTGTCAGGTGTTCATAAACTATCAGCAGTTATTTGGGAATAATTTTTATTATGACTGTTTTTAAAAAAGATAGCATAAATTTTACTGTAGGCTCATTGACGCATAAAGGTATGAAAAGAGAAGGAAATGAAGATTCCTTTTGCGTGTTAATTGAAAACGATTCACCTGATTATTCTTCTGGTTTGATGATAGTTGCTGATGGTATGGGCGGGCACGAAGCAGGTGAAGTTGCTAGCTCAATGGCTGTAAATGGAGTAGTTGAATTTTTTGGAGATTTTATTTTAAAAGAAAATGACTCTTTTAAGAAGAAAATTAAAGATGCTACCTCATTTTTAGTTAGAAGTATTGAAAAAGTTAACTTTGAAATATATAAGGCTAGTAAAAATCCTGAAACTGAAGGGATGGGTACTACTTTAACTACATTGTTATTGATTGAAAATGTAGCTGTTATTGGCCATGTAGGGGATAGCCGTATATATCTTTTAAGAGATAATGAATTTAATCAAATCACTATAGATCACACATGGGTTGAAGGTGAAGTAAATGAAGGCAGGTTGACTGCTGAAGAAGCAATTAGTCATCCGATGCGTAATATACTATCAAGAGCGATTGGAAATAATCAAAAAGTAAAAGTTGATACAAATACTTTTAGCCTAAAGGAAAAGGATATAATTTTGTTTTGTTCTGATGGTTTAAATGCTATGTTAGATGATTTGACTATAAAAGATATAATATCAACACATAAACCTCAGAAAGCATGTAGTTTGTTGGTTGATAAGGCAAATTCTAATGGTGGATTAGATAATATTACTGTGGGTGTAATCAATATTGATTCTTTAAATTATGATTCTTCTAATTCAATTGAATTATCTAAACCTAGAGGAGAATCTAAAACCTTATTAGGTAATGTGTTTAGTTTGTTAAAAAAATAATATCTGAGGAATTTTTATTTGGAACTTAAATCTATTCTACAGTATCAAGTTCTTCAATTAATTTCTGTTGGAGCACATGGTAAATTATATAGAGCATTTGATTCATATACTGGCCAGGTTGTTGCTCTTAAAGTCCTATATACTAATCTAACTTATAACAAAGATTATGTAGATCAGTTAGTTACTGAATCTAAAATTATTTCATCAGTTGATGATGATAATATAGTTAAAGTTTTTGAAGTTGGTAGTAGTGAAGAGAACTATTTTGTTACTCTTGAATATTTACCTGAAAATTTAGAAAGAATTATTGAAAGTAATTTAGAAATATCTATAAAACGTATAGTAGAAATAGGTTCTCAAATTGCATCAGGCTTATCAAAAGCTCACTCTTTAGGTGTTATTCATAAAGATATTAAACCACAAAATATACTAGTAGGTTCTGATGGAAAACTTAAGATAGTTGATTTTGGAGTTGCATATTTTGGAGAAAAATTGTCAATTGGAAATTCTACAAGTACAGTGATAAGTACACCTTATTACATTTCTCCTGAACATATTAGAGGTGAATTGATTACTTCTGCATCAGATGTATATTCTTTAGGGTGCATACTCTATCAAATCGCTTCAGGTAATCTTCCGTTTAATGCTGAATCTCCATTTGCTATTTTTCGCCAACATATTGAAAATACTCCAGAAAAATTAAATAAATTCCGAAAAGATATTCCTAAGGAGTTAATTCTTTTAATTGAATCATGTATGAAAAAGAAGCCTGTAGATAGGCTCAAGAGTCCTGAAGAAGTTTTGGATGTTTTGAATAGTATTAAAATTACAGATTCTGATATTTCTAAATCTCATAAAGTAAATCCTAAAGCTATATTAGACGAATCTAAGGCTGGAGTTAAAAATGTAATAAAATCTGTAAATCCTCATGTTATATTAGACGAATCTAAGGCTGGAGTTAAAGATGTAATACAAGCTGTAAACCCTCAAG
>TARA_B100000686_G_scaffold331763_1_pt1 | contig 11757 bp, 13 predicted proteins | sample TARA_B100000686 | Tara Oceans TARA_B100000686 (sample SAMEA2622733) | marine metagenome | biome: marine biome (ENVO:00000447); feature: marine epipelagic mixed layer (ENVO:xxxxxxxxx); material: "saline water (ENVO:00002010), including plankton (ENVO:xxxxxxxx)" | depth 150 m
CTGAGATTAATAACAAAATTCTCTTAGAAGTAAGAGGAAAAAAACATGATGCAGTTGTTTCAAAGCTGCCATTTTATAAAAAAAGCTATGTCAAATGAGGAGGAAAAATGAGTGAAAAAAAGTATTCTAAAAAACATGAATGGGTATCATTAAATGGAGACACAGCAACTGTTGGCATCAGCAAGCATGCTACCGAAATGCTTGGTGATATTGTTTTTGTAGAGCTTCCAGAGAAAGGAAAAAGTTTAAACAAAGATGAGAAAGCAGCCGTTGTAGAATCAACAAAAGCAGCTAGCGATGTTTACACGCCTGTTTCGGGAGAAATATTAGATAGTAATCAACCTATAGCAGACGATCCTTCAAGCGTAAACAAAGATCCTGAAAACAATGGTTGGTTTTTTAAAATTAAAATAAAAAATAAATCTGAACTAGATTCATTGATGAGCCAATCTGATTATGAAAAATTTGTAAAGGAAAATCCTAATTAAAATGATAGAAGATAATTCAAAGGAATTTATTAGTCGTCATATAGGCCCTTCAGACATCGAAGAGAAAAAAATGTTAGAGGCGATCGAAGCAAAATCTCTAATCGATCTAATAAAAAAGACAGTTCCCGAGAACATTCTTTTAAAAGATAGTCTTAAAATAGATAAATCTCTATCCGAAAATGATGCTTTGAAAAAGCTTAAAAATATATCTAAAAAAAATGAGTACTTTAGAAATTTTATAGGAATGGGTTACTACAACACAATTACTCCTAATGTTATACTAAGAAATATTTTAGAAAATCCTGGTTGGTATACTTCTTATACTCCTTATCAGCCAGAAGTTGCCCAAGGAAGATTAGAAATGTTATTAAATTTTCAACAAATGGTTATGGATTTAACAGGAATGGATATTGCTAACGCCTCATTGTTAGATGAGGGGACAGCAGCAGCTGAAGCTGTAGGACTTTGCCACAGGATTGATAAAAATAATTCAAACAAGATTTTTGTTTCTAGTTCTTGCAACCCTCAAACAATAGATATTATAAAAACGAGGGCAGAGCCTTTTAATCTTGAATTAGTAATCGGAGATGAAAAAGAAGTTTTGCCTAGGATTAAGGAAAAACTTATTTGTGGGATTATTACTTACCCAGGGACGCTTGGGGACATAAAAGATCCAAGTGAATCTATTAATGCTATTCATAAAAAAGATGGAAAAGTAGTTTTGGTAAGTGATTTGTTGTCTTTAGCTAGACTTAAAACTCCATCTGAACTTGGAGCAGATATCGCTGTTGGTAGCGCTCAAAGATTTGGCATCCCAATGGGTTATGGCGGTCCACATGCAGCTTTTTTTGCTACAAAAGAAGAATTTAAAAGATCAATGCCCGGAAGAATCATAGGAGTTTCTGTAGATCGTAATGGAAAAAAAGCTTATAGACTATCTTTACAAACAAGGGAACAACATATTCGAAGAGATAAAGCAACAAGCAATATCTGTACAGCACAAGCCTTACTGGCAATTATTTCTGCGGCTTATGCAATTTATCATGGTCCAGAAGGTATTTTAAAAATTGCAAACAGAACTTCAAAATTAGCCAAAATTTTTGCTGATGGTTTGAAAGAAGGAGGTTATGAACTTTATTCAGAAGAATTCTTTGACACAGTGACTATTAAAACAAAAGACAAAACAGAAGATATATATTTAAAAGCGTTATCTGAAAAAATAAATATAAGAAAAGTAAATAAGGAAATGTTATCAGTAGCTTTTGATGAGGGAAAAAAAGTCATTCATGTTAATACCCTTTTGAAAATATTTGGCGTAGATAAAAAATATAACATTTCTGAAAATGTAACTTTAAACAATATACCAAAAAAACTATTAAGAACTTCAAAATATTTAACTCATCCTGTTTTTAACAAATATCATTCAGAAACAGAAATGCTTCGTTATCTAAAAAAGTTAGAAGACTGTGATATAGCACTTAACCGATCAATGATTGCGTTAGGATCATGCACTATGAAATTAAACGCAACTGCAGAACTTATTCCTGTAACTTGGAAAGAGTTTTCATTACCTCATCCATTTGTTCCTCCAGACCAAATGAAAGGCTACCAGATTTTATTTCAAGATTTAATTAATGATTTAAAAGAAATAACAGGTTTTGATGCTGTATCTCTTCAACCTAATTCAGGAGCACAAGGGGAATATGCGGGTTTAATGACGATACGAAAATACCACATGAGTAATAATCAAAAAAATAGAAATGTTTGTTTGATACCTAGTTCTGCTCATGGAACAAATCCAGCAAGCGCACAAATGTGTGGTATGAAGGTTGTCGTTATTAACTGTGATGAAGATGGCAATGTGGATTTAAATGATTTAAAAGACAAATCTAAAAAATATTCAAAAGATCTTGCGGCTTTAATGATAACTTATCCTTCAACCCATGGAGTTTTTGAAGAAAAAATAACTGAAATTTGCGAGATTATTCATAAGGAAGGTGGCCAGGTTTATATGGATGGAGCTAATTTAAACGCTCTAGTTGGAATAGCAAAACCTGGAAAGTTCGGTCCAGATGTTTGTCATATTAATCTGCACAAAACCTTTTGTATTCCCCATGGTGGAGGAGGTCCAGGTATGGGCCCAATAGCTTGCAAAAATCATCTTAAAGATTTTTTGCCTAGACACACTTTGGTTAAAGAGTCAGGACCGCCTAACGGAATAGGTGCAGTTTCAGCAGCTCCGTGGGGAAGCTCAAGTATTTTATCTATCTCTTGGATGTATATTAAAATGATGGGCTCAGAAGGTTTAAAAAAAGCTTCTCAGGTTGCTATACTAAATGCGAACTATATTTCAAAAAAATTATCAAAACATTATAAAGTTTTGTATACTGGCAAGAATGGCAATGTTGCTCACGAATGCATTATTGATATTAGGCCCATTAAAACAAAATTAGGAATTACCGAAGAAGATATTGCAAAAAGACTGGTAGACTTTGGTTATCACGCTCCCACAATGTCATGGCCAGTCGCAGGAACCATCATGATTGAGCCAACTGAAAGTGAAAGTCTGGAAGAAATAAATCGATTTTGCAATGCTCTCATAGAAATAAAAAAGGAGATTAATAAGGTAGAAAAAGGAGATTTTGATAAAAAAGACAATCCTCTTAAAAATGCTCCTCACACTTATCTTGAATTAAGCGCAAACGAATGGAAACATTCCTACACAAGAGAAGAAGCCGCATTTCCTAATCAATATTTAAAAGATAATAAATATTGGCCTCCAGTTGCAAGAGTAGATAACGTTTATGGAGACAGAAATTTAGTTTGCTCCTGTCCTAGTTTAGATGAATACAAGGAAGAAGCCGCTTAAATGATTAAATGAAAATTGCAGTAATTGGTTCAGGAATTTCAGGCTTATCTGCAGCTTTTTATCTTTCAAAAAAATTCAAAGTAGATTTGTTCGAACAAGAAGATTATTTTGGAGGCCACTCTTGTACTTATGATATTAAAAATGGCAACAAAACTATTCCTGTAGATTTAGGTTTTATTGTTTTTAATAAATTAACTTATCCAAATCTAATTAATTTTTTAAAGGAATTAGATATACCTTTTGAAAAAAGCAATATGTCATTTTCTGTTTCAATACAAGGTAGCAATATAGAATATGGGGGTCGAGGTCTTAAGGCTATTTTTGCTAATAAACTAAATATATTTAATATAAATTTTTTAAAAATGCTTAAAGAAATTATTTCATTTTATAAAAATGCACCCACTTTACTTAAAAATAATATAGATTCAGAAACTCTTGGCAGTTATTTAGAGAAATCAAATTTGTCAAAATACTTCATCGAATATCATATTATTCCTATGGTTGCCGCAATATGGTCTATGCCTTTTAAAAAAGCTAAAGACATTCCTTTAAAACTTTTTTTAAATTTTTTTATTAATCATGGTCTATTTAAAACAAAGAACAGACCACAATGGTACACTATTACCAATCGAAGCAGAACTTACGTTAAAAAAGTTTTAGCAGAAATAAGCGGAGAAGTTTTTAAAAACTATAAAGTAGATAGAGTTCATCGAAATGAAGATACAGTTAAAATAACAATTGGAAACGAACATTTATATTACGATCAAGTAATTTTAGCTTCGCATGCCGATCAAAGTTTAAAAATATTAGAAGAACCAACTGAAGAAGAACAGAGAATTCTAAGTAAGTTTAAATATGTTTCTAATACTGCAATTTTACACACTGACAAAAGACTTATGCCAAAAAGAAAATTAGCTTGGTCTAGTTGGAACTCTATATCTAACAAAAACAAGACTTGTGTAACTTATTGGTTAAATAATTTACAAAACTTAAATTGTAATGATAATTTTTTTTTAACATTAAATTCTATTTATGAAATAAATAAAGAAAATATTATTAAAAAAATAAATTTTACTCATCCTTACTTTAATTCAGAAACATCAAGACTTCAAAAAGACTTAAATTCACTTCAGGGAAAAAAAAGAACTTGGTATTGTGGGAGTTATTTTGGTTATGGATTTCATGAAGATGGATTAAAATCAGCTATTAATTTAATAGAAAATTTTAAAATTTAATGAATACATGTATTTATAATGGCGAAGTAACCCACACAAGATTTAAACCAGTTAAACACCACTTAAAGTATAAAACTTTCTCTATTTTTTTAGACTTAGACGAGATTGAAAAATTAGACAAATTAATTCCAATTTTTTCTTTCAACAAATTTAATATTTTTAGTTTTTATAATAAAGACCATGGCGAAAGAGATGGAAAATCTTTAAAAAGCTGGGTGATAAAAAATTTAAAAAAATTTAACATACAGCAAAATATTAATAAAGTTAAACTACTTTGCTATCCAAGAATTTTTGGCTATGTATTTAACCCATTAAGTGTTTTTTATTGTTATGAAAATAATTTGTTAAAAGCTATATTTTATGAAGTTAAAAATACTTTTAATGAACAGCATACATATATTTTTAAAGCTGAAGGCAAAGATAAAATAGAGCAAACCTGTAAAAAAAAATTTTACGTTTCTCCTTTTATGGATATGGAAACTAAATATGATTTTAAATTGTTGTATCCAGATGAAAAATTATATGTTTCTATTAATCAAACCGACAAAGAAGGTGTTATTTTAAGCGCCATTCAAACAGGAGAAAGAAAAGACTTCAACCTAAAACAACTAATTACTAATTTTTTTAAATACCCTTTAATGACCATTAAAATAATAAGCGCGATACATTTTGAAGCATTTTTATTATGGAAAAAAGGAGCAATATATAGGTCGAGAGATGAAAAAATTAAAAATAATTTAAGTTACGAGGAATATCAATGAGCTTGTCTAAATTTTCGGAAAAATTCATTATAAATAAATTAAAATCCATTAAAAATGGTAATTTAAAGTTAGTTAATTATGATGGCAAAGTTTACCAATTTGGAGACTTGGAAAGCTCATTTAAAGCAGACATCAAAATAAATAGTCCTAAATTTTATTTAAATATTATATTGGGAGGAAGCTCTGCTCTAGGAGAGTCATATATAAATAAAGATTTTTATTCTTCAAATTTAACTAATCTTATTGAGCTTACAGCAAAAAACATCAAACTTATTTATTCATTCGCTGGAAGTTTAAAACTACAAATGGTCAAAAATATTTTAAAAAGAATATTTAGATCTAACACCAGGTCAAAAAGTTTAAAATATATTTCAAAACACTATGATCTTGGAAATGATTTCTTTTCTAATTGGTTGGATGAAACTTTAACTTATTCAAGCGCAATATATGAAAATAAAGATGATAATTTAGAAAAAGCTCAAAATAATAAATACCAAAAACTTATTGACTTACTAAATCTTAAGGATGGAAATAAAGTTTTGGAAATCGGATGTGGATGGGGTGGATTTTCAGAATATTTAGCTAAGAGTCATAATGTTTTTATTGATTGTATTACTATTTCTAGAAAGCAATATGAATTTTCCAAAAAAAGAATATTTGAAAATGGTTTGAATAATAAAGTTAATGTTATGTTCTTAGATTATAGAGATTTAAGAAAAAAATATGACAAAATAGCTTCAATCGAAATGATAGAGGCTGTTGGAGAACAGTATTTAGATCAATATTTTAGAAAAATTCAAAACTCACTTAATCCAGGTGGTTATGCAGCTATACAAGGAATTACTATAAAAGATGATTTATTTGAACGATATAGAGTTAATGAAGATTTTATACAAAAGTATATTTTTCCAGGTGGTTTTTTACCTTCAATTAGCTATATAAAAAAACTAACAAAGAAAAATAAATTAAAAATTGAAAAAATTAACTCTTATTCAGAAGATTACGCTAAAACTCTTTTAACATGGAAAAATAATTTCTTTAATGCCTGGGACAATATTACACCTCTGGGTTTTGATGAATCTTTTAAAAGAATGTGGGATTTTTATTTATCTTATTGTGAAGCAGGTTTTAGAGCAAAGAATATAGACTTGATTCAATTTTCTGTGTCTAATAAACAATCTTCATGAGTAAGATATTTAGTTTAATTTTAATTTTTTTTTTAACAGGATGTGTAAATAATATGAAGCCTACAGATTTTAAAGGTCAAAAACCAAGACTAATAATTGAAGATTATCTATCTGGAAATGTTAAGGCTTGGGGAGTTTTGCAAAACAGATCTGGAAAAGTTACCAGACAATTTAAGGCTGATTTAAATGGTAAATGGGATGGATCAACTTTAATTTTAGATGAAAAGTTTGACTGGAATGATGGGGAAAAACAAACTAGACAGTGGACGATAAACAAGATTGACGAAAATCATTACGAGGGAAAAGCATCAGACGTTGTTGGAGTTGCTAAGGGTTTTTCCTACGGCCCTGCATTTAAATTTGAATATGTTTTGTTAGTTCCAGTTAAAGGAAAAAATATTAAGATAACTTTTGACGACTGGATTTTTAAACAAGACGAACGTGTAGCAATTAATAGGGCAACTATGACTAAATTTGGTTTTAAAGTTGCAGAACTCACTGTGATGTTTGTTAAAAACTAGTCTTTCATTAATTTACCTAAAAGTTTAGTTACTACAAACAAGTAAATTCTATTGGGTAAAATTTTTAAAAATTTAAAGATTATAGTTAAAGGCTTAGGAAAAGTAATTTCAAACTTATTAGTATTAATCAAACCATCATATATTTTATTTGCTGCGAACTCAGGTGATTTGATGAACGGCATATGGAATTCATTTTTATCAGTCATAGGTGTTTTGATAAATCCCGGAGAAATCAAGGATACTTTAACGTTATACTTTTTGAAATCAAAATATAAACTTTCTGCTAAGTTAGATAGCGCAGCTTTAGAGGGCCCGTAACCACTTGATTTTGGAAGTCCACGGTATCCTGCTATAGATGAAACAATTGCTATATGACCATTATTTCTATTTTTAAAATATTTTTCTATTGCTTTTATGCAATTAACTGTGCCAAAAAAATTTACATTCATTGTAAGTCTCATATTCTCAATATTCATCTCTTTTTCTAAATTTCTTTCGTAGGTTCCTGAACAAAAAACACACAAATCAATGTTACCAAAATTATTTATAATTTTATTAAAAATTTCTTGAGTTTTAGTAGGGTCAGTAACATCCGTTGGATATGAAAAAATATTTTTATTTTTTGCTAGCTCATCTAGCAATTCGACTCTTCTAGCAGAAATTGCAACTAACCAATTTTCTCTGGCAAATTTTTCAGCTACAGCTCTACCTATTCCACTACTAGCGCCTGTAATCCAAATTTTTTTCTGGTTTTCGTTCATAATAGATTATATCTCATACTTAATATGAATAACAAATATTTATCATTAGGATTAATAATTTTAATAACATTTGTCGCATCTGGAATTGGAAGTTTTGTTACTTCTTCCTTTAAAGAACCCTGGTATTCAGAAATTCTTTTACCAAGCTTTAATCCTCCGAGTTGGATTTTTGGTCCAGTTTGGACAATTCTGTATATATTTATGTCAATAGCTGCTTGGTCAGCTTGGATGAAAACAGCAGATAAAAAAATTTTACAGATTTATTTTGTTCATTTGTTTTTTAACAGCATATGGAGCGTTATATTTTTTGGCTTTCATCAGATATTAATAGCCTTAATTGATTTAATTATAATATTAATTTTTATAACCTGGCTAATGAAAATTTATTACCAGGTAAATAAAATAAGTTTTTTACTAATGATACCTTATTTGTTATGGTCTTCTTACGCTTTGATACTTAATGCAAATATTTATCATTTAAATTAATCATGGATGATATTGTTATAATTGGTGGTGGAATAATAGGAGCAGCTTCAGCTTATTTTCTTTCCAAAGAAGGAAGAAAAGTAAAAGTTATAGAAAAAGATCCAACTTACAAAAATGCTTCTTTCCCTTTGTCTCTTGGTGGATTTAGAAGACAGTTTTTTCAGAAAGAAAATATTTTATTGGGAAAATTTGCAAGAGAATTTATCTTTCAAATTCCTGAATTGTTGAAAACAAAAAACAACCCCAATCCTACTGCTAGTGTGGTGCCTAATGGATACTTGTTTTTGTTTGGTTCTGAACATGCAAATGAACAATATGAAGCTTTAAAAAATCATAAGTCATGTGAAGCCGGAACCAAAAATACAAAAGGTTCAGAGTTAAAAAAGATATTTCCTTACGTTAATGATGAAGGTATAGAGACATTTACTTATACGGATGAAAAGATGGAAGGCTGGATAGATCCACATATGTTTCATGGAGCACTTAAAAACAAAGCAATAGAATTGGGCGCTGAATTTGCCAAAGGAGAGGTAAAAAATATTTCTGAAGTTAAAGCTAAGATTATTATTTCTGCTGCAGGCTATGCTACAAATGAATTGCTAAAAGATATACCAATATTTCCTCAGAAACATACTGTTTTTAGAGTTAAGTGTCCGAAGCACATACCTGACATGCCTCTCACTTCTGATTTTACAACTGGAGTTTATTGGCGACCTGAAGGCAAAGAATATCTAGCAGGCTCACCAATTTCAACTTTTGATGCTAAAGACTTAGAGCCTGACTGGGGTCATTTTGAGGAATTAGTTTGGCCAGCTCTTGCAAAAAGAATACCAATTTTTGAAGAATTAAAATTAACAGGTGGTTGGGCAGGTTATTACGATTGTAATAAACTAGATAATAATGCTGTTGTCGGAAAACATCCAAAATATGAAAATTTATACATGGCTTCAGGTTTTACAGGAAGGGGTTTAATGCAAGCCCCAGGAATTGGTAGAGCTTTAACTGAACTAATTACTACAGGATCTTATCAATCAATAGATCTTAAAGCTTTCGCTATAGAGCGTATACTGGAAAACAAAAAAAGACCTGAACCTTATGTGTTATAACAAATAGTATGTCTATACGTAGAGCTAGCAAAAAAATTCAAAAAAAATGGTTGAAAGAAAATAGTGATTTGAAAATATTAGACTTGGGTTGCTCATCTGCCAATTATTGGCCAGAAGCAAATCATTTTGCTGATATTGATGATTTTACAGAAGATTTTAAGAAAAAGAATTTAGTTTTTACTAAAATAGAGGCAAATAAAAAATTACCCTTCAAGGACAAAGAGTTTGATTATGTAATTTTAAGCCACGTTATGGAACATGTTCCTAATTTGATAGAATTTAAAGATGAGGTAGAAAGAATCGCTAAGGCAGGATATATAGAATTGCCTACTAAACTTAATGATAATATAGTTTTTGGTTGTGACGAAGAGATTCTCGGACATAAATGGTGGTTTGAATTTGATGATGAAAATCAGATGCTTTTATATACCAAGAAAGTCGATGCTATTGAAAAATTTTTATCAGTAGGTCAGGTTTGGAAGTTTCAAAAATATTATGAAGACAGTTTTATCCTACAATTTTACTGGAAAGACAATATTAATTTAAAAGAAAGAGAGCCTTTTCAAGTTGAAAAGAAAATTTCATTTTTTTCATTGATAAAAAAATACTTTAGTAAAAAAGTAAGAATGTTTTTCTCATCTATAAAAAATAATTAAAACCACTTCTTAGGATAATTTCTTTTTAAGATAATTTTATTTATTAAGACAGACATTATAATTATTACTATTGTCCCTGTTATTACTGGAAATAAAATAAAATCATAGGATAAATCCATAGACAAAGCTACTAAAGGATTAGAAGCAGCTGGGGGGTGCATGACTTTTAAATATACCATCAAGGTTACCGCAATTCCAACAGACAGACCAAGAGAATAAAAAGAAAATCCTACGGTTTCATTAAAAATAATTCCCACCAGGATTGATACCAAATGTCCAAAAAATATATTTTTGGGTTGAGCTGTTTCTAGGTTGTAAAGCACAAACACAATAAAAACTGTTGCTCCAAAAGAAAACATTAACCAGACTCCAGCTGATGTTCTTAAAGTTAAAAATGCAAGAATACCTATAACTATAGCCGCTGATATTCCTGATATAATTGGTTCTAAATCTTTGTTTATTTTCATGTATATTTTTTCTAATTAAGTTATATACACTTTAGAGGATAAAAAATATGAATTCTATTTTTTTTAACAGAGTATTTAGGGCAATAAAGATAGATATAGATTTATACGAAGAAGTTGAAGCAGACAAAACGGCAACCGTTCAAGCTGGGATAGTTGTGGTTTTGTCCAGTTTAGCTGCAGGTGTTGGAGCTATTCATTTGGGAGCATCAAACTTATTATTAGCGCCTCTACTTTCTTTAGTTAGCTGGTATGTCTGGGCCTATATAATTTATATTGTAGGTGTCAAAATGTTTCCTGACCCACAAACAAAAAGTAATCATGGCGAATTATTAAGAACAATTGGTTTTTCAACCGCTCCAGGAATTATTAGAATTTTTGGATTTACACCTACACTTATGACAGTCACTTATATTGGTTCTGCATTTTGGATGTTAGCTTGTATGGTTGTAGCAGTAAAATCTGCTCTTGATTATAAAAGCATGTGGAAAGCTTTAGGTGTTGTTGTTCTTGCTTGGATTATACAGGCGTTTGCTTTGCTTTTGATTTTGATTTTATTTAGAGGAGTTTAAACGGGGAATAAAGTTTTTGAAATTTTACAGCTATCACAAATTTTATATCCATACATGATTAAATTTGCTTGAACACTTTCACTGTCCTCTTTACATTCCTCACATAATTTATCAATTTCTTTATTTGGATTAATCTTATTATTTTTATCCTTCATAACTTGGTTGGATTGGGTTGATCTTTATAGATTTTTTTTGGATCAAATTTTTTTTCCTTTTCTTTAAAGTCCATTTTTACCTCACTATCATTTTTTATTTCTCCAAGAGGAATGGATCTGTAAAAACAGGATTTATAACCAACATGGCAACTTGCTCCTTCACCTATATCAACTTGAATCCAAACAGAGTCTTGGTCATCATCTATTCTAAGTTCTATAACTTTCTGGATAAAGCCACTAGTTTTTCCTTTGTGCCATAAAGAATTTCTAGACCTACTCCAGTAATAAGCTTCTTTGGTTTCAATTGTTTTTTTAAGGGCATCTTTATTCATATATCCATGCATAAGAACTTCGCCTGATTTATAGTCTGTTGTTACAACCGGTATTAAACCATCAGAATCAAATTTTGGTGAAAGGAATCTTCCTTCTTCCACCTCGAATACACTTTCTCTTTTTTTAAACATGTGCGTAAAATAGTGAAAAAAAGACAAAATAG
>TARA_B100000686_G_scaffold8562_1_pt1 | contig 11753 bp, 12 predicted proteins | sample TARA_B100000686 | Tara Oceans TARA_B100000686 (sample SAMEA2622733) | marine metagenome | biome: marine biome (ENVO:00000447); feature: marine epipelagic mixed layer (ENVO:xxxxxxxxx); material: "saline water (ENVO:00002010), including plankton (ENVO:xxxxxxxx)" | depth 150 m
TCGACAGGAATACTCATAATTCGAAGCCTAGGCTCCGGCGCGCACAAATAGAAGCGAGAGTTGCATGACCCAAGTGCACTGGTAGCTTGGGTGATCTTCGGGGCTATAGCTCAGTTGGTAGAGCACTTCCATGGCATGGAAGGGGTCAGGGGTTCAATTCCCCTTAGCTCCACTCCGAAATTCCACATGCACGCAACAGGCGCTAGACATCGTTGGCGACCTTCACCATAACTAAAAATGATTCTCATTCTTATCTACGTTGGCCTATAGTACGACCGCGACGAGAGGCAGCTACTGGGAAGAAGCTTTTTCGGTTAGACGTCCCCAGTCTGGTTGACCGAGAGCGTGGTAGCCCCCCGGTAGCTGTCTCTCTCCTCGCAATTCGTTTAGACCCAACCCCGAAAGCTTAAATCAGTGGTCTGCCTGCACTCGAGATTCAAGCCTTAGTCAGCTAACCCGGCGAAATAGCGAACGACTCACCGGTTGAGTGATTAAGCGAAGTCCATCAAGTCAAGCACATGGACTTTTTCGAGGTCCGAAATTTGTCGCTAATGGCTCACACCAGAGACTTGCGTGATTCAAGCTTCCTTATTTTGGCGAAGCCACAACGTTCAGCGATCTTAATGAGCCACCAGGCGGCGTCGAAGTCAAACCATTTTGCGCCGAATCGGGCCGATGTGGGAAGGCCGTGATGATTGTTGTGATAGCCCTCTCCAGAAGTTAGCGCCGCCAGCCAATGCATGTTCGTTGCACTGTTGGCGTAGGGACGCCGACCGAAAGTATGACCCATGGCGTTGATCGCGCCGGAGAGCAATACGTAGGTAACTACATGGAACCCGAAAGCTAGAGGACCCTGCCACCACCCCAACCAAAGCGAGAGCAAAACCGTTGAGATAAGCAACCCGAGTGGACCTTTGTCGAACATCAGCCGATCCCACTTGTCTGGAGCAAGGTCCTTCCCCCACTTCTGAACCGTTACTGGATCGTTCGCTGCCCGTCGATACAGCCAGAAATTACTTAGCTGAACCTTTACCCAACCAAGTTGAGCGGGTGAATGCGGGTCGGACTCTTCATCGGTAAAGGCGTGGTGCTTTCGGTGCACCGCAGCCCACTCTCGGGCTTTCACACCAGTGGTCAGCCATAAGAAGAACCTCAAAAAGAACGCTACGCCAGGATTGAAACGAACTGCTTTGTGCGCAAGGGAGCGATGAAGGTAGGCAGAGGTGGTCAGGGTCGAAACCTGGGTTACGGCGAAGCCAACGAGTAGTGGGGTAATGATCTGCACGGCAATCAACGGCAAAACTAGCCGACGAACAGCCCGAGCAGAACAGTTACGGCTTCTTCTAAGTCAGGTCTTTTCTTTTAGCCGAATTCTGAAAGACTGATGAGATGACCCACGACGCCGAAGTTACGGTCGAGCATCAGAATCAGGTTGCGATCGTTCGCCTGAACCGTCCAGACCAACTCAACGCTTGGAACAACAAGATCTCAGCGGGTCTAGACACCGCTCTACAAAAAGTCGCAGAAGACCGAACGGTTCGATCAGTCATCATCACTGGCAGCGGTCGAGCTTTCTGCGCTGGCGCTGACCTTTCAGGCGGTGGCGATACCTTCGACCCCAATAGAACCCGCGACCCCAACGATAGGAGTGAGGAACGCACCCCTCAGTTTTTGCCAATCGACGTAGCTAAACCAGTAATAGCTGCCATCAACGGCCCAGCTGTCGGCGTGGGAGCAACGTACCCCCTGTTGTGCGATATTCGGATTGCCTCAAAGAGTGCGCGTATTGGCTTCGTGTTCAACCGCATAGGAATGCTCCCCGAACTCGGCTCGCATTCTCTCTTGCCTCGCATCGTAGGATTTTCCAACGCCGCACAGTTGCTGATGGGTGGGGAGATAATTGATGCGAACACCGCACTAGCTATGGGTCTCGTTTCAAAGGTTTACCCCAATGACGATCTTCTAGACCAGGCGATTGCCCTTGCCGAACAACTGTCAGTCGCTGCGCCAGTTTCAGTCGCAGCCACCAAACAGTTGCTCTGGCAAGGACTATCACTCAGCTGGGAGGAAATGCACCATAAAGAGAGCCCGGTCTTCAACTGGGTTGCCCAGCAGCCCGACTCCGTTGAAGGAGTCACTGCTTTTCTTGAAAAGCGGGCCGCTAACTGGAGCATGGACCCATCTCAAGATTTACCCAAGGAGTTATTTGATTGATATGGCCGGATTCGATCACTTTGCAGTCGCATGTCAAGACCTAGAAGAAGGCGTACGTTACGTGGAGTCGTTGACCGGTGTGCGGGCAGCCCCTGGCGGACCTCACCCTGGAATAGGAACTCACAATGCTTTGCTCTCGTTGGGATCTGAGGTCTATTTGGAAATCATCGCTGCAGACCCCAAACAAGACGAGCCTGCGTCGCCGAGACCGTTCGGTATCGACGATCATCCTGGTCCCCGTCTAGCCGCGTTCGCTATTCACCCTGGAGCTGAAGAAACTATCGACTCTGTGGCAGACACCATTCGAAGCCATGGAACCGACCCTGGGCCCGTTATGTCTATGAGCAGAGTGAAGCCTGATGGGGAGGAAATTAGTTGGCGGTTGACGAGAGCTAACAGGATAGGCCTCGTACCTTTTGTCATTGATTGGGGCACTACACCAAACCCAGCAACCGTAACCCCTGGAGGATGTTCCTTGGTGGCGGTGGAAGGCAGCGATCCTGATCCAAGCGGCATCCGAGCCTTACATCAAGAACTTGGTCTCAGCGCCACTATCTCTGACGGACCAACGGCTATTCGGATTGTCTTGGAAACACCGAACGGAACTGTTTCTTTGTCTTAGTTCTCGGATCCCTCGCTGGGGATGCCTTCATCGACCCATGGGTGATGTTTCTTTGGTCGCTCAGCAACCATGGCAATGGAGTTACGTTGCTTTGGAAGTAGCCACGTCACCCCTCTAAGCACTATCTCCGCGGGTTTCAAAAGCAATTTTCTAAAGTTCCAACCTCGAAGATCAGCGGTCTCGTAGGGCATGTTGAGCCCGTAATGGAATTGAAAGCCATGCTCGCCAGAAGGGTCACAGGATCGAATTGTTTTCTTAAATTCTCGTTCGGTCCATCGATAGATGTGATTGGGGATAGGACCATTCTCCAACCCTCCAGATACACCTCCTTGGGCAGCCACAGCCTCCAACTCATATTGAGAGCTCAGTCGAAGCTGAACTGATGCGCGCATCAACAAAGAGTCTCTCGCTTCGACCGCGATCACACCTTTAGAGCACACTCGGTACATTTCAGTTAGGGCGCGATGCGGTGAAGTGCAGTGATGTAAGCCATCAACGACGACCACCCACTCAAACGACTTGGGCGCATAGCTGAGATGTTGAGCATCTTCGCGAGCCCATCGAAACGGTTCCAAATGCTCCGCTGCCTCTACCGAATCGAGGTTAGTGATTGTGACGTTGGTAAAGCTGAGCGTTTGAAACAGTTCACGTTCAGCCCTCCCTCCCGCGACCACCAACAACTTATGTGTGGTTTGCAGACAGCCCTGGTCGAGGAGTTTTCTAAATACCTTGCTCACAAACTGATCGCGCACTAGCGAGACGCTACACCCACGGCTTTCTATCGCCTAGGGGTACACATATCGGGCGGGGTTAAGAGTTACTCTCGGCAATTAATAAGTCGTTCGTATTGAGAGCACTGTGCCTTCCCTTTCCACTCGAGTCATTCACCCCATTTGCGTAATCGCGTTGTTCCTCAGTGCATGCAGCGGTGCGGGTACCAGTCTTCTGTCACGCCCTCCAACTTCATCCACAACTTCGATCGTTGCGCCAGCCACAACTACTCCCCCAGCACCGACAACAACTACCACCACCTCAACGACTACAACCACCGAAGTTCCGTCGGTTCCCGTCGCACAGTTCACCGGAGAGGAAGTGAATCAGCCCTTGTCGCGACCTGCGTTCTTGGTGAAGATCGATAATCATCATTTGGCGAGACCGCAGTGGGGTATCAATCAGGCCGATGTTGTTTTTGAGGAGTTAGTGGAAGGAAACATCACTCGTTTCGCCGCGATATTTCACAGTCGAAATGTGACAGATATCGGGCCGGTGCGCTCGGCGCGAACAGGCGATTTTCATTTGCTTTCCAACCTCAACACTCCGTTATTTGGAAATTCCGGTGGGAATCCAACTGTGATGCGTCTCCTTAACGACCAAGACATGATTCTTATAGGCGACACCAACGTCGGTCGGGCAGCGTATAGACGCAGCGACGAGCGTTCAGCGCCGCACAATCTGCTGACAGGGACCGGGGAAATATACGCAGCGGCGGATGGTCGCGGGGGCACGCCACCTCAGATGTTCTCCTACAGAGACGACAACGAGCCTTTACCCCCGTCCGCCCAACCGGTGGAAGTAATCGAAATCGACTATGGCGGCTACCAAATCACCTACCGCTGGGACGATATTTTTCAAGGGTGGGCTCGAACGCAGCAAGACAGCATCCACGTTGACTACGACGGAGTTCAGATTGCTCCCGAAAACGTGATAGTTCAATTCGTCAAATACGGCCAAAGTGTCGCTTACGCGGGCTCACCGGAAGTCAAAGTTGTCGGCAGAGGAGAAGCTTGGATTCTAACCAAAGGTCACCTTATTGAGGCCACTTGGAATCGACCCACGCCAGTCGACATCACCGAATTCAGAGACGCCGATGGGGCAACGGTAAAGCTGACAACTGGCCGCACTTGGGTAGCTTTACCTCGAGCTGGTACCGCTTCGATCATCAACGACAAAGAAGAATAACCAACTAGTCATTTCGAGTCACGGTCGCCGTTGTAGATTTCGCGCCAGTCCAGTTGATCGTCTTTGGGTAAGTGTTGGTTGAGTGTGTTCATGACTTCAGCTAGTTCGACACATTTGTCTTCGCCTAGCTGCTCCCAGTGTCGACCGTCAAAGGTATCCGTGAGTGCTTCAACGCGACTGCGCCCCTCATAGCATTCCGACGTTGCTTGGTCAGCAGCGTCGAGCCATCCCCTTTCTCGTAATAGTTTTTTTGCCTCCTGAACCGCTTCGTCCGACCAGCCAGCTTCATGTTGGATCCAGTCGGCTGGCGCCTCATCAACGGCTACTTGGGTAATTACCGATTGCGGTCCATCTAGTTCTTCTGTCGCGAGCGCCAGCAAATGTGAGCCGCTTCTATGTTCGCGTAGCACCGTGCATGCATGCCATAGAGCTAAATGAGGTTCATCCGGCCAAGGTAACGAGTTCCAACCTGAATAAAGAGTTCGACCTGTTCCGGGGGTTGCGGCAATTGCCTGTTGTGTTAATTCAACGGCACTGAAGACTTCTTGAGAATCCACTATTGAGCCAAGTTCGCGTCGCAGGGCTTGGTCCATGCCTCGATAACGAGCAGTAAGAATCTCCTTAGGCGTCGCAAAGGACCAGGCATCTGGGATAGCCCGACGAATTCGATGTGGCGAATAATAAAAAAATAGGGAGTAAACGGTCTCAGGGCTTACAGCGCCGAGGGGTGCGACTCGAGTAGCGAAGTAGTTCATCCAGAATCCCTTCAAACCCACTCGAGTGCCCTCTTCTCGAACCTCGGGTGCCCAGTAACACAGTTGGTGATAGCGCTCTACTGCCTCCCACATTTGACGCGCGACCGAGGTCATGACTGTCGATCTAACACTTCGGAAGCCAACTGTTCGAGCTCATGACTCCAATCTGCGGGTGCTTCAACTGGTCGAAGTAAGAATTTGGAGTAGCCAGCTTCGATCCAAGCGTCAATGGTTTCATTGAGTGAGGTGGCTGAGGTGGGTATTAACTTTTCGGGATCAACATCTGGCCTTCGTTGCATCAGAGACTCGCGAGCAGTTGAAGAAAGCGGACCACGGCTATAGGAGAGATTGACTCCAAAGTGCTCCTGGTCCACTGTCCGGTTGAACTCCTGAGCAGCGTCTTGGACCGCTAGCTTCTTTTCGGCTCCTTCTTGAGGGGTTGATAATCCTGGAATGTATCCATCGCCTAGACGTCCGACTCGCCTAAGGGCACTTGGAATCGCTCCTCCAAACCACAACTCCAAGGGGTTCTGAACTGGCAGTGGGTCAATAGCAGCGTCCACTAATTCAAAATGTTCCCCGGAGTGCGTGACGGTCTCTCCTGCCCATAGACGTCTCAGCAAGGGCACCATTTCATCCATCATCGCCCCTCTTACTGAACGCTCTACTCCCTGAGCCGCTACTTCGTCGTCGTCCGGTAAACCCAGTACCGCAATGAGTAAGAGCCTTCCGTTAGAGAGTCTGTCCAGTTGAGCTAATTCTCTTGCGAGTCGAACGGGAGCCCTTCCGGGAAGAATCAAGTGGCTTCCAATTTTGAGTCGCTCGGTAAGGGCCGCAACATGCGAAAGCGCTACTAACGGGTCAAATGAGCCCGTAAGCATCGTCTCTGGTAGCCAGATGGAATCAAAGTCGAGTCGTTCAAGGTCCGCGCATAACTGAATGAAATCTTCGATCGGGAGGTCGTTTGATCCGCGACATGTGAATCCGAATCGGACTTTCATTTGATCTCCACCAAAGCGTTGATAGCAGTTTCAAACATCGTAGCCAGTGTCGTTCTGAGCTTTGTAGCCGACTGTAGCGTCCGGCCGTTTACGAACTTCACGGCTTTGTGATTGGTTGACCGTCCACATCAAATCGAACCCGCGGGACATCAGACCATAGCCTCTCAATATCGTAGAAAGATCTCGTGTCGTCGTGAAATACATGAACGACAAAGACTCCGAAATCCATCAAGATCCACTTCGCGTCTTCTAGGCCTTCGATCCTGATTGGTCCATCCCCTCCAGCATCCTTGATAGCTACCTCTACCTCGTCGGCAACCCTACGAACCTGTCGCACATTGGACGAGCTACCAATTAAGAACCAGTCGGTGATTCCTATAACGTCGCCTACATCGAGCGCTACAAGGTCACTGGCTTGAAGGTCAGCGGCACCTTTGGCTGCCGCCAACACCAACGGGGGTAGTTCTTCTGCACTGAGGTCGTTATTCATTTCGCAGAGTTCTCACACCTTCTGTCTCTCAGAAGGAGACTGCTGATCTGGCGACGAGTTCAACGCTCAGGCCACTCAAGGTGATGGGAATCGATATAGCGCCGCACAGCACTTGGGATGCTATCCGCAGCGGGCGATCCCTCGCTCATCGATGATCTGAGTTGAGAACTAGAAACACTGATCGATTGGGCCGGGATCTTTGTAACCGACCAATTAGCCAACTCCGGCAAGTCGTATCCGGGTCGATCAACAACCGCTATCCGCGTTAAACGACTAAGTTCCGTCGCGCGTTCCCAGGAGTCGACGCCCGCTGCAGCATCTGCTCCCATGATTAAGACAACCTCATGTCCAACTTCTTGCAGTTGCTTGACGGTGTCTATCGTGTAACTCATACCACCGCGAACAATCTCCAAGTCGCTCGCTTCTAACCCATCTGAGTTCTGGACTAGCAGTTCTGTCATCGCAAGCCTGTGATGTGCCTCTGTTACGGGTCGTTCAACAATTTTTTGCCATGGCTGATTCGCCACCACTAACAGGGTTCTATCCAGTTCTAGTGTGTCTCGAGCCGCTAAGGCGACAGCTAAATGACCTAGGTGCGGCGGGTCGAATGTGCCACCGAATAAGCCGATTCGTTGACCCATTCACCCATTGTAGTTATAGATCGACTAGCATTTCCGCTCCCGATGAACTACTGTTGTTTGGTCTGTGATTCAGCCGGACCCCTGACAGACGTCCGCTTGCTGAAATGACATCACAGGCCCATCCTGACAATTAGTTATTGGCATGCGCAAGCACGGTGCTGCCTTCACGAGAAATTAGAGAGAAAAGCCAAAAAGACAACCTGGCGGCGCCCATACGAAACTGCTGGTGCCCAACATCAAGTGCTTCAGGTGCAGAAGTTCCATGGTCTTGAGACCCCCCTCGAGCCAAACAGATCCGGTCCCCCCCGGTGGAGATTATTAATAATGAGTGATTCAGTAGGTCAATATCTAAACGAAATCGGAGCGGTCGCATTGTTGACTGCCGACGACGAGAAGATGTTGTCAAAAGCAATAGAAAAAGGGCGAGACGCCCAGGTCGTTCTCGACGGCGAGGAAAAACTTACCGCCGCGGAGCGCCGCTCTCTTCGAACAGCCGTACGTGAGGCCGAAGCCGCTCGTGATCGGTTCATCCGCGCGAACCTCAGGCTGGTGGTGTCGATCGCTCGCCGCTACCCGTTACCGCCAGCAATGGAGCTTCTGGACTTAATCCAAGAAGGAAATCTCGGCCTTGAACATGCTGTAGAGAAGTTCGACTGGCGCAGAGGCTTCAAGTTCTCGACTTATGCCACATTCTGGATTCGGCAGTCGATAGGGCGAGCCCTGGATCAAAAGGCAAGCCTGATCCGCCTCCCCAGCGACCGTTCCGCCAGCCTTCGTGCAGCTCTGCGCCACAGCGGTGGAGACAGCGACGGTCTCGATGATGAGAATGCGTGGCTGCAACGCATTAGCACCCCCACTTCCCTCGACAAGAACATTGGTGACGAGGGCGACAGCACACTCGTTGATCTCATCGGCGACGATGCACCTAGCCCAGAAGATCACGCCCTGGAAAGTGACCGCAAAGAAATGATTCGAGGACTGCTCGACCGTCTCGATCCCCGAGCTCAGCTCGCAGTAGCTCGTCGCTTCGGTTTGATCGATGGTGAAAGTCACAGCTATCGAGAAGTTGGGGAAGAACTCGGGGTTACAGCCGAAGCTGCCCGACGACTCGTAAAACGAGCTGTGGACGAGTTGCGCGAAGACGCTCTGGTCATTGTCGCGTAGCGCCCGGAACGCCCTTAACAAAAAATCTTCTTGGCATTAAGGCCAACCAACCTGCACACTTAATATTGTGAACACCACCTGGCACCCCAACTCCTGGACTGAGCACCCCGCTGGTCAGCAACCTGAATGGCCGGAACTAGGCGCGCTGGACGAAGCGCTGCATGAGCTCGGCACTCGTCCACCTCTCGTCTTTGCCGGAGAAGCACGTCGATTAACTGACCAGCTGGCGCGAGTGGCGAACGGGCAAGCGATAGTACTTCAGGCCGGAGACTGCGCTGAATCGTTTGATTTGAGCAGCGCGGACGCAATCCGCGACAAGCTGAAGGTAATCCTCCAAATGGCCGTGGTACTTCAATACTCTGCGGGCCTTCCGGTCGTAAAGGTAGGTCGCATCGCAGGTCAGTTTGCTAAGCCCAGGTCTTCAGGCACAGAGACTCGAGATGGCGCCACACTGCCTAGTTTCCGTGGGCACATCGTTAACGACATCACCTTTGACTCTGATTCCCGTACCCCGGACCCGAACAGATTGCTACAGGCCTACAACACTTCCGCGGCGACTCTTAACCTTCTCAGAGCATTCACTCGCGGCGGCTATGCAGATTTGCGTCAAGTGCACAATTGGAACCAGCAATTCGTGGCCTCAAGCCCTGTCGGCGAACGCTACGAGCGTGTCGCAGAAGGCATCGAACGCGCTTTACATTTCATGACTGCGTGTGGATTCGACACCGACGACGCGGCGATGCGTCAGGTCGAACTTTATACGAGCCACGAAGCTCTACTTCTGGGCTACGAACAGGCCCTAACAAGACAAGACAGCATCACAGGTGATTGGTACGACTGTTCAGCGCACATGTTGTGGATCGGAGAGCGAACCCGCGAACTCGACGGGGCTCATGTCGAATTTCTACGGGGAGTCCACAACCCGATCGGCTGCAAGATAGGACCTACCTCTTCACCTGAGGATGTATTGGCTCTATGTGAGGCCCTTAATCCCGACCAACTGCCGGGTCGCCTCACTCTCATCAGCAGAATGGGATCGGAACGAGTCGGCGATACGTTGCCTGCGATTTTGAGGAAAGTCACCGACGCTGGTCATCCTGTTGTTTGGGAGTGCGACCCGATGCATGGCAATACCTACGAAACTGACACCGGGGTAAAGACCAGAGATTTTGACATCATCATGGACGAAGTTCGCCAATATTTCCAGGTACACAAGGCCGAAGGAACTTGGCCGGGTGGTGTTCACTGCGAGTTGACTGGCGACGCAGTCACCGAATGTGTTGGTGGCGGCGATGCGCTCGCTGCTGAGCAGCTAAATGACCGTTACGAAACTATGTGTGATCCTCGTCTCAATGGACGACAATCGCTAGACCTCGCGTTTCATGTAGCTGAGCTTTTATCAGATTTTCGATAGCCACTTCTCTCAAGCAGTTTCCTACGCCAAATGGTCGACGAACCCTTCAAGTTGACGTAGATTCCGACATTCGAAAACACCATCAGTATGAGTTGCGTATTCGGTGATGACTGAATCTCCAGTATCCCAATACGATTTGGGTTCGGGATTAAGCCAGAAAACCGATCGCGCTTTTTTGGCCGTTTCCTTGATCACCCATGCGTTAGTGGCGTGGTAGTTATTTCGGGCGTCACCGAGAAACATCACAGTTGACTTGGAATTGATCTCTGAACCAAAGTTCTCCCAAAAGACGCCAAACGCATGTCCGTAATCCGAGTGACCATCAACCCACACAACGTCAGCTTCAGTGTTCACACGATGCACAGCGTTCGTGATGTCCTCTTCATTTTGAAACATGTGGGTTACTTCGTCGAGCCCATCAATGAACACAAACGAACGCACTTTGCTGAATTGGTTTTGTAACGCGTACACCAGATGCAATGTGAAACGGGCAAAGGCCGCGACCGACCCCGATATGTCAGCCACAACGATGAGTTCTGGTTTATTTGGTCGAGGGTTTCGGAATCGAGGTTCAGCCGGTACTCCTCCATAGCTCAGCGACTGCCGCACCGTCGCCCGAAAATCGAGTGGGCCCTTCCGCTTATGTTTACGTTTACGGGCAAGTCGCGCCGCCAACTTTCGAGTCAGGGGCTGTATGGCTTTGCGAATGTTCGCCATTTCTTCACGCGACGCGTGCATGAAGTCAACATCTTCAGGTAACGGTTTTCGAAGTGTTTTAGCCATTGCTTCCACACCTCGATCAGCTACCAATCTGCGTCTGATTTCCGCTTCGATCTCCCGTTTCAGATCTTCGATTCGGTTTTCGAACTCTTCGCGCTCAAGGCGTTCCTGCAACGGAGTCATGTCATTATCTGAGCGCTCCTGAGCTTCCTCCATCAACCGATCCATCATTCCATCTAGATCAAGGTTGCGGAGTGTTCTGTACAGGTAGTAAGTGCCCCCGACCGGCCGGCCGGGTTCCATGCCTGCAAACTGCGTCACAGCGGCTCTGGCCATAGCCGCCATCATCGCTTCGTCTGCGTTCATAAGTGCACGGAACAGCATCTCAGCAATTTCTTCGGGACTCATGTCTTCAGCCGAACCTTGACCGCCCATGCCTCGCATCTGCTGAGACATCCACTCTTCGAGGGAGTCTTCGTCTATCTCGCCATCTTCGTCGACGACGTTGTATTCAGGTCCGCGCAATGAGAAGTAGACCTCAAAGACGGTTTCAAAGGCTTTCCAGTGCTGCTCATTCTTTACCAGCGTCGCCGCGAGCGCATATTTGAAGGCGTCGCGATCTTCTATAGGTATGTGCTTGACAGCCTCCATGGCATCAAGATTTTCCGTAAGCGAGACCGGCAGACCGGCGTTTCGTAGTTCAACAACAAAACCGCTCATCAAATCAAGCATCGGCTCACCCTTCGACGGTTAGTTCCTTGGCGGCCTTCTCG
>TARA_B100000686_G_scaffold355094_1_pt1 | contig 11729 bp, 12 predicted proteins | sample TARA_B100000686 | Tara Oceans TARA_B100000686 (sample SAMEA2622733) | marine metagenome | biome: marine biome (ENVO:00000447); feature: marine epipelagic mixed layer (ENVO:xxxxxxxxx); material: "saline water (ENVO:00002010), including plankton (ENVO:xxxxxxxx)" | depth 150 m
TGCTGGATGATTACTGTTCCTTCTAAAATCTATGCTCATGGAGGTGTTGTACTTGAGGAAGATATTTGTGTAATTAAAATTGAGATTTTCTCAGCGCATTTCAGAATATATCAACCCAAGGCCCGGCAACATCAAGAATTTTGTGAGGATATCCCCGAAGCAGATGAAACAGTGTTTGTAATGGAATACGAACATAGCAGCCTCAGTCAGACTCCTATTGAGTTTCGTATAATCAAAGACGTTACAGAGCTTGGCCGTTATGCGAAAATGGAAAATGTTGAGGAGATTAAAAACCTCGACTCAGTCACTGTTTTCTATCAACCACCAAAACTAGACCCAGATATTTTCACTGCCATACATCAATTTGAAGAGCCTGGCTGGTTTATAGGTATTGTGACTGCAACACATCCAGAACTAAATAAAACTTACACTGCAATGTTCCCTTTCGAGGTTGGTTTTTCTGGTTTTGGCTATCTGCCCTTATTTGTAGCACTAATTACCTTTTTGCAAATTTATTATCTATTCACTACTGGACAGTTAACGCGTTGGAAAGATAAATGGAAATCTTTAAAGCAATTAGAACATTAATAAATATCAGTCTGTTATTCACTGTTGGGCTTGTTCACTCACAGGATCAAACGTCAATAACCAACACCTGTGCCTATAAACTTAGTTTTGTGAGCGAACTTGATCCTATTGAAATTAATCGCATGCACAGTTGGACCATACATATTGAAACGCTAACTGGCATACCAGTGGAAGGCGCAGCCATCACACTCGAGGGTGGAATGCCAGAACATGATCACGGTTTGCCAACAAGCCCACGGATGACCGCAGAGCTTGGTTCCGGAGACTATCGTATAGAAGGTATAAGATTCCATATGAGCGGTGTCTGGGAAATAACGGCTACTATAATCATTGATGATACTCACAATTCATGTGTCATACCTTTGGAACTTTGAATAAGACAGTGCTAACGAAAAAAAAATTAATTAATGTTTTACTAGTATTGCTAATACTGGGTTTTTGCCTTTGGTTTTATGCTGGCAACAAGCCTCCTTATCCATGGACAGCCGATGAGATAAAAATAATAGAAACACTCCATATAGATAGTTTACCTCTTGTACCAAAAGATCTATCCAATTCCATATCAGAAAACCCACTAGCTGCAAAACTTGGTCATAGTTTATTTTTCGACACTCGGCTAAGTGCAAATGGCAAAGTATCTTGTGCAACATGTCATCAACCAGATAATTTTTTTACAGATAAAAAAACCAAGGGCATGGGCATTGGTTCTTCAAGACTTAATACACGAAGTATCGTTGGCTCTGCATATAGTCCTTGGCTTTACTCAAATGGCAGAAAAGATAGCTTATGGTCCCAGGCTCTATCACCATTGGAAGATCCAAATGAGCACGCTAGTAACCGTGTCCAAATTGCAAAACTATTAACTAATGATTCGTACTATCGATCCACCTACGAATCAGTGTTTGGCCCTTTACCTGATCTTTCTAATCCAGAGCGTTATCCAGCAAAAGCTGCTCCACTACCAGGGAAACTTGGGACTGCGTGGCAATCAATGTCTGAGCAAGACCGAGAGCTTATTACTGAAATTTTTGTCAATACAGGTAAAGCAATCGCAGCCTATGAGCGTTTATTAGTACCAGGACCTTCAAGGTTTGATTCTTATGTAAAAGCGGTGTCAGAAAATAATTTAAAAATCCAGGAACAATCTTTTAGTAATTCAGAAATTCGCGGGCTACGACTATTCATTAGTAAAGCTAGCTGTATAGACTGTCATAATGGCCCGCTTTTCACTAATAATGAATTTCATAATACAGGGGTTATTTCCTCCCCAACAGATACTCCAGATAAAGGTCGTATAGACGGTATACGTATAGTAAAAACGGATATTTTTAATTGCATGGGGGTTTATAGCGATGATCTAAATCAAAATTGTGAAGAACTTCAGTATGCTCGATATAATATGCCTGAGTTACTTGGAGCAATTCGCACACCATCACTACGCAATATAAAATCTTCTGCTCCATACATGCATAGCGGCCAGATCGAGACTTTAGCTGAAGTAATAGAACACTATAATCTCGCACCCCTTTCAATGATTGGCCACAATGAAGCAGAACCTCTTAATTTGTCACTTTTTGAACGCCGCGACTTACTAGCATTCCTTAAAACATTAGAAGCACCTTTATCAACCCACCAAAACTGGCTTATATCACCCATAACGAACCCTAAAAATTTATTTTAAATTAACCACTTTTGGTGGTTACTTGACATTAATTCTGGTAGCCTGCGGCATCCTCTGCAGCTAATCTTTAATAGAATTGAAGACAAGTAGACTATTATGATTTCGCAAGATTCTTTAGATAACAGTACGCATGTTGTTTTAAGCTCTCACAGCAAACAATCCGAACCTGCAATATCCATAAACTGGGGAAAGCGAAAACCCCTAGAAAGGGGTCCAATTATTGGAACAATTTCTAACAAAGCAGATCGGAATGTAATTGGAACTCATGGTGGTAGCTATACAGTTTACCGTGCTCTCTCGATAGCCTCAGGTCATTTTCCAAGTGACCATCGTCCTGATCTAGATAACACAGAACCTGTTGTCACAGTGGAACCTCAGCCATCTTGGTTTGAGAAAGAACGTATTGTCTCATTAGACCCCTGGGGAGCTCATGTAAATATGGTCTTCCGTAACTATCTCGACCAAGGCATTAGCATACAACCGACTATTGCAATTACCCAAGCACACCTGACTCTGCCAGAAATCCATATGGCTATTGAAGCTGAACGACTTTCAGTTGATGGAAAAATTATTACTGAAAACAAAGATGTTCGAGTCACTAAAATTGCGATTGACCCGGTTTGGCACTTACCATCTATTTCACATCGTTTCAAAATTAAAGAAAGCACGCTCAGAAAAAAACTATTCAGCGAAACAGGGGGAATGTGCCCAGAACTTGTAACTCGCCCCGACCTTAAGGTATGGCTTCCACCAATTGGTAGCTCAACAGCCTACGTATTCGGTGATATTGCTGATCTAGCCAACCCTAATAAAGAATTAACCTGTCGAGTTCATGATGAATGCAATGGTTCAGATGTTTTTGGCTCTGACATATGCACTTGCAGGCCCTATCTTGCCTTTGGTATTGAAGATGCAGTTAGAACTGCACAGCGTGATGGAGTTGGGATCGTTGTCTACTTTCGCAAAGAAGGACGTGCACTTGGGGAGGTAACAAAATTCCTTGTCTACAATGCAAGGAAACGCCAACCTGATGGAGATAGTGCAGCAACATACTTTCATAGAACTGAATGTGTTGCTGGAGTTCAAGATGCACGGTTTCAGGAATTCATGCCTGATGTTTTAAACTATTTTGGCATCACTAAAATAGATAATCTTCACTCAATGAGTAATATGAAATATGACGCGATAACATCGTCAGGTATTTCAGTAATAAATCGGATCCAAATTCCAGATGAGTTAATTCCAGCCGACGCACTTGTAGAAATGGAAGCAAAGAAGGCTGCTGGGTATTTCTCTGATGAAAAAACACCAGACTTGGAATCTCTAAAATCAGTTAAAGGCCGCGATTTGACGTGACCATTTTCGCATGAATGAATCTTTAGATTATCTGATGCGTCCTCAATCAATTCGTGACTGCGCCATGCAGATCAGGGATTTAACACGTTGCGGTGATGGGGTTTTTATACTTGATGAATCTCGTCTTGAGATGACCAGTGAGCTCGTTGCAGAATCCATTCGTCAAAAATATCCAACTAACGAAATCCCGCTTCACTCCCGTTGGAGACATTTTGAAGTTGAAAATAATAACAGCCTGCAAAAGCTTAATAATGCGACTAAAGATTATTCTAGTCTTGACCTAGCCCGAATGGGTCTCGACCTTATCATCCCATCTGTATTACTTGATGCAGGAGCTGGGCCTAACTGGCACTTTAAGACTAATTCAGGAGCAGTTTTATCCCGATCTGAGGGTCTCGGAATAGCATCGCTTGAGATGTTTTTATCAGGTTTTTTTTCTGATGATCCCTCACAACCATTTCGTACTGATGGTAAGGCATTATCAAAGTTAGACCTTGTTAACTTCACCGACCATATGCAATCTTCTGAAAAAAACCCACTAGTGGGATTGAATAATCGTCTACTTTTATTACAAAAGCTTGGAAAGTTAATTCTACTTGAACCCAAAGTGTTTCCTTCTGCTCGACTAGGAGATCTTGCCGACCATCTTATAACCAACTCGACAAATAAAATAAGTGCAACCCAAATACTTTCGACTGTCTTGCGCCTGTTTGGTCGAATGTGGCCTCAACGTATAATTATTTCAGGCATAAATCTTGGCGATGCGTGGCAATATTCTCACCCAAAGAACAAAAACAAAATAATTGTCCCTTTTCACAAGCTATCCCAATGGTTGACTTATTCAATCGCAGAGACATTCCTTCGAAGCGGTTATGCTGTTTCTGATATTGAAAAACTAACTGGTCTAGCAGAATATAGAAATGGTGGTCTATTTATAGACACCGGGGTACTAAAATTAAAAAGTGAATTTATAAAACCCAACTATGCTATAGATAGTAGGACTGTAGTTGAGTGGCGTGCCCTTACTGTTTACCTGCTAGATCAAATTTCAGACCATATTTCAAATATCCTAGGTCAAGAACTATCACTGCCAAGAGTACTCGAAGGCGGCACATGGCATGTAGGACGAAAACTGGCATATGAACGCAGTCCATTGGGTGAGTCTCCTTTAAACATAAACACTGATGGTACGGTATTTTAAATATGAGCAAACAAAAAAATCACCACGTTATAAGTCATCCGTTACTCCTGGAAAAGCTTTCCTTAATGATGGATTCGCGTACAGAGAGTCCTAACTTTCGTCGTCTAATGAACGAAATCAGTTATGCGCTGGCTTATGAAGCTTTGCGAGATTGGGCAACACAAGACAAAGAAATCATAACTCCAAACGGAACTGACATAATACCAAGTCTGGCTAACTACCCCATAATAGTCTCTATTTTGAGAGCTGGTAATGGAATGATAAATGGTGTTACTGATGCCTTACCCTTGGCCCGTATAGGGCATATTGGCATCTATCGTGATCGTGATCTAGATAGTACTGTTGAGTATTTCTTTCGACTACCAAAAAACATAAAAGGTAGTTCGGTTCTATTGCTTGACCCCATTATCGCTACTGGCGATACAATCTGTGCTTCAGTCTCACGTCTTCAAGAATTCGGAATTAATGATATTCATGTTTTAACGCTCCTAGCTTCAAAGTCTGGACTTAAGAAACTCAGTACAACTGATAAAAGCATATCGGTCTGGGGTTTACGTCTTGAAGAATCGCTAAACGAGTCGGGGCATCTCGCACCCGGTCCTGGTGATATCGCAGCACGCCTTTTAAACACTGATTAACACAATCCACCTATTCCTGAATCCGAATCTCCTTAATATAAAACTAACCATAAGATTTTCCATGAAATTTAGGCTGTAGCTCAGCCTGGTAGATTACCGTCTTCAGGAGACAGAGGCCGTAGGTTCGAAACCTCTCGCCCCGACCAATAAAAACAACCTTCTTTATCGCTGCAATGAGTATGATTTTCCGCTAGCAAAGTCATGAGACCTGCCATGGCGAGGGCAACAAATTAGTCTGAAGAACAAGACGGACAGAGCCCAAGAACCTCGATGGTTTGTTGCTCCACGGAAAACCCGACTCGCTTAGCGTCTCTACCCAAAGTTTGCTCAATGCCAGCATCATGAATTTCGGCAGCAGACTCGCAACTACGACAGATCAGAAATTGCCCTGAATGCCTGCTCACAGGGTCTGCACATCCCATAAAGGCATTCATACTGTCCAATCGATGAATCAGCCCCGCTTCAATCAAGAAGTCCAGGCCTCGATAAACGGTATTCGGCAAAACCTTCCCTTCTTCTTTGTTCATCAACTGCAAAATATCATAGGCGCCAAGAGGCCCATGACGAGACCAAACGAGCTCAAGAATTTTTCGGCGAAGTCGTGTTAGACGCATACCTCGATCGATACAGATGGATTCAGCTTTTTTAACAGCGCTTTTTACACAACTTTTGTGATTGTGTTTTTTCGAGGAAAAGTCACTGATGACCCGGGTAGCTGCCATAGCTGCTCGCCGATTAAATAAAATGTAATGATATTACGCTAACGAAGCGCTGTAAATGTGGTCCGCTCACTATCTTTTATTAAACGTAAGACAGAAATAATCTAAGATAGAATGACATGTGATACTATTACATTTATTAAAGGTACATTTAATAAGCCACTGCCAGACAAAGCATGAACTATACGTGGACCGTTAATAAGATTTTTCCAAAAATTCAATCTTAGAGGTAAGGTTAAATGAAACGCACAATCACCAAGCTTACGATCTCCAGTCTCGCATTGATTATCGGAAGCACTACATTTGCTCAGGAATACGGTCCGACTATTACTGCCCAGCAAGCCAAGGTAGCTGCTGCTGCTGCAATTGAAACGATGAATGAAAACGGTTGGCGAATGGCTCTGAGCATTGTCGATCCGGCAGGCCATCTTGTTTACTTCGAGAAAGTCGACGGTACACAACTCGCCTCCATCAATGTCTCTCTGGCCAAAGCCCGGGCATCTGCTGGTTTTCGACGACCTACGCGGGCATTCGCGCAAGGTATCGTCAATAACCCCGCGCTTGTAACACTACCAGGAGTCGTTGGTTCACCAGGTGGCGTGCCTATTGTCGTGAACGGTCAAATTATTGGAGCATTGGGTTGTTCGGGTGATACCGGTGACAACGATGAGATAGCCTGCGACGCAGGTGCAGCAGCCGTAGAATAAGGAACTGTCTAAACTAATACGAGCAACTACGTCTCAAGTGAGACCACTACTATTTAAATGATAGCAGCGATAAAGCCGTGAAATATCGTTGAATATTTTTAAGCGAACACAGGTAGGAGTCGGAGGTTTCCATCGAGTGGGATAAATACCGGCATATTTATTTCTCATCGGTTGTCAGTTATTACCTCCTACTCGAGTTTACCTAAGACCCAGGTAAACTTTATGGTTCCCCCTGCCTCTGACTCCTACCTGTGTTCGCTTATTTAATATCGAGATATGAATTGAAGCAATGTGTCTTAGTAGATAGGCAGTACACAGGGAGAATGCTCTTACACAACTATCTAATATTTCCGTAATTTCACAATAAAAATCTCTGGTGAGTTCTAGATCTATTTAAACTCAAATTCAACAAATTCAACAATGGTAGATCCCGTATTACTAAGCGCCCTTGTCTGTCCGGCATCTTGCCAAATAAACTCACCAGTAAAAGGCGCCATTCCACGTGCTGCAGACCCAGGTACCAATTCATCCAAAACACCCCCTCGAACATAGACTCTAAGTCCAGGAGCTGTTTGTGTAATCTCAGCAAGTTCTTCACCTGGCGCTAAAATGACACGCCAGGCCCTTAGACGATCATTATCTAAGATCTGAGAGTATCCAGAAATCTCTGATCTATCTGAGATATCAGGCCCGCTTTCACTTCGATCTTTAAGCATGATCGCAACACTATGAAATGGTGTCGGCCCAACATTCACTGACTTATGCGCATAGACCCCTCTCTCAGTCACATTGTTAAAGTTCGTGCGACCTGGAACTGGTTGACTAGCAGAGGGTCCAACTATCTCAGACGACTTGAATTGCTGACTTGTACGCAAAGCTGGTGAAAGGTTTACAGATACCGAATCATAAAAGTGCGTGTGCATACCCGTAGTCCGTCCAGGTGGGTAATTGATACGAATCAATGTCATGTAGTCATTGGAGAATATTGGCACATGAAACGGCGCCTTATCCATCGCAACTGGCCAATCTTCACTCTGAGCAAATGTCGTTTGCATGAACGCAAAGTCGAGCAAAACCAATGTTACTAAAATGCCATATCTCATAACCTTCCCCCTACAACACCAAACTTAAGACAAAAAAGTTATATCTGTATCTAACCAAATATATTTTCTGATAGCATGAAATCGTACCATGTTGTTAGATCAAACTACCTCATAGAACAATACGATCTTGCTGTAAACCTTTAGATCCTAATAAAAAAGGTTCTTGTGGTTCTGATGTACGGTTAATTAAGTTAAGAACATGATCTCCCACTGCTGGCCCATGCTTAAAACCATGCCCAGATCCACAACCTACAAGCCAGACGTTCTCAAAGCCTGGATGTCGATCCATAAGAAAATGCCCATCTGAACTATTCTCATATTGACAGACTCTAGTTTCACTTAAAGGAGCATCAGCAAATTCAGGAAAGCGATTATGAAGATAGGCTCTAGCATCTGCCTCACCTTTTTTACTAGCATTCCGGTCCTCAGTATCGGGGTTGATAAAATGCCCATGTGTGTCATTTGCTACTTTAAACCCTCGACCTTCAAAGCTTGGGAAACCATAGAAAGGTAAATCACTCCAGACAGGCAAAGCACCTGCAGTATCAACATCAGTTGCAAAAAAGAAAACTTCTTGTCGGGTAATAAATAAGCGTCCAGACATTGCTTCAGGACAGACTTGATCTAACCAAGGACCACATGCAAAAACAAACTGTTCAGCCTTAAGTTGCTGGCCATCAACCGTCTCAACCGAAGGTAGCACTCCCTGATGTCCTTGTTGAATACTAATAGGCGATACTAACCCTGAGAGGAACGTTACGCCGGATTCAGCTAAATTAGCAGCTAAAAGCTGCACTGATCTTTTAGCCATCAGTGCGCCCCCCTGAGGCTCAAAAAAACCAGCCTCATCATCTCTAACCTGCATTACCGGAAACTGATCTCTTAACTTGCTAGGCGATAATGTAGTAAAAGGTATGTCATATTGGGCTAATAAACGTTTGCTTGTTTTAATGGACTCATCGTTTTCTTTGTGTAGTCTTAGAACGCCTACCTGGTGAAAAATTGGCGTTGTAGTTTTTGCCGAAATAGCTTGCCAATCACTAATAGAACGAAATGCCCATTCAGTGTAAGTCTCGTCCTCACCATAACTACATCGAGTAACGCGGCTCTCACCCCCCGATGATGCAAGAACATGAGCGGGACCTCCAAAATCCACAACTGCAACGCGCTTACCCGCATTGTGTAACTTAGATGCTGACCAGATACCAAAAACACCTGCTCCAACTATCACGACATCATAATTTCTAAGCTTCATATATAAAGACTAAGTTATATCCAATAATCACTGTGGCCCATGTTTTCATAACGTTATTTCTATTTCAGTTCTGATGATAGTTATTAAACCTCATCAGAGCGGCAAAAGTCCTTATTTGGTTGCCTATCAACTTACACTAGCTTGTCGAATAAACAGTCAAAAGGCTTCAAGAAAACTTTAGTTTTTGGTTTTTATTAAGGGTGTAGTGAACCTTCCAAGGCCATATACTCTAAAGGTCAACTCCAAGTATCATAGACAAAGAACTATAATTATTAAATTGTGTAGGGGAAAGTAATGAAGCACGTATTCATAGCGCTACTGACGTCAATTCTGCTAATCGGTAATACAGTTTTTGCACAAACAATACTATTCGATGGATCAAACTTAGATAGTTTTGATCAACTAGGCGATGCTAACTGGAATATTTCTGAAGATGTTGTTGAGGCAAATAGTGGTAGCGGGCACCTAGTCACCCAAAACTCCTATGCTAACTTCGTACTCAATGTAGATTTTTGGGTTGATGATTCAGCCAACAGTGGCATATTTATTCGTTGTCAGAATCCAGAAATGATTACCCCTGATACATGCTATGAAGTCAATATCTTTGACCAACGACCTGATCAAACTTACCGCACCGGTGGAATCGTATATTTTGCTGCGCCCGCTGTGCAAATCAACGCAGGTGGCCAGTGGAATACATTCGAAATTCGAGCTGAAGGTAGCCGAATTTTGGTCATGATGAATGGAGTAATTACAGTAGATATGGATAACGACACCTTTTCTGATGGCCCACTTACACTTCAATATGGGAGTGGTATCGTTCGATTTCGAAATGCACAAATTCAGAGACTTTAAATTTATCTCAATTCTTGATTTTTTCGAGACCAGACATATAAGGTCGCAGCACCTCTGGAATAGTTACTGTACCGTCTTCCTGCTGATAGTTTTCCATCACTGCTATAAGGGCGCGTCCTACAGCAACACCCGACCCATTTAATGTATGCAGAAGCTCTGGTTTACCCGTCTCTGGATTACGCCATCTAGAATGCATACGTCTCGTCTGAAATGATTCACAATTACTACAGGAAGAAATCTCACGATATTTTTCTTGGCCTGGTAACCAGACTTCTATATCGTAGGTTTTTGCAGACGAAAATCCGGTATCACCTGCACATAAACTCATAACTCTGTAGGGTAACTCTAGTCGCTGAAGAATTACCTCTGCATGGGATAAAAGCTCCTCTAAAGAACGGTATGAGTCCTCTGAAGAAGTAATGTGGACAAGTTCAACTTTCTCAAACTGATGCTGTCGAATCATTCCTCGTGTATCCCGGCCATAAGAACCCGCTTCAGAACGAAAACATGGTGTGTGTGCAACTAAACGCATGGGAATATCCTTAGGCTCAAGGATACAATCACGCACGAGATTACTAAGAGGAACTTCAGCAGTAGGAATTAACCGTAATGCTTTTTCACCTGAGAGAGAAAAAAGATCATCAGAAAATTTAGGCAACTGGCCAGTTCCAAATAGGGAATCATCATTCACAAGGTATGGAACATAATTTTCTATATAGCTGTGATCATCGATGTGAATATCTAACATAAGCTGAGTTAAGGCACGATGTAAGCGAGCTAACACCCCCCTCAGAACAACAAACCTGCTACCAGATATTTTACTAGCTGCATCAAAGTCTATTAAGCCAAGCCCTTCGCCTAGAACCACATGATCTTTTGGCTTAAAACTAAAATCTCTCGGATTACCCCAACTTCTAATAACCTCATTAGAACCCTCATCTAACCCAGACGGGACAGACTCATGGAGCAAATTAGGCACTTCTGAAAGAAAACGATCTAACTCAATCTGTAAATCACGTAATCTTGATTCTGAAGCAGAAAGCATACTACCAAGATTTTCAACTTCAGCTTTTAGTGGTTCTATATCATTACCTGCAGCCTTTGCCTGTCCAATAGCTTTAGATCTTTCATTCCGGTTATGCCGCAACTCCTCAACTTTACTCTGTAGAGTCTTACGTTCATTTTCTAGACCTTGATAAAAATCATTGTCTAAAACAAACCCTCGTCGCAACAAGTTTTTTGTTACACCGATTAAATCACTCCGTAGTAGCCTAGGGTCTAGCATTAAATAAATCTCATATTAATCATGATTTTCCATTAAAATCTCAACGCGCTTACACCAACCACCTAATGCAATATTAGACAAAAATAGTCCAAAGAAAATACCAATAGCGTTTGCAATTAGATCAAATGGATCAAAAAAACGATAAGGCAAACGTGCCTGTATAAATTCTAGCAATATCCCAAAAAAAATAAGAAAAAGCGCGATCTTTTTACCCTCTCCTTTAGCATATAGTCCAGTGAACCAAATCATTAAAATAAAATAAGAAAACGCATGTACAATTTTATCTGCATGCTCAAAACCAGTTATAACCCCTCCTGCAGGGATAAGGCTTCCGGTAGCAA
>TARA_B100000686_G_scaffold355298_1_pt1 | contig 11717 bp, 8 predicted proteins | sample TARA_B100000686 | Tara Oceans TARA_B100000686 (sample SAMEA2622733) | marine metagenome | biome: marine biome (ENVO:00000447); feature: marine epipelagic mixed layer (ENVO:xxxxxxxxx); material: "saline water (ENVO:00002010), including plankton (ENVO:xxxxxxxx)" | depth 150 m
GACAAGCTGATTAAAAGTCAGCTGCTCTACCAACTGAGCTAAGGGCCCTACCTAAGTTATTATAGGAGATATAAAATATTTAAAATAATTTCAAGTTTATTATTCATAAATTTAAATATCTTCCTTTTCATAATTTTCTAATTTAAATTTAGCAACTTTACCAAATTCGTTATTATTAATAGCAGTTCTTAAATCGCTCATCAAAGAAATATAATGATTTAAATTATGTATAGTCAAATATATGGCTCCCAACATCTCATTTGTATTAAATAAATGATATAAATAAGCTCTAGAAACACTACTTTTACATGTTAAACAATTACAGTCCTCTTCTATAGGTCTTGGATCACTTTTATGTCTTGAGTTTCTGATATTTAACTGAGCTCTTTTAGTAAAAACCTTTCCTGTTCTCCCTGATCTAGTTGGAATAACACAATCAAACATATCCACTCCTAACCTTACAGACTCTATTATATCCTTAGGATAACCCACTCCCATTAAATATCTAGGTTTATTTTCAGGCAAAAAATCAATACTTTCTCTTAATGTTTTAATCATAATTTCATGTCCTTCTCCAACAGCTAAACCTCCAATTCCATAACCATCAAAACCTATTTCTATCAATTTAGAAGAAGATTCCGATCTAAGATCTTTGAAAGTAGACCCTTGGACAATCCCAAATAAACCATAGCCGTCTCTATCTATAAAATGTTCTTTAGATTTTTTTGCCCATTTCATAGATAATTCCATGGATTCTTTAGCTATACTATATTCAGATGGATAAGAGGTACACTCATCAAAAGCCATAGTTATTGTTGAATCTAAATCATTCTGTATACTAATTGAAATTTCAGGTGTAAGTCTAATTTTACTTCCATCTATATGAGAATTAAAAGTAACACCATTACTATCAACTATAGCTCTTTTAGATAAAGACATTACTTGGAAACCTCCAGAGTCTGTTAAAATTGGACCCTTCCAATTCATAAATTTTCTTAATCCTCCTACTTTTTTAATAACCTCTCTACCTGGTCTCTCCATTAAATGGTATGTGTTAGACAAAATAATATCAGCACCCAAGAGCTTAATTTCTTCTGGCCTAACACCTTTAATCGCGCCATAAGTGCCTACCGGCATAAAAGTAGGAGTTTTGATAAGTCCATGGGCAGTTTTTATATCTGCTGTTCTACTCTTAGATTCTTTATTAATTATATTAAAAGAAATAGTCATATAACTTCACTTTTTTTAATTAAACACGCATCTCCCAAAGAGTAAAATCTATAATTATTATTCATAGCGTAACTATACGCTTTTTGCATCCTCTCTAATCCTGCAAAAGCACATACCAAGATGAATAATGTAGATTTTGGTAGATGAAAATTTGTAAAAAGATAATCAATAGATTGTATATTATATCCAGGTTTGATAAAAATATTTGTTTTTCCTTTAAATGGTTTAATGAAACCTTTTTCATCTATTGAAGATTCTAAAGCCCTTAGTACAGTAGTTCCAACACCTATAATTCTTCCACCTGATAATTTTACCATATTAATTTTATTTGCTGTTTCTTTTTTTATTTCTATAAATTCCTCGTACATTTCATGATTTGATATATTTTTCACCTTAATAGGTAAAAAAGTTCCTAAACCAACATGTAAAGTTATTTCTTCTATCATAATACTCTTTCGTATAATTTTATCTTTTAAATTGTTTGTAAAATGTAATCCAGCAGTTGGTGCAGCAACTGCACCATAGCTTTTAGCAAATAAAGTTTGATAATGAATGTTATCTGTTGGGTCTTTTATATAAGGTGGAAGAGGTAAGACACCATTATTGTTTAAATAATTTATAAAATTAAATTTATTCAAATTTATTTTAACAAAAACTTCTCCTATCTCATTCTTTTTAATTACTTCACCTTTTAATCCTCCTGCTAAGTATAATATATTTCCAATAATAATTTTCTTTGATCCTTTAACAAGAGATTTCCATACACCAGTTTTATATTCATTTAAAAATGTAAAAATATATTCCTTATCATTAATCAAAGCAGTAATTCTAGATTTAATAACTTTTGTATTATTTACTATTAATAAATCACCTTCATTTAAAAATGAAGGAAAGTCCATAGTTTTTTTATCAAGAAAAATATCATCTTTTATTATTAACAATCTAGAATCATCAGGAGGGAAAATTGATTCTTGAGCGATTAATTTTTTTGGTAAATCAAAATCAAATAAATTTATGTCCAAATTTAAAAACTTTATAAATCTGCTTTAATTTTCATAGAAATTATTTTATCTGGCTCCCCTATAATAGCCCCATTATTTCCATCGCCTTTTTTAATTGAATCTACATATTCCATACCATCTATAACTTGTCCCCAAACTGTATATTGGCCATTTAAATGAGAAGCATCATCAAAACATATAAAAAATTGACTATCAGCACTATTTGGATCTCTAGCTCTAGCCATAGAAAGAGTTCCTCTTAAATGCCTTTCATTACTAAATTCAGCATCTAAATTCTGTCCTGAACCACCAGTACCATTTCCTTTAGGGTCTCCCGTTTGAGCCATAAAACCATCTATTACTCTATGAAAAACCAAACCATCGTAAAAACCCTCTCTAACTAACTCTTTAATTCTTGCTACATGATTAGGAGCTACTTCAGGTTTCATTTCTATTATTACCGTTCCATCTTTAAGTTCTAAAAGTAAAATATTATCATCGTTCGCAGAGGCATTCATTGTAATTCCAATCATTATTATAGAAAAAAAAAGTTTTTTAATTATATGCATATTATTATCCAAATTTTATTTTTTTTCTTTCATAGCTTTAAGCACATTTTTTGAAACAAAGCTAGATATATCTCCTCCAAAAGTAAATATTTCTTTTACTAATTTAGAAGATATGAATTGTTGATTTTCGCTTGCCATTAAAAAAACAGTTTCAATTTCAGAATCTAACCTAGAATTCATTCCTGTCATCTGAAATTCATACTCAAAATCTGTTACAGCGCGTAATCCTCTGACTATAATTTTTGCATCTATTTCTTTAGCGTAATTAACTAATAATCCGTTAAAAGATCTGACTTCGATTAACTCAGACAAACCTAAATTATCAATATCTTCTTTTACTAACTCAGTTCTCTGTTCATAATCAAAAAAACCAGTTTTTCCTAAATTTATCGCTATACCAATCACTAGTTTGTCTACTACTCTTAGAGACCTTCTTATAATATCTATATGACCATTTGTAATAGGATCAAATGATCCAGGGTATAAACCTATACGTTCAGTCATTATTATCATCCTTTAATTTTTCCATCTTAATTTTATCTTCTGTAGATGAATTTTCAGAATCATCAACAATTTCTTCATTCTTATCATCTTTTACTTTTTCCATATTAATCTTATCTTCTGTTAATGTGTTTTCAGAATCATCCTCAGTTGTTTCATTCTCATCATCATTTACTGAAAGAGCAGTAACCGAAACCACTTTTTCACCTTCATTAATAGAGAATAATGTAACACCTTGAGTATTTCTTGATGCTATTCGAATATCATTTACAGGAGATCTAATGATTCTTCCCGCATTAGTTACCATCATAACATGATCAGTATTTTCTACAGGAAATGAACCTATAACTGAACCATTTCTTTTTGATGTTTCTATATTTATTATACCTTGGCCTCCTCTATTAGTAATCCTATACTCATATGCAGAAGTTCTTTTACCATACCCATTTTGAGTAACTGTTAAAATAAATTGATCATTTAAATGCATTTTTTCAAAATCAACTTCAGACATAAACTCTTGCTTTTCACCACGTCTTTTTGATGAAGCAGTCTTTAAATATAAAGTTCTTGTATCAATATCTGTTTCAATATGATTTAAAACAGAAACAGATATAACAAAATCATCTTTTTTTAATTTGATACCTCTTACACCTATGGAACCTCGTCCTTTAAAAAGTCTTACATCATTACTTTTAAACCTCATACACTTACCCATTGATGCAGACAATAAAATATCTTCATTTTCCTTGCATGGAACAACTCCTACTAACGAATCTCCTTCCTTAAGTTTCATAGCTATTTTACCATTTGATTGAATATTAGAAAAATCAGATAAAGAATTTCTTCTAACATTTCCAGACCTAGTAGCAAACATTAAATCAGGAGGATCATCTTCTCCTTCAGGAAGTGGCATCATAGTAGTTACTTTTTCACCTTCATCTAAAGGTAACAAATTTACTATTGGTCTACCTCTAGCTTGAGGAGCTCCTTGAGGCAACTTATAGACCTTTAATTCATATACGATACCTGTAGTACTAAAAAATAAAACGGGATCATGAGTATTCAATACAAAAACTTGGCTAACAAAATCTTCTTCCTTTATTGACATTGCTGCTCTGCCCTTACCACCTCTCTTTTGTGCTCTATAAGTGTTTAAAGGAGTTCTTTTAATATAACCACCATTTGTAAGAGTAACTACCATATCCTCTTTTTCAATAAGAGACTCTATATCTTGATTTAATTCTACATCAAGAATCTCACTGCGCCTGGGCACAGCAAACTGTTCTTTTAATGATACAAACTCTTCCTTCATTATATTCATTAATTTTTCTCGAGACCTTAATATTGACAAATATTCAACAATATTATTAACAATATCTTTTAATTCCTCTACAATTTTTTCTCTTTCTAGACCTGTTAATCTTTGCAATCTTAATTCTAAAATAGCTTTTGCTTGTGAAGAAGATAATTTATATAAACCCTTTTCATCAGCAGCATCATTTGGATCTCCAATTAATTCAATTAAATCATTTATATCATTAGCATCCCATTCTCTTTCAAGAAGTAATTTTTTAGCTTCTTCAGAATCTTTAGAGGATTTTATTAATTTTATAACTTCATCAATATTAGCTACAGCTAAAGCTAAACCTACTAACATATTTGCTCTATCTCTAGCTTTTTCCAAATCATATAAAGTCCTTCTAGTAATAACTTCCTCTCTAAACACTAGAAAAGAATCTAATATTTGCTTGGTACTTAATTGCTCTGGTCTACCACCATTTAAAGCAAGCATATTTACACCAAAATATGTCTGCAGTGGACTATGTTTATAAACCTGGTTTAATACTACTTCAGGTGTCGCATCTTTTTTAAGTTCAATAACTACTCTAACACCAATTCTATCTGATTCATCCCTAAGATCAGAAATTCCTTCGATATATTTATTTCTAACTGCTTCAGCTATTTGTTCAATCATTCGTGCTTTATTAACTTGATAAGGTATTTCAGAAATAATAATAGCTTCCTTATCCTTTCTAATATTTTCAATGGAAGTTTTACCTCTCATAACTATTGAACCTCTGCCTGTTGCAAAAGCAGAACGTATTCCTGATCTACCTATTATTTGAGCTCCTGTAGGAAAATCTGGACCAGGTATTATTTCTAACAACTTATCATTTGATATTGAAGGTTCTTCAATTATTGCTACACAAGCATCTATAATTTCTCCTAGATTATGTGGAGGAATATTAGTAGCCATTCCAACAGCAATACCACCTGCACCATTTACTAGTAAATTAGGAAATTTTGCAGGTAATACACTTGGTTCTTTTGTAGAATTATCATAATTATCTTGAAAATCTATAGTATTTTTATCTATATCATCTATAAGCATATTAGAAGATTGATCCATTCTAACTTCGGTATACCTCATGGCTGCAGGAGGATCTCCATCCATAGAACCAAAGTTTCCTTGACCGTCTAGCAGTTTTAAACTCATAGAAAATGGTTGTGCCATTCTCACCATAGCATCATAGATAGCATTGTCTCCATGTGGGTGATATTTACCCATTACATCACCAACTACTCTTGCAGACTTTCTATAAGGTCTATTCCAGTGATAACCTCCCTCTTTCATTGCGTATAAAATTCTTCTATGGACTGGTTTCAAACCATCTCTAACATCAGGTAAAGCCCTACTAACAATAACACTCATAGCATAATCTAAATAAGACTTACGCATCTCATCAGATATTGCTACTGGTACACTAATATCTTTACTGGATTCACTGTTATTTTGATTACCAAATTCTTCTTCAGGTATGTCTGAGTCGTCTGTTCCTGACAAAGTAAAAAATCCTTATATAATATAACTCATAATACTATATTTAGTATACTAGGGCAAGCAATACACGACATTATGATTTGTTAAAAAGGAATATCGTCATCAATGTCGTTATCTATTTTTTCCAAACTTTCTGAATCTTCAGAAGAAGGATTATCGTTCAATAATTTATCTTCAGTAGTATTATTATCTATATTATTATCACTTCCACTACCTCTGCTATCTAAAAAAGTTAGTTCGCCCTTAAAATTTCTTAGAACAACTTCAGTAGCATATTTATCTTGGCCATTTGAGTCAGTCCATTTTCTTGTTTCTAACTGTCCTTCAATAAATAACTTAGAACCTTTTTTTACATATTGTTCGATTAAATTAATCAAATTTTCATTAAAAACAACAACTCTATGCCACTGAGTTCTCTCCTTTTGTTCATTTGTTTCTCTGTCTTTCCAACGTTCACTAGTTGCTAATGACAAATTACAAACTTTACCGCCGCTTTGAAAAGATCTGATTTCTGGATCTTGTCCTATGTTCCCTACTAATATTACTTTATTAACACTGCCTGACATTAGTCTTCCTTAAAAATTGATATTAATAAAAATATAATACAAAACTCGCAAATATCCAACAACTGCTTTATATATTTATAATTATATTGGAAAATAAAATGTTAGACGATCATAAAAATAATAAAAAAAATAATTTTTTAGATATTATAGGGGCATCTGAAAATAATTTAAAAAACATTAATATAAAAATTCCAAAAAATAACCTTATAGTACTTACAGGTGTTTCTGGATCTGGCAAATCCTCCCTTGCATTCGATACCATATATGCAGAAGGACAAAGGAGATATGTAGAAAGCTTATCAGCTTATGCAAGACAATTTTTAGAACTAATGCAAAAGCCTAAAGTTGAATATATAGGAGGATTATCTCCTGCAATTGCAATAAATCAAAAATCTGTATCACATAATCCAAGATCTACAGTGGCAACTGTTACAGAAATAAATGACTATTTACGATTATTATATGCGCGTGTCGGAATTGCCTACTCACCTACAACAGGAAAGCCTATTACAAGTCAAACAGTTTCTCAAATAGTCGATTCCATTATAAATATGGGAGTTGGAAAAAGAATATACCTATTGGCTCCTATAGTTAGAAATAGAAAAGGTGAACACAAAAAAGAAATAGAAAAACTGATAAAAATGGGATTTCAAAGGATTAAAATTAACAATATTCTATATGATCTAGAAGAGATTCCAAAAATTGATAAAAATACAAACAACACTTTAGAAGTAGTAGTTGATAGGATTATTATTAAAAAAAATCTTTCTCAAAGATTAGCAGAAAGTGTTGAAACTGCTTTAAATTTATCAGACGGTCTAATAAATATAGAAGACGTTGATGAAAATAAATCTACCACATACTCATCAAAATTTTCATGTCCAGATTCAGGCTTTACTATTGAAGAGATTGAACCACGACTATTTTCTTTTAATAACCCCGCAGGGGCTTGTAATAAATGTGATGGATTAGGTGAACAAAGTTATTTTAACCCCAATCTAATTATTCCAAATAAAAATTTATCTATAAAAGAAGGTGCCATAAGGCCATGGTCTGGAAAAGGAAAAGATTATTATTTACAAGCATTACTTGGATTAGCCAATTATAATAATATGTCACTAGATTGTTCTTGGAATAAGTTATCTAAATCAAATAAAAATCAAATATTATTTGGAACAGGTGAAGAAAATATTAAAATAAATTATTCAAGTGATAATGATAATCTTACAATTAACAAACCATTTATAGGTGTGATACCTTCTTTAAATAAAAAATTACATGAATCTAATGACCCATGGTTCAGAGATGAATTAACTAAATACCAGTCAATAAAAAATTGTTCTAAATGCTCTGGCTTTAGATTAAACGACCAAGCATTAGCTGTAAAAATTGACAATAAACACATTGGAATAATTGCTGAACTAACTATTTCTAATATGAACCAGTGGATAAATAATATTAATGGAAAGTTATCTGATCAATCTAACGAAATAGCTGCCCCTATAATTAAAGAAATATCAGAAAGACTAAAGTTTTTACAAGATGTAGGATTAGAATATTTAACTTTAAATAGAAAATCTAATACTCTTTCTGGTGGAGAAAGCCAAAGAATTAGATTAGCATCACAGATTGGTTCCGGACTAACAGGTATATTATATGTACTTGATGAGCCTTCAATAGGTTTACATCAAAGAGATAATATAAAGTTAATAAAAACTTTAAAAAACCTTAAAAACTTAGGGAACACTGTAATTGTTGTTGAACACGATGAAGAAGCCATGCTTGCTTCAGACTATTTAATAGATATTGGTCCTGGAGCTGGCATTAATGGCGGGCATATAATAGCAAAAGGAACACCAATAGAAGTATCTAAAAATTTAAATAGTATTACAGGCAACTATTTATCAGGAAAAAAATATATAGAAATTCCTAGTAAGAGAAGAAAAGCAAAAAATAATAAATATATTTTATTAACAAAAGCAAAATCTAATAACTTAAAACAAATAAATTTAAGTATTCCTCAAGGTACCTTTACAACAATTACCGGAGTATCCGGAAGTGGAAAATCTTCACTTATTATAGAAACATTATTGCCAGCATTAGAAAAAATAGTTAATAAAAAAAGCAGATTAAAATTTGGTGAATATGAAAATATTACTGGAATAAGTGATATAGATAAAATAGTGGAAATAAATCAATCACCTATAGGAAGAACACCTAGATCCAATCCCGCAACTTATACTGGAGCATTTACGCCAATTAGAGAATGGTTTACACAAACAAATGACTCAAAAATAAGAGGATATAAACCTGGAAGATTTTCCTTTAATGTTAGAGGTGGTAGATGTGAATCTTGCCAAGGTGATGGAATTGTAAAAATTGAAATGCATTTTTTACCTGACGTTTATGTTAAATGCGAAGAGTGTAAAGGAAAACGATACAATAGAGAAACTCTTGAAATTTTATTTAAAAACAAAAATATATATGATATTCTTAATATGACGATTGAAGAATCCATAGATTTTTTTAAAAATATTCCATCAATATTTAATAAAATTAAAACGTTATCTAACGTAGGTCTAAATTATATAAAACTTGGGCAATCTGCTACAACCTTATCTGGAGGTGAAGCACAAAGGATAAAACTTGCTAAAGAGCTATCTAGGAGATCAACAGGAAACACTATTTACATACTGGACGAACCTACTACGGGCCTGCATTTTGAAGATGTTAAAAAACTATTAAATGTCCTTAATACCTTATTGGATAGTGGTAATACAGTAATCGTTATAGAACATAATCTAGATATAATAAAATGTTCTGACTGGATAATTGATCTTGGTCCAGAAGGAGGAGATAAAGGCGGTAATATAATAGCACAGGGCCCTCCAGAAAAAATTATAAATATAAAGAAAAGTTATACTGGCAAATACCTAAAAAAATACCTGAAATAAAAAATTAATTATAAAGAATTCTTTTCTATCATGTCTGCTTGTAAAATTTCTATCCAATAACCATCTGGATCTTCAATAAATGCCAAACCTTTCATTTTACCATCATCTGGTTTTTTTACAAATTTAACTCCCAACTTTTCAAATCGACTTGATGCCTCATATACATCTGGAACAGAAAATCCAATATGGCCAAAACCTTGAGGTTTAGAATTACCATTATGATAATTAAAGTTCATATCACTTTCTGTTCCCCAATTATGAGTCAGCTCTAACATACCTCTTTGTGAAAATGTCCAAGTAGTTCTTTTGTTATTATCTTCAGGCACATTATTATTAACATCACCTTTCATAGCTAAAAAATAAAGTGTAAATTTCATATTAGGAAAATCAATTTTTCTATACAATGTCATTCCAATAATACGAGTATAAAAATCTAATGAAATTTTAGGATCTTTAATTCTCATCATAGTTTGATTAAAAACATAAGACTGTGTTTCTTTGACCACATCCTCGCACAAGCCTTCTGTTACCTCAAAATGCCTACTCATTAAAACCTCCAAATATTAATTAAAATAAAAAAAAAGATTCTCTTAATATAATATCAAGAGAATCTTTTTTATACATATTATTAATTTAAATTAATAATTATAAGTTACCCTTCTTTAACTCTCCAGCTAAATATTCTCCCTGTCTTATTGCAAGAGCAGTAATAGTTAAAGTTGGATTAGCAGCTGCACCAGTAGTCATAATAGAGCCATCAGATACAAATAAATTCTTAATATCATGAGTTTGCCCCCATTTATTTACAACACCATCTTCTGGCTTTGCACTCATACGGTTTGTGCCTAAATTATGAGTAGATGGGTATGGTGGAGTTCTAAACATTTGAACTGCCCCTACTGATTTATATAATGCTTCTGCCTTTTCATATGCATATTCTCGCATAGCAACATCATTAGGATGATCATCAAAATGAACGTTTGGTGCAGGCATACCATATTGATCTTTAATAGTATCTGACAAAGTTACTCGATTAGTGGCTTGCGGCATATCTTCACCAACTAACCACATTCCAGCAATATTTGAATAACCATCCATCATTTTAGCAAAATCTTCTCCCCATGCCCCTGGATCAAGAAAACTCGATAAGAAAGCTGGTCCTAAAGCTAATGTTTCCATATAATAACCTCCTACAAAACCCCTAGAAGGTTCATTAATAACTTCATCTCCTATAAAGCCAGCCATTGTCTCTCCACGATAAAAATTAACTTCTTTTTCAAAACGTGCATAAACTGAACCAGTCATGTGTCTCATATAATTTCTACCAACTTGATCTGAACTATTTGCAAGTCCATTTGGAAACATATCCGAAGCACTATTAAGTAATAAACGAGGAGATTCAATAGAATTTCCAGCTACACAAACTACTTTAGCTGCTTGTCTTTGAATATCACCATTGGAGTCAACATAGATAACAGCATCAACTAAACCAGATTTATCATGAGTTATCTGAACTACATGAGACTGTGGCCTTAAATCAAGTAAGCCTGTCTTAAGTGCTTTTGGTATTTCACTAACAGCAGTACTCCATTTTGATGAATTTTTATCTCCTTGGAAATTAAAACCATCTTGTATGCTTCCAGGCCTTCCATCGTATGGCTCTGCATTAGTACCATAAGGACCAGTAGCATAGTATTTATAGCCTACTCTTTCTGCACCATTTGCAAAAACTTTATAATTATTATTTGCAGGTAGTGCTGGCCTACCATGACGATGAGTAGAACCTATAGCTTTTTCTGCTTTATCATAATATGGTTCCATATCTTTTAGATTAATTGGCCAATCTAACAAACTTGCTCCTTTAATGTCACCATAAGTAGAACGAGTTTTAAACTCATAATCCAAAAATCTTGGAGTAGCACCTGCCCAGTGAGTTGTAGTTCCTCCAACTGCTTTAACCAACCATGCTGGAAGCCCAGGAAAGTCCTTATTTACTCTCCAAGTACCACTTGTTCCTCTTGCATCTAGCCATGCCATTTGCAAAAAAGCACCCC
>TARA_B100000686_G_scaffold339876_2_pt1 | contig 11708 bp, 10 predicted proteins | sample TARA_B100000686 | Tara Oceans TARA_B100000686 (sample SAMEA2622733) | marine metagenome | biome: marine biome (ENVO:00000447); feature: marine epipelagic mixed layer (ENVO:xxxxxxxxx); material: "saline water (ENVO:00002010), including plankton (ENVO:xxxxxxxx)" | depth 150 m
CGATGATTATATTGCTACTCCCAAGGACAATTTGTATCAGTCTCTTCACTCTGTTGTAATGTGTGAAGATTTTTCTCCAGTTGAGGTTCAAATTCGAACCAAAGATATGCATCGCGTAGCTGAATATGGTGTAGCAGCACACTGGTTGTACAAAGAAGGTAGAACTGGAGATGTACGTTTTGAAGAGAAAATGTCAACTTTTAGACAAGTACTTCAGGGTCAAAAATATCTACATGATGATCGTGAGTTTGTAGAGTCAATTAAGACCGATATGTTCGACACTCAGGTTTTCGTATATACGCCTACAGGTGAGCTAAAGGAGTTGCCATCGGGATCTACACCATTAGATTTTGCTTATAGAATCCATACAGAGATAGGAAACGGTTGTATTGGAGCAAAGGTAAATGGGAAGTTAGTACAGCTTAATACGCCCTTAGAGAGTGGCGATACTGTTGAGATAATGACTAGTAAAACGGTAAAAGGACCTAGTATGGATTGGTTGAATCCTGCTCTAGGATTTGTAAAAACTACATCAGCACAAGAAAAAATTCGACAATGGTTTAATCGACAAGCTAGAAAAGATAATATTAAACAAGGAAAAGAAATTTTTGTTAAAGAATTTCGTCGACTCAATACTGATTTACAAGACTTTGAAGTGGCGATAGGCATTGGATTTAAATCGACAGAAGAGTTTTTCATAGCTTTAGGTAAAGGATCTATATCAACAACTGATGTTTTAAGTAGATTATCCAATCAAGACATTGAACCAGACCAAGAATATTCGAGCACTCTTCCAGTAACAGGACCTGGGTCTGGAATTCAAGTACTTGGTGTAGGTGATCTTTTGACCAGAATGGCTAGTTGTTGTAGTCCTATACGGGGGGACGAGATAATTGGTTATATAACAAGGAATCGGGGTGTCACAGTCCATCATATGGATTGCACAAACATGACTAATGAAAAAGAGACTGAAAGGCTAGTGGAGGTTACATGGGGGCAGACCCATACTATGTATCCAGTAAGGATTACTATTGAAGCATGGGACAGGATAGGTCTTTTGGGTGATCTTACTGGCTTAATGTCGGAAGAAAATATTAACATAGCATCTTGTGTCTCAGAAGAAGATAATGATTTTAGTGTAATATCATTAACAGTATACGTTGATGGAATTAATCAATTGAACAGGCTTTTCTCGAAACTTGAAATGGTTGAGGGGGTCATAAGAGTTATAAGATCAAGATCTTTGAATGCTCATAGAATGTTATGATTACTTGGTTATATTGTATTATTTAATAGTTTAAGAATTTACGTAGGAGATTAGGCACATTGAGATATAATAAGGCTACCCGAGTCGCCAATAGAAAAAATCAGATAAAAGGTCCACTAAGGTCTAAAGCCAGAACACTAGTTACGAAAGCTCGAAGGTTAATGACCGATGAAGATTTTGAGTCGGCTGAAGGAGTTGTAAAACAGGCGGTAATAGCTCTAGACAAAGCTGCAAACAAAGGTGCATTGCACCGTAAGAATGCAGCGAGGAGAAAATCCCGATTAGTAAGACAGCTTCATAGTGGAAATTCCACTGATTGATGATTTAACCTGAAGCGCTACGTATTGAGTTGTTTTATCTTGGCTGGCAAGCAGTCAACTAGAATGCCTGCTTAGAACAAGGTGCTTTTTGTGATCTTTTGTTAATAAGTCCTATATAGCAAATTCTTCTATATTTTAGATTATTTGTGCTAAATTCTTATTGACACCCATGCATATGATTGGTACATTTGTTCTGAAAATATCCAATTAAGTGCACGGAGTAGATGCAGATGATAGTTTTTCAAAAGAAGAAACGTTCAGAACGCCAAGTTCAGATGTTGAAATTTATCAATGGATTTATCGAAGAACACCATTATCCTCCAACAGTTAGAGATATACAGTTTGGATGTAATATAAGTTCCACTTCGGTTGTTGACTACAATTTGAGAATTTTGCATAGGGATGGTCTTCTTCGCAGAGAGGCAGAGGTTTCTAGAGGTATAGAAGTCATTAACCAAAAAAAACCAGAAGACGTTATTGAAGTACCTATTTTGGGTCGAATTGCAGCAGGTGAACCTTTACACATCCCTCCTTCAACTTCCTGGAGGGATGAAGCAGTAGATAGCGTCAACTTACCGCCCTTTTTGACACAAGGCAAGGAAGATGTTTTTGCTGTCAAGGTAAAGGGAGAATCAATGATAGATGCTCTTGTAGGAGATGGTGATCTTGTAATTATGGAACCAACTCAAGAAGTACGTGAAGGTGATATGGTAGCTGCGTACCTATCGGATACAGATGAGGTTACCTTAAAACATTTTCATCTTGCTAATGGCACCGTTACTTTACAACCTGCAAATAGTTCTATGCAGCCTATAAAAGTACCTGCTGAAAAAGTTACAGTTAAGGGGCGGGTTATAGGTGTAGTAAGGACTGTATAGCATTTACAAGTTGTCCTCTTAGTGTATTGTCGATAAATTGCCTTGGTAGCTTAATTTATAGGCAGTATTTTCCTAATTTAAAAATCGTAGTAATGGTAGGTTTTAATGGGATTGATAATAAGGAACATTTTACCTGAAGATTATAAAATGTTCAGGACGGCTAGTTCTCTGGGATTTGGTTTGAATTGGGATGCGGAAAAACTAGAGCCACCAATGCCTGATCTGGATCGAGCCATTGCAGCTTATGACGATAGTAATATTGTTGGAACCGCTCATGCCTTCGCTACAAAAATGAATATTCCTGGTGGAATATTAAATTGTGCGGCTGTTGACTATGTAGCAGTATTACCCACACATCGAAGACGTGGAATATTGACTAAATTGATGAAAGAGCAACTTACCGATATTTATGAACGCGGAGAGACGATAGCTGCCCTTCATCCATCAGAGAGTCTGATTTATGGAAGATTTGGATATGGAATTGGGACTTATGATGAAAACTGGGAAATTGATACAAGACATTCGGTTTATAAGACACCGATCGACTATGATGGCTCTTTTGAATTCGAGAAACCAAGTCTTGTAAATGAATCCATTCCAAGTTTATATGAAACGTCAATGAGAAATAGGCCTGGTTCAATTTTACCTACGAGTGACCACTGGGAAAGGATTGCTAGAGATACAAAGGTGTCCAATGGAAATTTGCAACAATACTTCCATGTAAAATACTTGTCTTTAGGGAAACACAAGGGATATGTTCGTTATAGTATAGATAAAGATGTGGTAATCGTTGTTGAACTAATGGCTAGCAGCCTTCAAGCACATGCAGCTTTGTGGAGATTTTGTTTTGATATAGATTTGATATGGAAAGTTAAAGCTTCTAGAAGACCAACTGATGATCCTCTTTTATTTATGCTTACTGATCCTAGACGGCTTACACGGAATGTAAAAGATAGTTTGTGGATTAGGTTAATTGATGTGCAAAAAGCTTTGGAATCTAGGTCTTATAATGTTACAGGCACATTAGTATTTAAAATCAATGATGCTTTTTGTTCTTGGAATGATGAGGTTTTTGAATTAGAAATACAGAATGTAGGAGTTCATTGTTCTGTGTCAAAAAAGTCTCCAGACTTGGTAGTAGATGTTTCCGATTTTGCATCCACATATTTGGGAACTATCGGGTTTTCTAAATTGAAGAATTCTGGTCGCTTGGAGGAACATACACAGGGTTCCGTTAAACTAGCTGACCAAATGTTTAATTCTGAATTGAGCCCTTGGTGTCCCTATAGTTTCTAGTTCCTTATATAGCAGTCACTTCTTGACCCAAGTTATAATCGATGGATAGAATGTTGCCTGGTGAGATAGCTAAAAGAATGCTTGGTAGTCTTGTGAATATCAATAAGATGCAACGAATTATTTCATGAAAAACAAGTTTACTTTTACAAATATATTGTAATATGTCGACCTCTTTTTTGTATGTGAATAATTTTTCTTCGAAAGGTTTTTAATAAATGATGAACCAAAAGAGTTCTGAGATAATTGATTTACGGGAGAGAATTAGACATTCGGCTGCACATGTTATGGCTGATGTAGTGACTCAGATGTTTCCAGATACAAAATTGGCTATTGGTCCCCCTACAGAAGACGGGTTTTATTATGATTTTATGACCGACAGACCTTTTTCACAAGATGATCTACAAGCCATAGAGGAAAAGATGAGTGAAATTATTGTTGCTGATCATCAGTTTGATTTGCACGAATACTCAAGAGAGGAAGCTCTTTCTATGAACTCAGCTGAACCTCTAAAACTGGAAATCATAAATGAAATACCAGATGGAGAGGCTATCACCACTTATAAACACGGACACTTCGAGGATCTATGTGCAGGACCTCATGTAGAATCCACAGGAATGATACCGGCATTTAAACTATTAAACGTTGCAGGAGCATATTGGAGAGGAGATGAATCGCGTTACGGTTTGCAGCGTATATATGGTACAGCCTTTGAATCTCAGGATGAACTTGATAAATACCTTGAGAGGTTGGAAGAGGCTAAACGAAGAGATCACAGGCATTTGGGTAGAGAACTGGATCTTTTTTCAATTCATGATGAGACTGGTCCAGGTTTAATTGTTTGGCACCCAAAAGGTGCAAGGATTCGTGGACTGGTTGAAGAATTTTGGCGAAAAGAACATTATGCTTCTGGATATGACTTGATCTATACACCTCATATAGGGCGGTCCACCTTATGGGAGACAAGTGGACACTTGGAATTCTTTAAAGAAAACATGTTTTCGAATATAGATATGGACAATCAAGATTATTATTTAAAACCGATGAATTGTCCATTTCATATTTTGTATTACAACAGTAATTTGAGAAGTTATAGAGACTTACCTATGCGTGTAGGGGAAATAGGTACTGTTTATAGATATGAACGGGGTGGTGTTCTTCATGGATTAACTAGAGTTAGGGGCTTAACTCAAGATGATGCGCATATTTTTTGCAGCCCTGATCAAATTAACTCTGAAATTAATGGTGTCTTAGACCTTACTTTTCACTTACTTAGCAGTTTTGGGCTAAATGACTACGAGTTGATGCTTTCTACTAGACCGGATAAAGCTGTTGGTGATGATGAACAATGGGAATTGGCTACAAATGCACTGAGACAAACACTTATTAATCGAGGATTGGAATTTGGTATAGATGAAGGTGGGGGAGCATTTTACGGTCCTAAGATAGATATCAATATCAGAGATGCTATTGGTAGAGAATGGCAATGCACGACTATTCAATTTGATTTCAATCTTCCGGAACGTTTTGGATTGACATATATAGGGGATGACGGTGCTGAACATCGTCCCTATATGGTTCATAGGGCACTGTTGGGGTCTTTGGAAAGATTCATGGGTGTATTGATTGAACATTATGGAGGTGCTTTCCCTACTTGGTTAGCTCCGACTCAAGTTGAAATTATACCAATAGCAGAGAGGCATACAGGATACGGTAATCAATTATTGAATAAACTGGAAGCGACAGGAATTCGTGCACACATAGATGATCGTAATGAAAGAATGAATGCTAAAATCCGGGATGCACAGGTTCAGAAAATCCCATATATGTTTGTAGTTGGTGATCGTGAAATTGAGTCTGATGAGGTCTCGGTCAGGCTTCGTTCGGGAGAAAATCTTGGTTCTATTTCAATAGTAAAAATTATAGATACCATTAACGAAGAAATCAGTTCACGTAGTTAATAGGAATTCTACGGACTACACCAAAGTAATTTATGGTCAGATCATATTGCCTGTAGATATAGGTTTATGGTATAGTTGCATCAGCTGCCATTAAAAGGCAGCAAGTTTTGTTTATGGGGTGATTAGAAATAGCCAAGGAGTATCGAATCAACGATCGGATCCGGTTGCCCGAGGTCAGGCTCGTTGATGAAAAAGGAGAACAGCTCGGAGTACTTCCAACGAGCGAAGCTATTGAATTAGCTGAGCAACGTGGGTTAGATCTCGTTGAGGTTGCTCCTTCGGCAAAGCCCCCTGTTTGCAGGATATTGGACTACGGTCGTTTCAAGTATCAAGTAACAAGGCGTGAACGCGAGGCTAGGAGAGATAATAAAGTCAAGTCTTCTAACGATCTAAAAGAGGTAAGATTAAAGACTAGAATCGGGGATCATGATAGAGAAGCTAAGACAAGGTCTGTGAAAAGATTGTTAGATGGTGGTGCGAAGGTAAAAGTTTCAGTGATGTTTAGAGGTAGAGAAATAGCACATCCTGATATCGGTATGAAGGTTCTTAGGAGAGTTGCAGAGGATCTTGTAGATGATGCGAAAATTGAAAAAGTCCCTACTTTTGAAGGTAGGTTCTTATCCATGGTTTTAAGTTCTGGGAAAAGTCAGGTTAATCAGAAAAAAACGAATCCAAAAAAAGCGAAATCGGAGGATCAAAGTAGTGCCTAAATTAAAAACTCATAAAGGAGTGGCTAGACGGTTTCATTTAACTGGTACTGGAAAGATTCGCCGGATGAAAGGTCATAGGAGTCATTTACGCAGGAAAAAGTCTACAAGTGTAAAGCGACTTTATTCACAAAAGATAGAAGTTGCTCATAGTGATGAAAAACGTATCCGTAGGCTTTTGCCTAACGGACTACCAAATTAACAAATATGCTTTAATTTAGGATAATTCGGAGGATTTTTGAGTTGACAAGAATCAAGACTGGGACTACAAGACGTAAGCGTCATAAGAAAGTACTTAAGCAAACCAAGGGCCATCAGGGAGTTAGACATCGTCTATATTCCAGAGCAAAGGAATCCCTTATTCATGCTTTAAAATATTCATATGCCCATCGCAGGAAAAAGAAGGGCGATATGCGTCGTTTATGGACTATCAGAATAAATGCAGCTGTAAGGGCAAATGGTTTGTCGTATAGCCAATTAATGTATGGTCTTAGACTGAAGCAAGTTGAGATCAACCGGAAACAATTGTCTGAGTTAGCTGTTTCCGACCCTGATGCATTTACAGAAGTGGTTAACCAGGCTAAAGAAGGGTTATTGAGCTCAGCTGCCTAAACGTAAAAGTTCAATTGATATTTGTTTAGTTAATTAAACGATCTCCGGGTCTATTTTGGCCCAGTGTACGTTCTTAACGTGGTCATCTCCAGCATACCAAACTGCTAATATTTTTCCCGATGGTAGTAAGATTGCTCTAGGATGTCCGAACCTGTACTGTACCATACTTTGCCATTGTCCTTGAATATCGAGATTGGATCCTACTCCGGGTTCTAATCCAACAGAACTAGTGTATAGGAGTAAATCTTTGTCTCGATCCCAGGTTTTGCCAAAATCATGACTGATTGATGCGGATATCCCAGGTTTTACCCTGTCAGAGTAGATAGCAATGACTGTTTGATTAGGCAATATTACTGGCTGACAATGTTGTCCTGGCAAGCCGGTAGGAATTGGGTTTGTCCATTTGCTAGCGTCTTTAGACCCCCATGCTATATGGACCTCTAAATCAAGATGCTGTTTTGAATGATGAGTCCAGAACATGCCTATTAACAATCCTGTTTTGATGTCTACGGCTATTCTTTGATCCCAGTAATACCGAATATTTTTTGGATCTGCTGCTACCTGAATCCAATCTGGCCATGTTTGACCGTTGTCAGTAGATAATCTTAGAAATGCCATTGGCTTCAAAGGGGTGCTATCTTGCCATTCTTTGTGTGTTTCATAAGGTTGAGCTAGTTTCCCATTTGACAGTCTTAATACGGGATTTGCACACGGCGATGTAGCAACATGGGGATACGACGTCATAATTTTTTGTTTGCTCCAATTTCTTGCTCCATCTGTAGACAAAACATGGAAAATTTTTTCAGGGAGTAATCCGCTTGTAGATGGGTTCATAAATGGTAATGAAGGATCTGAGTGATCTATCCATAAAGAAGTACCCATCAATATTCCGGGTTTTATCTCATGGATCGATAATGACATGACTTGACCGGGTATTCCTTCAAGTTCTCCATGACCGTAACCGTTATATCGTAATTCCCAGGTAACTCCTTCGTCTGTGCTAGCCATAACAACTGGATGGCCATCGATAGATTCGTGATCAGTCCCCCTTCTAAAGGATACGTATAACGTATTATCGTAGCTTGTACAAATGTGTGTACGCCTTATTGATTTATCACCATAAGTAGACCCGACAATTCCTTTATAAACAAATCCAGAGTCAATTACCTTCATAATATTAGTTAACTGACACCTCCAATTTTGGTAATTATTTTCCATTCGGTTTTAGTGATGGGGTGTACAGATAATCTTGGACGTTTAAACAATGAACACTCTGCCAGAGTTGGGGTCGATTTAATCTTTTGCAATGTTACTATGTTTGGTAGTTCTAATTGTGCCTGTATATCGACCATAAACCAAATCGGTTTGCTTGGTGTGCTTTTAGGATCTGGGTGTTCAGATTCAGGATCCCATGCAGTGTGGTCTGGATATCCTTCTCGAACGACCTTAGCTGTACCAACAACCCCTATTGGTTTAGCGTTGGAATGATAAAATAGTACTTCATCTCCTTTTTTGATATCGTCTCTCAAGAAATTTCGCGCTTGATAGTTACGTACCCCGTCCCATTCTGCAGTTTTGTTTTCCTCATTCAACAGGTCTTTGAATGAATATGCGGATGGTTCTGATTTAAACAGCCAATAATTAGATGCCATAATTAACCTCCAAAAGTGATATGTAAAGTTTATCATTGTAATCGACCTTGCATTGTTGCGTTAACGCGATGAAAATATAGGTGTTAATTAAATTGTTCAAATGATGAATAGAGGAACAAATATGGAAAATTTGGTGCCAGCATCGTCACGGGTAGTAATAATTGGAGGAGGAATAGCAGGATGCAGCGTTGCGTACCAGCTATCAAAACTGGGATGGAATGATGTGACAGTATTGGAAAAGGGCAATATTTCGGGTGGAACTACCTGGCACGCAGCAGGTATGGTAACCCAACTACGTAATTCCAGAACTCTGATTGATATAAATCGGGCTACTATAGAAATATATTCTGGAATTACGGATGAAACTGGTATCGAAACAGGGTTCCGTAGAAACGGAAGCGTTTCAGTTGCAAAGACGGTTGGACGGATGGATGAATTCAAAAAAATAGCATCTTTGGCTAGTACATATGGGGTAGATATAAGGACTATCACTCCAAAACAGGCAGGAGAGATGTGGCCGATAATGAGAACAGATGATTTGATTGGGGGATTGTATATACCAAAAGATGGTCAGATAGTCCCACATCTTGCTGCGCAGGCACTTGCTCGTGGTGCTGAATTGGGTGGAGTGAAATTAGTCGAAAATGTTGAAGTTACAGATATCCTTAAACAGAACGATGTTGTTAAAGCAGTAGTTACCACTAAAGGTCAAATTAAGTGTGAATATGTTGTTATAACAGCAGGGATGTGGTCAAGGGAAATCGGTTTAAAAGCAGGGATAAAGATTCCATTGATGGCAGCAGAGCACATGTATTTGGTAACTAACCCGATGGGCCTGCCTTATGACGCGGAAGGACTTCGTGATCCTGATGAACAAATATATTTTAGGCGGGATCAAGAAGAAAAGGGAGCCATATTAATGGGTGGATTCGAATGGGTTGCTAAGCCCTGGATTGATGGTCCAAATTTCGATAACAGTTTTGGGCTTGTTGAGCCCGACTGGGACCATTTCAAAGGTTTTTGGGAAAGTGCGATTTATCGCGTCCCATCCATGGCAGAAGCTGGTATTGACAGGCTTTATGTAAGTGGAGAGAGCTTTACTCCTGACAATCGTTATATTTTAGGAGAAGCACCTGAAGTAAAGAATATATTTTTGTGCACTGGTCTAAATTCAACCGGAATTGCAGCCGGGCCGGGATCAGGCCAAGCACTTGCTGAATGGATTGTCAACGGATATCCAACTTTGGATCTCTGGGAAGTTGATCCAAGACGTTTTCATGAATCTCAGAATACCAAGAAGTATCTTTATGAGAGAACAGTAGAAACGGTAGGATCTCTGTACGGAATGCATTGGCCGCATAAACAAATGGAGACGGCACGAATGATAAGAAAATCTCCATTTCATGACAGGATTAAAGAAAAAGGAGCTTGTTTCGGCGAAGCAGGTACATGGGAAAGGCCTAATTGGTTTGCCCCGGAAGGTGTTGATCCAGTATATGAATACTCTTTTGGTAGGCAAAATTGGTTTAAATATTCAGAAGCTGAACATCTGTCTGTAAGAAACGCCGTTGGATTATTTGATCTAACATCATTTTCTAAATTTGTTATGGAAGGGTCTGCTTCCACGAAAGTTCTTCAAAATTTATGTGCAAACGATATTGACGTACCTCCTGGCGGGGTAATTTATACTTCTATGCTTAATAAAAGGGGAGGCATAGAAGCTGATTTAACAATCACTCGACTCGCAGAGGATAAATATTTTATCGTAACAGGTGGAGCAGTTGGGTTACGTGATTTTGGTTGGATTCAATCACATATTAATGGAGAAACAGGAGTATCGTTGATAGATATGACATCATCGTATTCTACACTTGGTCTTATGGGGCCATTTTCAAGAGGATTATTGTCAAAGATTACTGATACGGATGTGTCAAACGAATCTTTTCCCTTTATGACTTCTCAAAGAATTGAAATAGGCTCCGTATCTGTTCGGGCTACTAGAATTACTTACGTTGGAGAACTTGGATGGGAACTTTATATTCCTACTGAATCAGCGGCTGCAGTATTTGATATCATTAAAGATAACGGCACTGATTATGGATTGCATATGGCTGGTTTTCATGCTATGGAGTCCCTGCGTATTGAGAAATCTTATCGGGCTTGGGGCCATGATATTTGTGATTTAGATACTCCAATTGAAGCTGGGCTGGGATTTGTGGTATCCATGGATAAACCCGGGGGATTTATTGGGAAAGAAGCCTTGATCGAACAGTTGAAAACTGGTTTAAATAAACGGTTAGCAGTTTTAATACTTGAAGACCCTGCACCTATTTCTTGGGGCGACGAGGCTATTTTCAGGGATGGACAAATAGCAGGAAGGACAACTTCTGGAGCCTTTGGACACACAATAGGGCGATCCGTTGCTATGGGGTATATTGAAAACAATGAAGGGGTTGATCCAGAATATATCAGATCCGGTTCTTATGAGATAGAGATACTTTCCCAGAGGTATAAAGCAAAAGTTCAACTAAAATCTCCTTATGACCCAAAAGGATTAAGGGTTCGTAGTTAATCATTGAGATTGGATGATTCGATTTTACAAATAAGGGTTATTAAATAATGACGCAACAAATGTCGAGTTCGGAATTACCAAAGACATATGACCCATCTGTTACAGAACAGAAAATATATCAGTCTTGGATAGAAGGCAATTATTTTGTAGCCAAAGTTGATCCTTCCAAAAAACCATTTACAGTCATAATGCCTCCTCCGAATGTCACGGGAGAATTACATTATGGACATGCTTTGACGATAGCGCTAGAAGATTTGATGGTCCGATGGCACAGGATGAGGGGTTTTTCCGCTTTGTATTTACCTGGTACCGATCATGCCGGTATTGCAACCCAGGTTGTTGTGGAACGAATGCTGGCTCAAGAAAAAATTACAAGATTTGATCTTGGTAGAGAAGGGTTTGTAAAGAAGGTTTGGGAATGGGTAGATCAATATGGAGATAGGATT
>TARA_B100000686_G_scaffold333566_1_pt1 | contig 11695 bp, 21 predicted proteins | sample TARA_B100000686 | Tara Oceans TARA_B100000686 (sample SAMEA2622733) | marine metagenome | biome: marine biome (ENVO:00000447); feature: marine epipelagic mixed layer (ENVO:xxxxxxxxx); material: "saline water (ENVO:00002010), including plankton (ENVO:xxxxxxxx)" | depth 150 m
ACTAAACTCATAATTCACCTGATTATTTTAATTTTTGAGACTTTTAGTTGATCTAATGATAAAATTCAAATTAAAATGGACATTGAATTTAAAGTTAGTAAAAACCCCATTAACTACAAGAAAGCCCTTAAGTTACTTGAAAAAAGAGTGAATCTTGTAAAAAAAGGAGGTCGTGAATTAGTGTGGTTTTTAGAACATCCTACAATTTACACTACAGGCATTAGATATAAACAAGAAGAAATATTGGATAAGTCAATTAATATAGTAAAAACTAACCGTGGAGGCAAAATTACTCTTCACAATCCTGGGCAACAAATTGTTTATTTTGTTATTAATTTGAATAAAAGAAAAAAGGACATAAGAAACTTAGTTAGACAAATTGAAAATACAATTATCAAATTTCTAAAGATTTATAAAATAAAGTCATATGCTGATAAAAAAGATGTAGGGATATGGGTTAAAAGAAAAAAAATAGCTGCAATAGGTATAAGGGTTTCTCGCTGGATAGCTTATCATGGATTCTCTATAAATATAAAAAACAATCTTAGTGAATACCAAAAGATTATGCCTTGTGGCCTAGACAACAAAAAAGTTACATCAATAAAAAATGAAAAAAAAATTCCTAGTAATATTAAAGAAAATTTAAAAAAGATTCTTTTCGAGAATCTTTTTAGAGTTTAAAATCTTTTTCTAATAAATTCTTCAAATTCTTTTCCATAATTTGCCTCAAAATTATATTTAATGTTTTTTATCATAAATTTTATTTTGTAAGCATGTAACATTATATTTTTTGTTTTAATTTTTATTTTTTCTCCAAGTAATGGGTATTTATCATCACCTACTATTGGATTGCCAATATTAAAAAGTTGTTTCCTTAATTGATGTTTTCGACCAGTAATGGGTTTTAATTCTAAAAAAGAATATTCATTATTACTTTTTAATATTTTTAAATATGAAATAGCTTTTTGAATGACCTTTTTATTTTTTTCGTAAGTAATTAAATTATCTTGTAATAAATTTAAATCTTTTTTAACTGCGCCATAGGTTATAGCTAAATATGTTTTATGTATTTTTCTAATTCTGAAAAGTGAAGTTAATAATTGAGCGTATTCTCTGTTTTTAGCTATTATCATAACTCCTGACGTTTCTTTATCAAGTCTGTGCACGATAAATGGTTTTTTGTCTTGAAAATATTTTGTGTCTTTTAAAATATCAATCAGATTTTTAAAAGACTTTGTTCCAGATTGAACTGGTATACCGTTTGGTTTGTTTATTACGATAAAGTTATCATTATCCTCCAATACAAAATCAGAATATTTTTTTTTCTCTTTATTGCTAGCTTTATATTTTTCCTTTTTTAATTTTTTATTTTCTCTAATTTTAGATAAACCATAAACAACCACTACATCATTAAACTGGACCTTGTTAGAAGATTTCGTTTTTTTTTTGTTAACTTTAACCTTATTTTTTCTTATTATTTTTTCTATAAGAGACTGAGGAATATTCAAAACCTTGCTTTTAAACCACTTATCAAAGCGTGAATTATGAAAATCTTTTTCTACTATAAACTTATCAGACATGTAGAAACTAAATTATAATTATTTTTTAGCAATTTTCGGAGCTGTTTCTTTACTTTCTTTGCTTTCTACTTTTTTAGGTTTATCAATCTTTTTTGCTTCTAAATTTCTGTCTATCAATTCAATTACTGCCATAGGAGAATCGTCTCCAGTTCTAAAGCCTGCTCGCAAAACTCTAGAATATCCGCCATTTCTTTTATTATATCTCTGTGAAAAAACCTCAAAAACTTTTTTTACAGATTTTTTATCTTGAAGCTTGGAGAACAATCTTTTTTTATTACTTAATGCATTTTTTTTACCCAAGGTAATTACTTTGTCAATTTGAGGTTTTAATTCTTTCGCTTTAGGTAAAGTAGTTATAATTTGTTCATATTTTATCAAAGAGTTCAGCATGTTTTTGAATAAAGCTTTTCTATGCTCGGAAGTTTTATTTAATTTTCTATAACCTAATCTGTGTCTCATTTTAATAACTGCTTTCTTCTAATTTTCTTGACATCTCAGCAATATTTTCTGGTGGCCAGTTGGGTATTTCCATGCCTAGATAAAGAGACATGGTATTTAGAACTTCTTTAATCTCATTAAGTGATTTTCTTCCAAAGTTTGGTGTTCTTAACATCTCGGGTTCAGTTTTCTGAACCAAATCTCCTATATAAATGATGTTATCGTTTTTTAAACAATTCATAGATCTTACAGAAAGTTCAAGTTCTTCAACTCTCTTTAATAAGTTTCTATTAAATTCTGGTTCTGAAGGTTTAGACTCTTTTATAACTTCTTTAGGATCTTCAAAATTTACAAACATGGCAAGTTGATCTTGAAAAATTCTAGCTGAATAGGCTACAGCATCTTCTGCGTTAACAGTACCATTTGTTTCAATTGTCATAAGTAATTTGTCATAATCCAAAGCACTACCTTCTCTAGCGTTCTCAACTGAAAAGGAAACTTTTTTTACAGGGCTAAATAAAGAATCTATAGCTATTAATCCAAGAGGACTGTCTTCTGATTTGTTTTGCTTTGCAGAAACATAGCCTTTGCCATTATTAACTATGAGCTCCATATGAAAATTTGTTTTTTCATCTAAATTACATATTGTTTGTTCTGGATTTAAAATTTCTATTTCAGGAACTAGAGTTATATCTTTTGCTTTTACTTCTTTTGGTCCTTTTACATCTAAAATAATCTTTTTTGCACCTTTTGATGTAGATTTGATTGCCAGACTCTTAACATTTAAAACAATATCAGTTACGTCCTCTCTCACACCTTTAATAGATGAAAATTCATGTAATACACCATCGATTTGTATTCCGGTAACAGCTGCACCTTGAATAGAAGACAGCAATATTCTTCTAAGGGAGTTTCCAATCGTCTGACCAAATCCTTTTTCTAAAGGTTCAGCAACAACATTAGCAACCGTTTTGTCTTCATTGCTTGTAATATCTAACTTGTCTGGTTTAATTAAAGCTTTCCAGTTTTTATCAACTATAGTAGAAGTTTCCATTTTTTATACTCTCCTTTTTTTTGGTGGCCTTGCTCCATTGTGTGGCATAGGTGTTGTATCCCTTATTGAGATAATTTTAAATCCTCTTGATTGCAATGATCTTAACGCTGTTTCTCTTCCAGAGCCAGGTCCTTTAACTTGTACACTTAATGATCTTAAACCCTGTTCATAAGCTTTTTCCCCAGCATGGTCAGCAGCTACTTGAGCTGCGTAAGGAGTTGATTTTCTTGAGCCTTTAAAACCTTTTGAACCGGCAGAGGACCAAGAAATTACATTTCCACTTTCATCTGCAATAGAAATAATGGTGTTATTAAATGTAGAATAAACATAAGCTATACCAGATGTTATATTTTTTTTTATTTTTTTTTTATTTTTTTTAAATTTTGATTCTTTTAATTTTAAATCATTTTTATTATCGTTTTTAACATCAGCTTTCTTGTTATTTTCTTCAATTTTTTTGTTCATTAAAATAATATTTATTTTTTAAGTGGTGTTAGTTTTTTTCCTGCTATAGCAATAGCTTTTCCTTTTCTTGTTCTCGCATTACAGTGAGTCCTTTGGCCTCTAACTGGTAGTTTTTTTTTGTGCCTACTTCCTCTGTAAGTTGCTAAATCAACCAGTCTTTTAATGTTAACTGATATTTCTCTTCTAAGATCCCCTTCAACTTTATGATTTGCGTCTATATATTCTCTTATTTTTAAGACCTGTTCTTCTGACAATTGGTTAACTCTAGTTTTGTCTGAAATACTCAGTTGTTTACAAATTTTTCTGGATGAGTGCAGTCCAATACCATGGATATAAGTTAATGCAATACTAACAATTTTATTTTGTGGAATATTTATCCCTGCTATACGAGCCATAAATTAATGAATTTTTATTTCCTGCGTATTTATATTGTCTAATCTCTTAAAGTCAACCCTTGATACTCTCAATTAAGCCGCCAATTTCATTGCTAATTTCGGATATAGCTGTCTCTCCATTAACTACTTTCAACAAATTAGTTTGTTTATAAAAATCGATCACTGGATTAATATTTTTTTCGTACATTTCATATCTTTTTATAGCTATTTCTTCATTATCATCAGCTCTTTTTTCTAAAGACTTTCTTTCTAATATTCTTTTTTTAATTGTTTTTAAGCTTACGGATAGTTTGAGTGCAATATCTACTTTTTGATCGTATTTATTTAGTAAGTTATCTAAATTTGTTGCCTGATTTAAGTTTCTTGGATAACCATCAAAAATCAATCTATTTTTGTATATTTTATTCGATATGTATTTTTCAATTAAATCACTTACAATCTCATTAGAAACTAAATTTCCAGAATTTATAATTGATGAAATTTGCTTACCTAATTCAGTTCCGTCCTTAATTTCTTTTCTTAAAAGTTCTCCTGTGGACAATTGATGTAAATGAAATTTTTTTACGATGAAATTTGATTGAGTGCCTTTGCCAGCTCCTGGTGGACCAAAAATAATGATGTTCATTTTTATTATTTATCTGCCAAATTTAGTTTTTTTGATTAATGATTCATATTGAGCGCTCATTAATCTAGTTTGAACCTGGGTAACAGTATCCATAGCAACAACTACAACAATTAAGATAGAGGTTCCTCCTAAATAAAATGGTATAGGATATTTTGAAATCAAAAATTCTGGCATTAAACAAACAAAAGTTAAGTACATAGCTCCAATTGTAGTAAGTCTCATCAATATATTCTCAATATATTCTGCGGACCTTTCTCCCGGTCTTATACCGGGAATGTATCCTCCATATTTTCTCAAATTCTCAGCTGTTTCCTTTGGATTGAAAACTATTGAAGTATAAAAAAAAGAGAAAAAAATAATTCCAGAAGCATACAGAAGCATATAGAGAGGTTGTCCTTGCGTGAACATTGATGAAATACTTAAGAATAAATCAGAATCTGAAAAACCAAAATTAGATAGAGTAATTGGTAATAGTAATAAAGCAGAAGCAAAAATTGCTGGTATTACACCAGCAGTATTAATCTTTAAAGGTAAATGGGAAGATTCTCCACCGTAAATTTTATTTCCAACCTGTCTTTTTGGATAATTAATTAAAATTTTTCTCATTGCTCTTTCAACAAAAACAATAAATAAAACTGTGAATATAACTAAAACAAATATCATAACAATCATAGTAGCCGAGAGAGCGCCGGTTCTTCCAAGTTCAAAAGTTGATGCCAAAGCCCTTGGTATTTCGGCAACAATTCCTGAAAATATTATTAAAGAAATACCATTTCCTATACCTCTTAGAGTAATTTGCTCTCCTAACCACATTAAAAAAGTTGTTCCTGCAACTAATGATATTGTTGTCATTATTCTAAAATATAAACCTGGATCTATTACTATAGAACCTGCATTTTCTAGACCAACTGAAACTCCGTATCCTTGTAAGCAACATATAAGAACAGTTCCATACCTTGTTATTTGTGTAATTTTTTTTCTTCCGACTTCACCTTGTTCTTTTAAATTTTTAAAATAATCTGATACTCCTGTTAATAATTGAATAATAATAGAAGCAGAAATATATGGCATAATACCCAAAGCAAATATAGCCATTCTTTGAACAGCACCACCCGAAAACATATTAAACATACCTAATAAACCTTTTTGACTTGTAGCCATAACTTCTTTTAAAGCTTGCGGATCAATTCCTGCTAATGGAACGTATGTTCCAAGTCTATAAACCATCAAAATTACAATTGTAAAAATTATTCTATTTCTTAAATCGTTAGATTGACTTAGGGCTGCTGGATTCAAGTTTTCGCTAGACATAATATTTAATATTTATTATTTTTTAATAATATTTAAAGTTCCTCCGGCCTTCTCAATTTTTGATTTGGCTTGTTTTGAAATAAAATTTGCAGAAATGTTAATTTTGTTTTTTATATCACCATTGCCTAGTACTTTAAGTTTTGAGAATTTCTTATTTACAATTTTTTTTTCTTTTAAAATTTTTAGATCTATAGGGTTTTTCAAGTCTAGTAATTTAGAATCATAAAAAACCTGTAATGAAGATAGGTTTATTATAGCTGTATCCTTCTTGGATAAAGATTTAAAACCTCTTTTAGGCAATCTTCTATATAGAGGCATCTGACCGCCTTCAAAGCTTTTTACGGCAACGCCAGATCTAGACTTTTGACCCTTGTGTCCTCTGCCAGATGTTTTACCTTTTCCTGATCCTATTCCTCTTCCTGGACGAATCTTTTTAAAATTAGTTTTTTTTAAATTATTCAGTTTCATTAATTTGACTCTCTTTTAAGCACAATTTCCGATATCTTTTTTCCTCTAATAGTAGCCAATATTTTAGGAGAAGTTTGAGATGTTAATCCATTTAGACATGCTTTTAATACATTGTGCGGGTTTGCTGAGCCAAGTGATTTTGCTACGACATCTTGTATACCTAATACTTCGCAAACTGCTCTTACAGCACCTCCAGCAATAATTCCTGTTCCCGCAGGTGCAGATCTCATAAAAACTTTACCGGAACCATTTCTACCTTTTATATCGTGATGTAAAGTCCTTCCTTCTTTTAAAGAAACTTGTATTTGATTTCTTTTTGCTACTTCTGTTGCTTTTTTAATGGCGTCTGGAACTTGTTTTGATTTGCCTTGACCTATTCCAATTGAGCCTTTTTGATTTCCAACAACCACTAAAGCAGCAAAACCAAATCTTCTACCTCCCTTGACTACTTTGGTAATTCTATTGATTGCAACTAATTTTTCTTTAAATTCGCTTTTTTCTTTTTTGATTTCTGCTTCTTTCATAATTAAAATTTTAACCCATTTTTTCTTAGTGATTCTGTAAATATTTTTATCCTACCATGATATTTGTTTGCACCTCTGTCCAAATAAACTTTGCTAATTTTTTTTTCAAGAGCTCTTTTGGCTAAAATTTCACCTAACAAGTTAGAAGTATCAACTTTATTTTTTTTATTTTTTTTAATATCTTTTTCTATAGAAGAAGCAGAGACTATGGTCTTGTTTAACTTATCGTCAATTATTTGAGCTGAAATATTTTTTAAAGACTTAAAAACTGAAACTCTGTATTTGTCTAAATTAACTTCTTTAAGCTTCTTTCTATTTCTTAGTTTTCTTTTGTCTTTTCCTGTTATTTTTTTCATAATTTATTTTTTCTTACCTTCTTTTCTTAAAACAAATTGATTACGTTCTTTCACTCCTTTGCCTTTATAGGGCTCTACTGGTTTCATTGCTTTAATTTTGGAAGCAACTTTAGAAACTAATTCTTTATCAACGCCTGATATTTTTATTATTGTTTGTTTTTCAACAGTAAGTTTAACATCTTTAGGTATAGGAAAGTTAATGTCATGACTAAATCCTAGCTGAAGATTTAATTTATCTCCTTTTAAACTAGCTCTAAAACCAACACCATTGATTTCAAGAATTTTTTCATGTCCAACTGAAACACCTTTTACTGCGTTGTTAACGAGACTTCTATACGTTCCCCATAAAATCTGAGTTTTTTTATCAATGTTTTTATTGAGAGGCAGTATTTGAAACTCGTTATTTTCATTTACTTTTGAAGAGAATATTTTGTCATTAATAGTTAATTTTTTAGAACCTTTTGGTCCTGACACAGTAACAGTGTTATTTTCGACCTTAATCGTTGACTCTTTTGGCAATAAAATATTTTTTTTTCCAATTTTCGACATTAAAACACCCTACAAATTATTTCTCCACCTATGTTGTTTTTTCTAGCTTCATTATCTGACATTACACCTTTTGGAGTAGATATTATTGCTAGTCCTAATCCATTTTGAATTTTTGGTATGCTGTTCGCTCTAGAATAGATTCTTCTACCTGGTTTTGAAACTCTTTTTATTTCTTTAATCACTGGATTACCTTCATAGTATTTAAGATCTACTTTTAGATTTTTCTTATTATTTTCCTTTTTCTCAAGGAAAAAATTAGAAATATATCCCTCATTTTTTAAAACTTCTAAAATCTGTAGTCTAAAATTAGACGCTGGAACATCTACCGTTGAAAGTAAACGCATTTGTCCATTTCTAATTCTAGAAAACATGTCTCCTATTGGATCTGTTAAACTCATATTTATCCTCCTACCAACTTGATTTTGTCATACCAGGAATTTTTCCAGATGATGCCATTTCTCTTAGCGCAATTCTTGATATTTTAAGTTTTCTATAAACACCATGTGGTCTTCCGGTGATTTCACATCTATTTCTTATTCTAATTTTTGATGAATTTTTTGGTAATTTATTAAGCTTAAGTTGAGCGCTGAATCTTTCTGACAAAGGTATCTTTTTATTTTTAATAATTTTTTTGAGCTCAATTCTTTTTTTAGAATATCTTTTATTCAATCTTATTCTTTTTAAATTTCTTTGTATTGCGCTTGTTTTAGCCATAATTTCTTAATTGTTTTTTTTATTTTTTATTAATGGAAAATTAAATTCTTTTAATAATTCCAGGGTAGCCTCTTTAGAATTTGTATTTGTTACCAATGTAATATCCATACCTCTAATTTTGTCTGTTTTATCAAAATTTACTTCAGGAAAAATAATATGTTCTTTGATCCCAAAACTATAATTAGCAGAGTTATCAATTCCTTTTGGACTCAAACCTCTAAAATCTTTAATTCTAGGTAGTGCAATATTAACAAGTCTGTCAACAAATTCGTACATTTTCATCGATCTTAATGTCACTTTTACTCCAGCGCTTGTTCCTTTTCTAGTTTTGAAATTTGAAATTGATTTCTTAAATTTAGTAATAATCGCTTTTTGTCCAGTTATCAATGACATATCATCTACGCAAGACTTAATTTTTTTTCCATCTGATGCATCTGGACCTAGACCCATATTCAAAATAACTTTTAACAATTTTGGTACTTGATGTTTGTTTTTGTACTTTAACTTTGACATCAAGGCCGGTATAATTTCTTTATCGTAAGTATTTTTTAATCTTGAATTCATTTTTTGCTAATTGTTTTCTCTTTTTTTTTCTTTGTTTCTAAATTTTTCACGTTTGATTGATGTATGAAACTTTCTTTCGATATTATTCCACCTTTATTTTCTTTTGTTGGTTTTTGATGTTTTTTTATTAAATTTATAGACTTAATTTTAACTAAATTAGACTTTCTGTTTATTTCTAGTATTTCACCTGTTTTGCCTTTATCTTTTCCCGCAATAATTTTAACCTGATTTCCTTTTTTTAAATTTAACATTTAAATTACCTCCGGTGCTAATGAGATTATCTTTGTGTGACCTTTAACTCTTAGTTCTCTAGTTACTGGACCAAATATTCTAGTTCCTATAGGTTCTCCTTTTTCATCTGTAAGCACTACAGCATTATTATCAAATTGAACTTTAGAACCATCATCTCTAAATATTTCTTTTCTAGTTCTTACAACAATCGCTTTATGTACCGACCCTTTTTTTACTTTTCCTTTAGGTATTGCGTCTTTAACACTAATTACTATAAGATCTCCAACTCCTGCATATCTTCTTTTGGATCCACCTAAAACCTTTATGCACTCTACCCTTCTAGCTCCAGTATTATCAGCTACCATTAATTCTGTTTGTACTTGTATCATCTATCAATCACTTCCCAAGTTTTCTTTTTTGAAATAGGTTTGCACTCAATAATTTCTACATTATCGCCTTCTTTAAATTTATTTTTTTCATCATGAGCATGATATTTTTTAGATCTAGAAATTACCTTTGAATAAAAAGGGTGTACAAATTTTCTTGTGACCTCTACTACTATAGTCTTGTTATTTTTAGCACTAGTAACTTTTCCTTTTAAAACTTTTTTTGTCATTTTGTGCCTTTTACATTTATATTTGAAAACAATCTTGCGATGTTTTTTTTAATTAAGTTGTATTGTGCTGGATTTTGTACTTGTCCATTAATTTTTTTAAATCTAATGTTAAATAAATCTTTTTTTAAAGATTGAATTTTCTTTTCTGCTTGATCTTTAGTTAATTTTTTTTCTTCTTTTTTTTTGTTCTTCATTATTAATTTACCTTTTAATAAATTTAGTTTTAATTGGGAGTTTAGCAGATGCTTTATATAATGCCTCTCTTGCAACCTCTTCACTTACTCCGTCTACTTCGAAAATAATTCTTCCTGGTTTAACTCTGCATGCATAATATTCTGGCGAACCTTTACCTTTTCCCATTCTAACTTCAGTGGGTTTTTTTGATACAGGAATGTTAGGAAATACTCTAGTCCAAACTTTGCCCGTTCTTTTCATATATCTAGTTAAAGCTACTCTAGCTGCTTCTATTTGTTTTCCAATCACTCTATCAGGCTGCATTGCTTTTAAACCGAATTCTCCATAATTAAGTACAGCGGCTCTTGTTGAATTTCCATGAATTCGTCCTTTAAACGCTTTTCTAAATTTAGTTCTTGTTGGTTGTAACATTTTTCTTAACCCTTTCTATTTTCTCTTTTTCAACATCTTTTTCAAATAGTTCTCCTTTATAAATCCAAACTTTTACACCTATAATTCCATAAGTCGTAAGAGCTTCCGCTTCTCCATAATCCAAATTAGCTCTTAGAGTATGTAGTGGTATGCTTCCTTCTCTCAACCATTCTGTCCTTGCTATCTCGTTTCCAGCTAGTCTTCCACTAACCATTACTTTAATTCCTTTTGCATTTAATCTCATAGCTGATTGCATGGCTCTTTTCATTGCTCTTCTATAAGCTATCCTTTTTACTAGTTGTTGAGCTATGTTTTCTGCTGCTAAATTGGCGTTTAATTCTGGTTTTTTTATTTCTTTAATATTTATTAGAACTTCGTTATCAGTAATTTTAGATATATTCTTTTTTATTTTTTCTATATCAGCACCTTTTTTTCCAATTACAAATCCAGGTCTAGAAGTGTGAATAGAAACAGTACATTTTTTAGAGGATCTTTCAATTATTATTTCTGAAACCCCAGAATTAACAATATTTTTTTTAATATATTTTCTAATTTTAAAATCTTCTATTAAATATTTTCCAAATTCTTTTTTTTTAGCAAACCAAATAGAATCCCAGCCTCTATTGATTCCTAATCTAAAACCTATTGGATTAACTTTTTGACCCATCTTTCACCTCTTTTTTTTCTCCCAGTACAATAGTTATTCTACTAAAAGGTTTTTTAATTCCGCTTGCTCTACCTTTGGCTCTTGCTCTAAATCTCTTCATTACCAAGGACTTTCCTACATATGCTTCCTTGATAAACAAATTATCAATATCATATTGATAATTATTTTCCGCATTCGCTATAGCAGATTTGACTGTTTTTTCTACATCTGAAGCTACTTTTTTTCTGGTAAACTCTAAATCTCTTAAAGCAACGTCAGCTTTTTTTCCTCTAATATAATCTAGTACTAGTGCAATTTTTCTAGGGCTCGATCTTACATTTTTATTTATTGCTTTTATTAAATTACTTTTTTCCGTCATCTTTTCCTTTTGCTGGTGCTGCGGCAGGTGCTGCCTTCGGTGCTGCTCCTGGTGCTGCTTTTGGTGCAGATTTTGGAGCTGCTCCTGGTGCCGCTTTTGGTGCTCCCGATTCTGCTGCTGCTTTTTTATCGGCAGGTGTATGTCCTTTAAACGTTCTTGTAGGAGCAAATTCTC
>TARA_B100000686_G_scaffold318698_1_pt1 | contig 11682 bp, 9 predicted proteins | sample TARA_B100000686 | Tara Oceans TARA_B100000686 (sample SAMEA2622733) | marine metagenome | biome: marine biome (ENVO:00000447); feature: marine epipelagic mixed layer (ENVO:xxxxxxxxx); material: "saline water (ENVO:00002010), including plankton (ENVO:xxxxxxxx)" | depth 150 m
TTTTCCAATCTCATTTCTGAAGATCGAAGTCTCCTGGAGTTCTACAGCGCCGGCTACTCGTTCATGAACCAACGTTTAGCTGAGCATTATGGGATCCCTGGCGTCACGGGATCAGAGTTTCGTCGCGTCACATATCCGAACGAGACACGCAGAGGGATTCTCGGACACGGTTCTGTTTTACTCGCAACTTCCATGTCAGCGCGTACGTCCCCTGTTCTGCGAGGTAAGTGGGTCATGGAAGTTCTCATGGGCTCTCCTCCTCCTCCCCCTCCTCCTAACGTCCCTGCGTTCGAGGAAACTGCGGGAGCGTCAGACGGACGTCGTCTCACGACTCGGGAACGCATGGAGCTTCATAGGGCAAATCCCACGTGCAATGCGTGTCACCGCATGATGGACCCTATAGGCCTTGCACTCGACAACTTTGATGTGACGGGGCGCTGGCGAATTCGGGAAGATGGGGTGCCGCTCGATACGAGAGGCACGTATTACGACGGTACTGAGTTGACCACCCCTGACGATCTCAATCGAGTCCTGCTCGATCGACCAATTCCTCTCGTGCGGAATTTCACTCAGAACCTACTGGCCTACGCCATTGGCAGGCGCGTGGAGTACTTCGACCAACCAACGGTGCGTCAGATAGTGCGAGATGCAGAGGGCGATGACTACCGCATGTCGTCGTTCATTTTGGGTGTAGTGAAGAGTGACCCTTTCCGGATGATGCGGGCCGAATCATCTGCGGACACACCTGCTGGTTCTTTGGGAGAAGATGAATCGTATGGACAGCCTAGCCTCTAGTTAGGTATTGTCGATGAAACGGAGCGTGATATGGAATTCTTGACCGGGAAACATCTTGATCGACGGACCTTTGTTAAGGGGATGGGTACGTCCGTCGCATTGCCTCTTCTGGATGCCATGGTCCCCGCTGGTAAGGTGTGGCAGAACCCAACAGACGATCCGCAGTTCACGCGTTTCGTCGCTGTCGAGGAGTCGATGGGTTCTGCGGGGGGCAGTGACTGGGGTGAGGCGCGAAATCTCTTCTCGCCAGCTGGTGTTGGAAGGGATTTCGAGTTCCATGCGGACAGCTCGTTGAAGGGTCTGGAGGCGTACCGTGAATATCTAACGATCGTAAGCCAAACCGACTGTCGGATGGCGGAACCGTACCGGGCCGAGGAGATCGGCGGGGACCACGATCGATCAACTGCTGTTTTCCTTACCCAAGCCCATCCTAAGCAGACCCAGGGCTCGGATATTTTTCTAGGGACCTCCTTAGATCAACTTCACGCTCAGCGTTTTGGTCGAGATACCGCGCTACCCTCTTTAGAGCTGTGCACTGAGGTGATCGATCGGGGAGGAGGCTGTGCGTACAATTACCACTGCGCTTATACGACATCGCTCGCTTGGTCGTCTCCGAATCAACCTTTGCCAGCTATTCGTGAACCTCGGGCCGTGTTTGAGCGCCTCTTTGGGGCTGGAGATTCTCAAGCGGACAGGCGGGCTCGACGTCGAACTAATGCGAGCATGCTGGACTGGATCACTGGTGAGGTTTCGCGACTTCGCAGGTCTTTGGGAGCGACGGACCGTGCAGCGATGGACGAGTATCTCACTCATGTTCGTGAGATCGAACGCCGAATCCAACTTGTAGAAGCCAGAAATCTCAGTGGTGAAGAGAGACAGATGCCGGAGGCACCCTCGGGTATTCCGGATTCCTGGGAAGAGCACATGGAGCTCATGTTTGACCTTCAGGTGCTCGCTCTCCAGACCGACATGACGCGGGTCATCACATTCAAGACAGGCTTTGACCAATCAAACCGGACCTTCCCACTGTCAGGCACCACTAAATCTATTCATGGTGCGTCACACCATGGGAATGTTCCCGCCGACATCATGGACTTCAACAAGATCAATACGCACCGACTCGGTATGATGGCGTATTTTCTTGAACGGATGCGGACGACGATGGATGGTGACCGATCGCTTCTTGATAAGACGGCGATTGTGTGGGGTTCTCCCATGGGAGATCCAAATCTTCACAATCATCGTCGCTGTCCTCTAATATTCATGGGCAAGGCGAACGGAGCGCTGGAGGGTAACATTCATGTTCGTGCGCCTAAAGGAACGCCGATGGCGAACGCTTTTGTAACGCTGATGCAAGGAATCGGCCACGACATGAGCGCTTTCGGTGATAGTACAGGATCGCTTCCCTTGACGTTTCCTCAGGGGGCGTGACGGTGAAGGGGCCAGGACGTTTGGTGGTAGTCGGGTTACTTGCGCTTGCGGTCATGCCAGCGAATGCGCATGCACAGGAACTGCTGCTGGTGTCTCAGGACGGAGATCTTGAAGCGGTACGGATGTTTGTGAGTGCTGGTGCGGACCTGACCGCTACGCGTGGAGACGGGATGAACGCACTGCATCTTGCGTCTGAGCGAGGCCATACTGCTGTGGCTATTGAGCTTATGGGTGCGGGTGTGCCCATTGAAGCAGGTACACGAATTGGAGCATATACTCCGCTGCATCTGGCGGCTCGTCGAGGAAATGAAGAGATCGTTAGCGCTCTGCTTGAAGCGGGAGCCAACCCGAACAGGGTAACCACTACTAGTGGTGTGACAGCTCTACATCTCGCAGCGGGTGCATCCGGAGGTTCTGATGCGGTCGATGCGCTCCTTCGGGCAGGCGCTGATCCGAATGCCGTCGAACTTTCTGCCGGGCAGACCGCCTTGATGTTTGCTGCAGCGAACAACAGAGCAGCTACCATTCGACTGCTTGTCGAGGGTGGCGCTGATCCATCGGTAGAGACGGATGTTGTTGATGTGCTTCAGCACCTGATAGCAGATCGTGATGCGGCGAGACATCTGCGGCGCACTATCCAGAATCTCCGCCAAGAAGAAGCAGGGGGAGGAGAGTGGGAGCCGAGCGCTGAGCAGATTCAGGAGGCGATCCGGCAACAGCGTGCCTACTTGGATTCTGGAGAGCCATACAGGGACTACGAATCCGAGGAACTGGTCAACTACCGTCCTGACTACCCGGGAGGGCCGGATGTGCCACGTCCACCTTATAGAGAGACTCTCGTTGGCAAGACTGGTGGCATGACCGCGTTGCTATTTGCCGCGCGTGAGGGGCACGTCGAAGCTGCTATGGCGTTGCTAGAAGGGGGTGCGGATATCGATCAGGTCAGTGCCGGAGATAGAACGAGTCCGCTGTTAATGGCGGCACTCAATGGGCAGTTCGACGTGGCTATGATGCTTGTCGCTGAGGGAGCTGACCCGAACCTTCAAGCGACGACCGATGGGCAGACAGCGTTGTTCGCGACGCTCAATACGCACTGGGCACCAAAGTCGAATTATCCCCAGCCGCGCGCACAAGACAACCAGAAGACCGAGTACACGGAATTGGTACTTGCGCTACTGGATGCGGGTGCTGATCCAAATCTTCGCCTTAACACACACTTGTGGTACTTCGAGTATGGGTTGACCAAGATTGGGACGGATCTAAAGGGTGCGACTCCTTTCTGGCGTGCTGCGTTCGCGCAAGATCTTGCAATGATGAAGCTCTTGGTCGAGCATGGAGCCGATCCTAACATACCCACCTCATGGCCTGCGGTGGGTATGCGTGAGCGGCGACAGCAAGATGGGCGCCAACAAGAAGATTCAGGACTACCATGGATTCCCGAGGATGCGTTCAACGCATATCCGATCCACGCAGCAGCCGGTGGAGGTTTCACTGGTCTCGGATCGTTCAGTATTCGGAATGTTCCTGAAAGCTTTATCCCCACGGTGCGATATCTTGTCGAGGACCTCAATGTCAACGTCAACACGCTTGATTCTTGGGGCTATACAGCGATGCATTACGCGGCATCTCGGGGCGACAATGATTTGATCCGGTACCTAGTGTCGCAGGGAGGGGACGTGACCGTGATCACCCGACTGGGACAGTCAACGGCAGACATGGCACGAGGCGGACGTTCTGGATTCTTTACTAGGGTCGGATACCCGGAGACAGTGGATCTGCTAACGAGTTTAGGTTCAACGTCCGAATGTCTTCACACGCACTTCCTCGACACGGGAGACTTTTGCGATCTGGCGGGTGTTGATGACCCCTGGGCGGTTCGTATAGTAGGTGACCAAGACGGCGACCCCGACGTCGAAAAGCGTGACCGTGACCCGTCTGGCACCCAGCCGGAAACAAGTCGGCGGAGGGTTCCGGGGATTCGTTGATCGGACATGAAGGGTGAACTGGTAACGTGTCGTGCCACCGCTTTTGCTTCTACCTCTCAACCTTCTCCAACATGATTCGGAGCCGGCATGGATAACTATGATCCGCAGTTGACCCCCGTTCAAAAATTCGGTGAAGCGATGGCGGATCGCGTTGAACGGTGGATGCCGTCCCCGTTCGTGTTTGCGATCCTGCTCACCTACGTGGCTGCGGTCGCGGCGTTTGTTTCGGAGGGGTCCTCCATTGCTGATGTAGCGACGGCTTGGTACGGCGGCTTCTGGAACCTCCTCACCTTTGCAATGCAGATGGTGATTATTCTAGTGACGGGAACAGTCGTCGCATACCACCCGAGTGTGCGGGGTGGCATCCAAAAATTGGTGCAGCTTCCTAGCAACGGTCGTCAGGCCGTAGTTCTGGTCGGTATAGGATCGATGCTGGTTGGGTGGATCTCCTGGGGCTTGGGTCTGATCTTTGGGGCGATTCTGGCGAGAGAAATGGGTAAGGCCGCTAACAAGTCGGGTATGGCTGTCCACTATCCGCTGCTCGCGGTTGCGGGATACCTAGGAATGAGCCTGACATGGGGGTGGGGCCTCTCAAGCTCAGCCGGCCTGCTGCAGGCTACGGACGGGAATATTTTTATGGCACAGGGCATCATCGATCGGGTGGTGCCTGCTACTGAATGGGTATTCCATTCGTATCCAATGATATTGACCGGCATGTCGATCCTATATGGGTCTCTAATGCTTTGGTTACTTGCGCCGCCGGATCAGAACGCTCGAGGAATAGAGCAGTTTGTGGACCTCGAAGAGCACCGGGTCGAGGGTGGATCTGTGGATCAAGTTGGGACGGGATCGACCGAACTCACACGAGTCGCTCATGATTTAGAATCTCCAGCTGATCGGATAGACAATTCGAAAATATTGGGTGGGATCCTAGCGGCGACCGGCCTTGTCTTGTTTGGCGTAGCCTTTGTCACTCAGGGCCTAGGAGCTCTGAATCTGAACGTCTTCAATTTCGGTTTTCTGGTGATTGGAATGTTGCTCTACAGCAGCCCGGCACGATATCAGCGCGAGTTCAATGATGCTGTTAAGGGTAGTGCCGGTGTAATCCTGCAATTCCCATTCTATGCGGGCATTATCGGTATCATGACTGGAACCGGTTTGGTTGATACCATGACTGAGGCACTTCTCTCGATAGCGACACAGGACACGTTCCCTGTGGTAGCGTGGATGACAGGTGGCGCACTAAACATCTTCGTGCCGTCCGCTGGAGGTGAGTGGGCTATAGTGGGTGGGCCGATGCTACTCGCTGCCCAAGAGTTAGGAGTGCCTTTCGGTCAGACGATTGCTGCCTACGCGGTCGGAGATGCCCACACGAATCTGCTAAACCCTTTTTGGGCCATTCCGCTGTTGGCAATAACTGGGCTGCGAGCGCGTGACATGTTCGGCTACGGCATAACGATGATGCTTCTACTGACACCATTTCTAGCGGCAGTACTTTACCTGCTTCCGTACTGAATTGGTGTTCGGTGAAGTGGGAGCCTGAAGCTGTTGATTCGAATACTCAAGCCTTGTCCACTCCTTTTTATGTTGGTCGAAACGTGGTGAAAGATCGGATTATGAGGGTAGAGCCAGTCTTTCCGTGTTCTGGTCGCATCTCTCAGTGATGTTAGCTCTCAAACCACTAACACCTCTGATTGCTCTCGGTCTGTTCTTTGTCGCCTGGAATCTTTCTGGTGGGCTGCCGGAGAGTAATTCTAGCGCCTCTAAGGTTCAGCTTCTCGACTGGTCTGAGCAGATGGCTGTGAGGGATGGTTGGCTCGATACTCGCCACGAAATGCTTCTCCCGATGATGCGGCGTCACTCGATCGATATGTGGATCGTCGTGAATGAGGAATTTCATGATGACCCACTCACAGAATACATCGCTCCGGCGAGGCCCTACACCGGTCGGAGGGACGTCTTCGTTTTCGTTGATGCGGGGATGGACGGCCTAAGGAAGATTGCGGCGACGGGTTACTGGGAAGAAACGGTCGCTCGTTACTTCGAATCGCCGATTGATCCTAGGCCGTCCGCTGAGGTTCTTCGAGAGCTTTATGAGACGTATAGCCCACAGCGTATTGGTCTTGGGTTCGGAGGCAGTCGTGGGATGACCCGGAGCCTGACGCACGACTCGTATCGTTTCCTAGCCGAGGCGATGGGTTCGGAGGCGGCCAGCAGGTTTGTGAGTGCGGAGCCTCTCATCAATGAATATCTGGCCACGCGTATTCCAGGTGAGTTTGAGGTTTATACCGATCTCGTGGCCCTCACAGAATCAATCACGAAGCGTGCGCTCTCCAACGAAGTGATCAAGCCAGGTAGTACGACTGTGGGCGATGTTCGCCGGTTCATGTACGATGAGTTGTGGATGACAGGCGTTCGCACCTGGTTTCAGCCGGATCTTAGGGTTCAACGTCAGGGAATGGCTGAGGTCGGAAGTCGTGGGTTCCTCGCTGTTGCTCCGGAAGACATAGTCTTGCAGCGGGGAGACCTCGTTCATATCGACTTCGGAATTTCCTACATGGGTCTCGATTCGGACTGGCAGAAAATGGCCTATATACTCCACACTGACGAGGAAGATGTACCACAGGGGCTAAAGGATGCGATGGAGAATACGAATGCCCTTCAGGATGCCCTTATGCTCCGAGCGTCACGACCTGGACGGACTGCAGGAGAGGTGTATCGCTTGACGATGAGAGAAATGCAGGAGCAAGAGATCAATGCCCAGATATACTCTCACCCACTCGGCAACCACGGGCATGGCTTGGGTCCGAGCATCGATTTCCGAAGCGCTGGACGAACAGATGTGACGGCTCGTCCCCTGATAGAGGGTGCTTACATCTCTATAGAACTCAATACCAAGACTGCCATCCCAGAATGGGGAGACCAAGAGGTCTATGTGATGGCAGAAGACCCTGCCCACCTAACACAGAACGGGTGGCGCTTCTTCAGACCTCGACAGGAAGATTGGTATCTTGTGAGGTAATCCTGTGCTTGCACCCAAAGGAGCTACGATCATGATAATTCCCTTGACCATCGCTTCGATTGCTACTGTCCTTACCGCGATCAGTATTCCGGGCCATGCAGAAGAAGACCACAACAAGCGTACAGGTGTGGCACAGAACGTGACAGTTACAATCCTTTCGTCAAATCTCGCTAATGGGAATTCGGTCGGCGAATGGGGTCTTTCCGCGTTAGTTCAGGCTGACGGAGCTTGTGTGCTGTTCGATGCTGGGCGTCATCCAGAAACGGTTATTCACAATGCTGAGGTACTTGGTGCTGATCTCTCGTGTATTACTGACTTAGTACTCAGTCACCATCACTTCGACCATACGACAGGTGTCCTGCCGATTCTGGAGGCGCTCGGGAATCACAGTTCTATTGAGCGCATCCATGTAGCGAGAGGATTCTTCCGGCCAAGGCGAGTACCCTCGCGTTCGGGGACAGAGGAGGCCAACCAGATGATCCAGGAACGGCAATCGCTGGAAAACGCCGGACTAGAGGTCATCATTCACGATGGCCCCTCAGAGATCCTCCAAGGCGTATGGATCACAGGTCCTGTACCCCGTCCGCATTCGGAGGAGAACTATCCAGTTCAGGTAAGGATCAAGGAATCAGGGACGTGGGTCGCAGATTGGGTGCCAGAAAGCCAGGGCCTTACGATCGTCACAGAGGAGGGCCACATAGTATTGCTAGGATGTGGACATTCGGGTGTTGTGAATATGCTCACCCATGTGCAGTCTGCGATTTCGGATCACCCTATACACGCTCTGATGGGAGGCTTGCATCTGTTTAACGCGACAGATCAGACCCTCGGTTGGACGACGGATCGATTACGGGAAATAGGGGTGAAGCATTTGATGGCGGGACACTGCACCGGCATCGAACCTCTCTTCAGGCTTCGAACAGGGCTGAACCTGACTCGACAGACAGCGGTCGTCGGAGCCGTAGGGTCTCAATTCGTTCTAGGGGAAGGGATTCGAGCCACTGCGATCGCGATGTAACAATTACAGAATCAGAAGAACAATGGCCAAGAGGCCAAAGCGATGAGGAACGTCATCAATGCATGGGTGTTGGCATGACCCAACTGCAGGCTTTTTTTGAATGCACCATGCGGTCGACCGGAACAGTACGCATATGAACCAATCTCTAACGAACGAGTTAGTCACTCGCTCGCTATGGCTGAGATCGGGGGGACCGCGAAGAATTTTGGGACTGATCATAATGGGGTCCACTTTCTTCGTCGGATGCGGATCGCCCTCGTCGACTGAGGTGGATGAGGACCCTCACAATCTCATGGTCTGGGGTTACGTGATGGCTCGAGGCTTTCCTGCGGAAGGAGGTGTAGGGCTGGTGGACTCTGCTGGTGTTGTTGTTGTAACAACGCCAGTACGTGGAGGGAGATACCTGGTTGGTCTCAGGCTTCCGCCAAACACGCCTATCTGTGACCGCTATAGGGTTCAGGTGGCTGTTGACGCAGGAAATGGCGCAGTAGAGCGGGATGAACGCTTACTACAGAAGGGTAGCGGTGAATGTGTCCTGCCACCCGGTGAGAAGGTTACACACACAATTGACTTTTCAGTCCTAGAAGATTCGACCAGCAGCGCGGGAAGAACGGAATGATTCATGATGTCGTCAATTTGAAAAAAAAGTTTGATCTCTTTGTCGACAAGTGGGAGCCGAAAGTGATTGCAGAGATGAACGACATTCAGTTCAAGCTAGTCCGCGTCGAAGGGGAATTCTTGTGGCACCAGCACGCTTACACTGACGAGGCCTTCATCGTGATCGAGGGTGAACTGGAGATCGATCTTCCCAACCAGACGGTGCGGCTTTGTGAAGGCGAGATGTTTGTTGTGCCTAAGGGTGTAGAGCACCGTCCTCGTGCGGTGAATCAAGCCAAGATCATGCTCGTAGAACCTCGTGGAGTCGTAAATACCGGCGATATCGCAAACGAAGGTAGCGCACCGAATGACGTATGGATCTGAGACGAAGGTCGAAGTCGACTCACAAAGAGGGTTTAGGGCTGCGTGGCCAGTAGTCTGACGATGCCTCATATGATTCTGAACATTCTGGGTAGGTGGATCCTTCTGGTCGCCGGATGTCTCTCCGTGGCGGCATGCGGCAAGAGCACCCCCGTCGTTCCCATTTCTGAGAGTCCCGAGGGCATCTGGCGTTTTTCAGAGACCGGGGTATCCGAATCGACACTTCGCCTTGCATCAGATGGTTCATTCTCACGTGTGGTCACCGATCTCGAAGACAGGAATTGCGTTTCGTCGTCCGGTTCTTGGCGTACCGATGGTGAAAGCCTCCTACTCGAGATCACCGCAGTTGCAAATGCCCCAGCCTCAGGATTTGAGAACTACCGCTTCGTGATACAGGATGGTCGCCTGCAACTCGGCGAGACTGAGATCTATACAGCTGTGGGCTCTATGGTGAGCTGTGCTGATTACGGATTTGGTGCCTGGGCTGGTGAACTGCGCGCCACCGTAGATGGAGTTGAGATGATGTTCGAGATCGTCGATGTCATTCTCGATATGTATGGAGGCCAGCTTCAGGTCGAAGGGATTTCCAGTACAGGGGTGGGCCAGAGCAGAATGCTTCTCCAGATCGATGGAAGTCCAAACCGTCTCAACCCGAGAGACTTTATAGTCCAAAATGTTCCCGGATCCACTAACACGTTCTATGGGTTTTATCATCCGGATCCGGGGTCGTCGACGTTCAGTGGTTTTGACACTACGAGGCTTTTACCCACAGGAATCTTGACGTTGAGCGCAGTTGGTCCAGAGCGGGTCACTGCTACATTCAGTTTCAGAGCGAACCTTCGAGTTGAGGGTGAGGTAGGTCCTGGTGGAGCTACCTTTGCACAGATTGAGTCGGGCCGTGTCGAGATCGTGTACCGTTAGCTAATTAAGGGATGCTCTCCACAGATCCAGCGTATGTATTCAAGGGCCGAGAAGGCATGAGCATTAACACGAAGGCCCACTTTTCCTGCTTTTTCCGAGATTGACAATGATTAGACGCCTATTCTTCGCTGCCCTCCTCGTAGGGCTCTGTGCTCCACTGCCCGCCTCCTCACAGTCGGTTAGTGAGTCGCTGGCTGGACTTTATGAGCGCACCAAAACATTCGTGATGGCGAGTGCTGAAATGCTTGAAGAGGATTTGTACTCCTTCAGGCCGACCGATGATGTGCGATCAGTGGGTGAACTTTTCGCGCACATTGCTAATGCTCAGTACTCCTTTTGCGCGGCGGCAGCTGGGGAGCGGAGCCCAGCAACTGAGAACTTTGAGGAAAGTCGGACGACCAAAGCTCAGCTTCTAGACGCTCTTGGGATGGGTTTTGCGTACTGCGACGCCGTTTACGCTGGAATGACCGATGAAGCAGGCGCCCGCACCCTGAGTTTCTTGGGTCCGACCACGGCGTACGGGGTTCTCGCGTTCAACGCCGCTCACAACTACGAGCACTATGGTAACCTAGTGACCTATATGCGCCTGAATGGAATCGTGCCGCCTTCTTCTAGCGAGTAGTGCGGTACAACAAGGGCTTAGGGTCTTCCTGCATTACGTATAGAGGACTGTCTGCACAGTCGTAAAAAGGGCCTGATTCTCTGGCTGTGCCGTTTTCCCGTAGAAGTTCGCACGCTACCATGCTTCGTGTGCGGACCTTTTCTCATCGTAGTATCAGGATCAACCCAGGAGTCTTCGATGTTGGCTTTTGAGCTTCGACGGCATCTTTCTTTGCTTCTTCTCTTCGTGCTAGTGAGTGCTTGTAGCAACATAGGTAGCGAGGCGCCTGAGCTTCCGGTAGCACAAGTTCCGGGAGACGGTTCTCATGCGGCCCTTGTTGATTTTTTTTCGGAATGGAGGGAGTTCGAAACCCCAGATTTTGACGGCCAGGTTCCGGATTACAGCCCAGCCTCAATGGCTCGCCAAGCCGCGGAACTTCCGATATGGATAGCTCGTTTGTCTGCATTCGATATTGGACAGTGGACAATATCTGAGCAGATCGACTGGCATATAATGCGGGCTGAGATGAATGGGTTGTCTTTCGACCATGCGGTGCGGCAACCATGGAATCGAGATCCGGCTTTCTACATCACTATTTATGCCGCTCAAAGCGATGTGCCGGCGCATGAGGGGTCGGAGCACCACGGGTCTCTCGACTTGTGGACGTTTGAGAGGCCTTTTTCGGATACAGATCTAACCTTTATCATCGACCGGATCGCAGCGGTGCCCATGCTGCTTGAGCAGGCACGCGGCAACCTAGCTGCTAGTAATGCTCGTGACCTTTGGATGGCGGGGTTGCGTTCGTTTCGGGGTCAGAGTGCAGATCTTCGAGCATTTGCTGATGAAGTCAAAGGTCAAAACGGTGCACTTGATGAGGTTACAGCCGCCGCAATCGCTGCGTCTGATGCGTTCCATGACTGGCTTGAGGCGG
>TARA_B100000686_G_scaffold69492_1_pt1 | contig 11671 bp, 13 predicted proteins | sample TARA_B100000686 | Tara Oceans TARA_B100000686 (sample SAMEA2622733) | marine metagenome | biome: marine biome (ENVO:00000447); feature: marine epipelagic mixed layer (ENVO:xxxxxxxxx); material: "saline water (ENVO:00002010), including plankton (ENVO:xxxxxxxx)" | depth 150 m
AAATAGCAAAAGTTTAATATTATTCAACTTCAATTCGAAGTCTTTTATTGCTTTTACCTTTACTTTCATGACCAATCATTTTAATGTAACCTACCTCTGAAGTATTGTGAACGTGAGTTCCTCCATCAGCTTGTAAGTCTAATCCTTGTATATCTACGATTCTTACAAATTCAATACCCTTTGGTAATAAATTAATTTTTGTACGAATTAAATCTGGAATTTGAAAAGCCTCTTCTCTTGGTAATTGATAAATTTTTATATTTCGGTTTTCAGAAACTTCTATATTTATTTTTTCTTCTACTTCTTTTGAAAAATCAGCAGACATTTCTTCTAACTCAAAATCCATTCTCCCTGCCAAGGGTTTCATATCACCACCAGTAACTGAAGCTGAATAATCCCTCCAAATAACACCACATAAAATATGTAAAGCAGTATGAGTCCTCATAAGCTTGTATCTTTTATCCCAATCAATTATTGAATCAACTTCAGAATTAATTTCTGGTTTGGCTCCTTCTATTAAATGTACAATTTGCCCATCAATCCTCTTCACACCTTTTACTAAATATTCATTATTCTCCAATATTAATTTTCCATTATCTGATGGCTGCCCTCCCCCACCTGGGTAAAATATTGTCTGATCTAAAACTACTCCATGATCATTTACTTCCATTACTTTTGACTTACATTCTTTGAGATAAGAATCTGAATAACATAAAATTTCCATAATTATCCTTGTATAAATATATTTTAATTATTTTATAATATTTCTAATAAAGGATTCTATTTATTATGAAAGATTTTGATATAGCAATAATTGGAGGGGGGATAGTAGGGCTTGCAACAGCAATGTATGCTCAAGACAAATATCCTAAAAAATCTATTGCAGTATTCGAAAAAGAAAGTACTTTAGCAAAGCATCAAACCGGAAATAATAGTGGTGTAATACATGCTGGAATTTACTATCAACCAGATTCTCAAAAAGCTAAATTTTGCTGGCCCGGATCATTATTATTAAGAAAATTTTGTGATGACAATGATATTGAGTATGAATTATGTGGAAAATTAATCGTTGCCTCTGACGAATCAGAAATTAATAGCTTAGATAATCTTTATGAAAGAGGAAAAAACAATGGAGTAGATGGACTCCAACTAGTTAATGAATCAAAAATAAATGAACTTGAACCATACGTAAAAGGAGTTAAGGGATTATGGAGCCCTAATACTGGAATAGTGGATTATGTAAAACTTACTGAGGCATATGCAAAAATTTTCGAATCAAAAGACGGTCAAATTTATAAAAACTCAAAACTGCTTAACATTCACTCAAATGCCTCTGATTTAACACTAGAAACTAATAATGGAGATTATTCAGCTAAATATTTAATAAATTGCGCTGGTTTGCATGCAGATAGAATTGCACAGATGATGAAACTTGAAACAGATGTAAGAATTGTTCCGTTTCGAGGGGAATATTTCACATTAACCGATGATGCTAAGAAAATGGTAAATGGATTGATATATCCTGTTCCTGACCCAAATTTACCATTCCTGGGAGTACATTTTACTAAAAGAATTAATGATGAAGTTGAAGCTGGACCAAATGCAGTCATGGCCTATTCTAGAGAAGGTTACAAAAAATTTGACATCAACCCTGTAGATCTATTTGAATCATTCACTTATTTAGGGTTCTGGAAAATGGTAAAAAATAATTGGAAGACAGGTTTAAGTGAACAATACAGATCATTAAACAAATTTAAATTTGTCCAATCCCTTCAAAAACTTATACCTGATATAGAAAGCAAGCATTTAACAAACCCTGGAGCAGGAGTCAGAGCACAAGCTATTGATAAAAATGGTAAATTGCTACAAGATTTCAGTATTGTGCATAGCTCTAATTCTTTGCATGTACTCAGTGCCCCATCACCTGGAGCGACATCATCACTTAAAATTGCTGAGTATTTAATGGATGAATTAAATATCTAACTAATTATTGTAATTATCCCCTTATCTGCATCAACTTCAATAAGATCATTATCACTTATCAGTTCTGTTGAATTTTCAACTTCCAAAATTGTAGGGATATTATATTCTCTTGCTACAACCGCCGTATGCGATAATGTTCCTCCAGTTTCAGATATAATCCCTGATACAATTCCAAACAAAGGAGTCCAGGAAGGATTTGTGCTAATACACACCATAATATCTCCTTCTTTTAACTTTGCTGAATCCTCAAATGATTTGATAATTTTAGCCGGTCCGATTGATTTGCCAAGTGAAGCAGGAACACCTTTAAAGATTTTAATTTTTTCCAATGAATTTAAAGACATAGATTCAGATTGAATAGCATCAATGGCACCTAAATACTTTGGAGGTGTAATATTTTTATATTTATCTCTTTCATTTTTACGAAATAAAATTTGCTTTTTAAAATCAATATCAATCGCTTTTTCTCTAAATAAATTTAATTCGCTCATTTTTAAAAAAAATATATCTTCTAATTCATCTATCAAAGCATTTTCATGCATTAATTTACCAATCTTTTTTATTGCCAAACTTAAAACAGATGAGCTAGCCTGATCGATATAAAAAGAATGATCTTCTTTTAAATACCATATCTCTTTAAGTGGATCATATAATTCATTAAATTCCTCTACTGTTTTATCATTTGGTAAATTTGATAAAATGTTATCTAAAGTTTGTTGTCGTAACTCAGTAGAATAATCAATACTCTTTGATTTATTTATACTCATTGGATATCGTTTTAAAATATCTAAAACAATTTGCGGGTCTTCAATCCATATAGAATCTTTTAAATCAAACCCAACAGATCTATATCCATAAAAATTAATAAATTTTGAAAATTCACTTATAAATTTATTGGAATTCTCAGATTTGAATTCAGTATTATTAATTAAATAAGAAAAGTCATCAGAGTTGCTTAAATCTAAAACATCTCTATATTTATGCACTAATTCATATAAATATTTATCAATTTCTATACTTTTGTTATCTATCCCATTAAACAGATTGTAAAGATCAGAAAGTTTAAAATCTTTTATAAATTTTTTTAAAAATTTATAAAATTTATCTGTAGCATCATGAAGAGGTAAAACTACAAGAAAATGAATATACCAATGTCTTTTATGTAATTTCATTATATTATCCAAACTATTAAACCCAGATTTCAAATCAGAAATAATTTCTATATTTTTTTTCATTTCAGTAAGATCATTTGTAATTTCCGGTAAATACTTGGTTTTCCAGTCTTGGTCTAATCTGTTAACTAGTTTATTAACTTTCAAATTATGTTTATTATCTTCATCAGGATTTTCTGTAGATGTTAAATTATTTGCATAATATGTATATCCATTAATTACTTTACTAACAGATCTTTGTTCACGGTTAAGGTATTGATTAGCGTCATTAGCGCCTTCTGATGTAGTCAGGTTTCGTATCCCTGTTGACAAAGGGGATGTAGGTACTGGATTATGGCCACTTTCCCATACCCAAGTTAATTTCTTTTCGGAATCAGAAAATTTTGCAGGGAACCATTCAGGTAAAAATATATAATTATTATCGTTATTATCCATGGGTACTTTCAATTTTCAAATAATTATACACTAGAAAAATTTAGATTTGATATTTTACTAGTTTAAATGTATTCTATCTGATAGTGAAAAATAATCCCAAACCATCAAATAACTCAAAACTTAAAGCTAGATTTTCCAACCCTCTCACTTCAGTGAATTTAAGCCATGATTTCAAATACTTATGGCTAGGCCAGGGAGGGCAAGGTTTCGCAATGTGGTCAGAAATGATAGCGAGAAATTGGCTCACATATCAAATCACAGGCTCAGCTCAAGCAATTGGTATTGTAAATCTGTTTCGGGCAATTCCATTTGTTTCCCTAGGACTTTTTGGAGGGGTAATAGCAGACAGATTCCCAAAAAGAAAAACATTAATGATAATTCAATTCTGGTCATTATCAATTTATATCGTTATGCTGATATTAATTTCCACAGGAATAATAGAGTTATGGCACATTTATACAACAGCTTTTTGCTTGGGATTAGGAATGGCAATCAATCAACCTTTGAGAACATCATTTATACCTCAAATGGTAGGAAAGGAACATATGTTAAATGCCATGTCATTAAATTCAATGGCAATGGGAGTTACGAGATTAATCGGGCCTGCTGTCGTAGGTTATATTATAGCTGTTTCAAATGATAACGTAGCACCAGCATATCTTCTTTCTGGCATAGCATACTTATTTGTAATTTTCACAACAATTAAAATTAATGATGCAGGAAACCCTTCTGAAATTCATGAAAACTCACCTTTAAATGATTTTACTGATGGAATCAAATATATGTTTACAGAAAATCGTACTGTTTTATGGTTAGTAATACTTGCTCTAGGGCCATTAGCATTCGGATTTAGTTATATAAGTTTATTACCAGTATATGTGGATGTTAAATTAAATTTAGGTGCTGATGCTTTTGGTGGGATTCAATCAATTTCTTCTATAGGAGCTTTAATAAGTGCATCATTGTTAGCATCTTCTGGAAACTTGAAAATTAAAGGTAAATTATTATTAGGAACCACTCTTATATATGGCGCAGGTGTAATCATTATGGGATATACAAATATTCTTTTAATAGCTTTTTTAATTGCAATTTTTATTGGAGGATCTCAATCAGTATTTAGAACATGCATATCTAGCACAATAGTAGACATAACTGAAGAAAAATATAGAGGCAGGATGATAAGTATGACTATGTTAGATATGGGAATGGCTTCAGTAGCATCTATAATTGCAGGTAGAATCACAGATGTTCTAGACATAACATATGGTATGTTATTTTGCGGAGCATTTTGTATAATAATCGGATTAATAACTTTTATATCACATAAAAAACTATTCAAGATATAAAAATTATACGGAGTTAATATGAGTGCATATAATTACGATGCTTTCCCTCTAGATTTCGATATGCAAGCATTTATTGATTTTCCAAATATTGCAAATGCAGGTACCAAAGCCCCAGATGGAAAAGTTTATAATTTGCTCACTAAGAAATTGGAACAAATATCTACATACTGGAAAGAAAAAACAACAATCATAGAATTTGGTTCGATAACCTGATCAGAATGTGCACTGGCGGCGCCAGGCTTTGATAAATTAGTCGAAGAATTTGGAGATAAATTCAATTTTATTTTTATTTACACCAGAGAAGCTCACCCTGGAGAAAAAATACCTCATTTGACATCTTTTGAACAAAAAATTGAACATGCAAAATTGATGACAGAAAAATATATTAACAGAACTATGCTAGTGGACTCTCTTGATGGAGAGATACATCATGCATACGGAAGACTCCCTAATATGACTTACATAGTAAACAGATACGGGAATGTAATCTACAAATCAGACTGGACAGATCCATCTACAATTAAAATGGTTCTTGATCATTACCTTGATGAAAGAGAAATGCTTGCTAAAAAAATAAGGGCTACACCCTACTATGTTGAGTGGCAACCTATGAGAAAGAATGACACTGAAGAATTTATGACAATATTACTTAACGATGCTGGGCCAAAAGCAATAAAAGATTTTATAAATTCAGCAAACCATTATGATGGGCCGATACAATCCAACTCAAGCCTTGGTAAAGCTATGGGAAAAAAATTACAGGATTGGCTTGATAAACAGGATTATTAGTATAAAAGGAGTTAGATATGAAAGGCGCATATTTTAACGGTCACAGCAAAATAAAAATAAATGATTTAAATCCTTATTCTGCTTCAGAAAATGATGTAATTATAGAAATGAAAGCTTCAGGCTTATGTGGTAGTGATTTCCCAAAATACAGAGCTGAGAAACCAAGTAAATTTGTAGGAGGACATGAACCTTGTGGAGTAATATCAGAATTGGGATCAAATGTGAAGAATCTGTCTGTTGGAGATAGAGTTATGATCCATCACTACTCTGGATGCAGAAAATGTAAAATGTGTTATATAGGATATACACAAATGTGTCTTAACGGAACAAAAGTGTTTGGCACAACTTATGATGGCGGGCATCAAGACTACATGAAAGTTCCTGATTATACCTGTGTACCTATGCCAGATAATCTTTCCTTTGCAGCTGGCGCTGCCACAGCATGTGGAACTGGCACTGCATATCAGGCATTAGAAAAATTAAATATAACAAAAGGAGCTACCCTTGCAATCTTTGGGCAAGGGCCGGTAGGATTAAGTGCAACAGCATTTGCAGCTGCAAATAAAATTAATGTAATAGCTATAGATGTAAATCCATATAGACTTCAATTAGCTAAAGATATTGGCGCAAAATATACTATCGATTCAACTGAAAACAATACTCTAGAGAATATTCTAGATATAACATCCTCTCTAGGGGCTGAATATACAATGGAAGTAACTGGTATTCCTGCAGTAAGAAATCTTGCATTAGATTCTACGGCAAACTGGGGAAGTTTATGTTTTGTAGGGGAAGACTCAGGCAAAGATACAACAATAAAAATCAGTAATCAGATTATACATAAACAATTGACAGTAAAAGGATCATGGACCTTTGGAATTGATGAGCTTGAAAATGCTGCAAAGCATATTGTTGATAAAAACGTGCCAATTGAACAAATTATTACTCACAAATTTACCTTAAAAGAAATTGCACAAGCATATGAAATATTTGAAAATGGTGAATGTGGAAAAGTTATGATCGAATGGTAAATATATAAATGGAAAATGAAGAAAACCTTATAAGTAATTTCAAAATCAAAATTAATGAAATTTTCAAAAAAATAAGTTTATACATTTCAATTACACTTGGATTAATCCTGATAATATATTCTGCAGCGGTATACTATTTCACTTAGATTCAGATTTAAATAATGTAAGTGACATTGCTATAATTGACCCAAATACGATCCCTAAAGCTAGTATCCAAAAACTAAAAAATTGAATATTCCATAAAAACCTGTTTAATTCTTCAATATATGCAATATTAAATTTACCCAACATTCTTCTATCCGTAAGCAATCCTAGTATAGTTGTAACAACGCATATTACACCATTAACTCCAAATAATAGTAGGATAAAATTTGAAATTCTTTTCAGTCTACCATTTTGATCTTTTGTCATCATATCCAGTATGAACATCTATCAAAACAGTATTACCTTTGCTGTTTTCTATTTGAGCTTTTTTTATAGCCTCTGAAATTTCATTTACTTCTTTCACTTCTATGCCTATAGCACCCATTCCTTCAGCAATCTTGGCATAATTACCTTTCATAAATGAAACTCCAAATTTTTCTCTTGCATTTGGAAATCCTCCAGGATATGTAGCCATGCCTCCGTTATTTAATATTATTGTAGTAATAGCTAATTTAGATCTTACAGCTGTTTCTATATCCAATCCTGACATGCCAAAAGCACCATCACCCATTAAATTCAAACAAAACTTATCTGGATTAGCTTTTTTTGCGCCTATCATTAACGGTATGCTAAAACCTAAATGGGTAGTTTTACCCCATCCTATATAACTATGGGGAACGGTAGCCTTGAAGAAAGGAACAATTTGATCTCTTGGGGCACCTGCATCATGAGTGACAATAGAATTTTCAAGATCAATAGAATTATTTATCTCATTAATTACTCTATAAGGGTTAATTGGTAATTCATCAGAATTCAAATGAGCAGACCATTCACTAAGCCATTTGTTTTTCAAATCAGAAATTTTATTAATATTATTATTTGAATCTTCTCTGCCTTTTTCTCCTAAAACGCTCTTAATTTCATCTGTTAATAACTCAATAGTTAATTTAGTATCTCCCGTTAAAATGACATCTGCAAAAAAATCTTTATTTATATCTTCGTAATTATCGGAGTTATGAATTATAAATTTAGAGCTCTGATCAATATTTTGACCATAAGGGGTTATTGTCATACTTGTTCCTAAAGCTAAAATAACATCAGCATTATCAAGCCATGTTCTTGCCTGAAGAGTTGTTGTCTGGACTCCTGCTCCTAAAGCAAGTGGATGATCTTCATTTATTGCCGATTTCCCAGGCATAGTAGTATAAACAGGTATTTTTGTTAACTCTGCCAAAGTTTTTAGCTGATCAGAAGATCTAGAAAAAAGTACTCCCTGCCCTGCAATTATCATTGGGTTTTTTGCTTTAAGTAAATTAGAAACTGCTAATTTAATATCTGTTTTAGAGGGAGTGTGATATGCCTTAACTGGTGATTTGTAATCATCAATATTAATATTAATTTCTGATGCTGATATGTCTGCCGGGATTTCTACAACTACAGGGCCCGGACGTCCGTTTCTAATGCTATGAAAAGCTCTTCTCATTACATCAATGATTTGATCAGGTTGTGTAATACATTCTGCGTTTTTCACAATACCTTTATAATTAGCTGTAGCATTAAAATTGGGTCTTACTGAAATCTGATTCAAGGGTGGGGCTCCAGGAAGTATTAAAACAGGAATATTATCAGCATATGCCTGGCTTATACCTCCCATACTATTCTCAGCTCCCGCCTGGCTTTGCATAGAAAAAACGCCTATTTTTTCCCTGTCACTCGTTCGGCTATACCCGTCAGCAGCCATCATAGCTCCTCTTTCATGTCTAAACATAATTGGTCTAATCCCAATTTTAGATAAATCTTCAATCAGAGGGTTATTTGGGAAACAAGAAATCCAATCAATATTTTCTTTTTTTAATATTTGAGCTATTGCTTCAGAAACATTCATTTTAAAAAGGCAAATCTCCTGAACTCACAATAAATGACTGAGACGTTGAACAACTTTCTCTAATTTTTTTCACAGGTTGATATTCAGATGAGTCATTCCATTCATTTAGAGCATCAATAGAAGGGAATTCTAACACGACACATCTTCCTTTTGGATTCCAATCCCCACTTCGTGTAATTATTTCGCCTCCTCTAACTAAATATTTACCTCCGTATTTATTTATAGTATCAGGAACTAATTTCATATATTCTTCATACTTTTGTTGATCATTAACTACAATATCGCTTATTACATAAACTTTCATATAAAATATTTATCCTTAAAACAATGAAATATGTGTTCCGGCTAATAATACAAAAACTAATATAACCGTCATCAATCCACCAAATAAACCTAGTAATGTTAAAGGGATAGCTTCTAATCCTAATTCAGACAAATCCCATAAACCAATTTTTTTCCCGAAACTTTCTAATAACCCAGCTAATTTTTCCATAAGATGCTCCTTATAATTTAATTATAGATGAGGCAGAATTTCCTTTGAGAAAAATTCTATACTATTTTTATGATCTTTAATAGACATATCTCCTAATCTAAAATTAGAAATCATGCCTCCTATTTCAAGTTTTTTCAATTTAAGAACTTCCTTCAAAACAGTTGCAGGAGAGCCGTATATAACAGCGTGTTTTAATGTATTTCTAGGATCATCCAAAGCCTGTTTTATAGATTTATTTTCATCAGGAGTATTCAAATTATTTCTTGACCCCGAAATATGTGATTGCATATTAGTAAAAGCATCAATTGCAATAGATTCTGCTTTGCTATCAGTTTCTGCAACTACAATATTTCTCCAGATCCATGAATGTTCCAAATTATTATTTATAAATTTATCATCATAATTATTTTCTCTAAGTGTAGTTTTATAGCTTGTTAAAAATTTTTCAGTATTTTCATATGTATGCGCAACAAGCATAATTGGCCTGCCATTTTTTGCCATTTCATTAACAGTATTCAAAGATGCACAAGCTCTAATTACACTGGGGCCATTTGTTGTGTATATGCTTGGTCGTATTTCAGGAATATTAAAATTCCATATTTTTCCATCAAATTCCTTTATATCTCCATTCCATATACCCACCAAATTATTTTCTAATTCCAACAATCTGTCTTGAGCTTCTTCTGGATCTACTCCAAATCCTCTATATTCAAAATAATTAAACGCACTACCTCTTCCAATACCAACAATCAATCTTCCCTTACTTAAGTTATCTAACAAAGATATTTGTTCTGCTAATTTTACAGGATGATAAAAAGCTCCCTGCAAAGCTCCAAATCCTATTTTAATATTTTGTGTTTTAGCAATTAATGCTGCTGCAAAAATCAAAGGGTCAGTATATGCTACAGTTCCATCAAAATGATGTTCTCCCAACCATACGGAATGGAAACCAAGTTCTTCAGACAAAACTCCAATTTCTAAACATTCATCTATGATCTTTGAATCTGTTTCAGATGAATTACTCTGATGAAATAAAAAATTACCTACTTTCATATATATATAGTATTTAATAATCTATTAAAATTACAACATATAATAATAATTAATTTGCATGAAAGATAGAAATCTACTGATTGAAAAAACAATTACTGAAGACAAAGATATCCTGTTATGGGAATTTCTAAATCTTACAGAAGTTTTAAAATGGAAAACTCACGAAAACAAAACTTGTAAAAAAGTACATAAAAAGTGGATTCATAAAGAATGGGCAGATAGATTAAAAATCCCAAATCCTAACAACTACAAAGAATATGATTATTTTAATCCTGCAAAAACTGATGAATTTGATATGACTAAAAAAATCGCAAATCTATTAAACGATATTGAAATTGAAATTGAAAAATATTACATAAATAACAATGGCAATAAATATCATAAACTTTCTGAATTTTATAATTGGTTTATACAATCTAGAAAGTTAAATTTAAAAGCTAAATTAAATTCAGAATTTCCATCAAATCAAAGTATAGAAAGCTTGATAGATAGTATTAAATCATAAAAATATTCTATTTCAAAATTTAAATGTTCTTTTTAAAGAAACTAAAAAAATTAAACAATTTGAAATAACCCATATCCAAAACACTGAATAGTATCCAAGTTCTCTAGAATTCATATAAATTAATATTACAGATGTAATTCCCCAAACAAAGAATAATAAAACAGCTAAAAGTCTATAATTATTAACTCTTAATGGGTGAACATATTTAATAGGTAGGAAAGTAGAAATCAAAGATACAATCACAACAAATAAATTTATAATTTGAGCGGTTTGAAGTATATAAAAATACAAAATCAGCAAATTCCATAGAGCAGGAAATCCATTAAAATAATTATCTTTTGTTTTTTGTTTAACATTTGCAAAGGTATAACATGAGGCTGCTAAAATCAAAATACAGATAGGATATGAAAGTGCGGATGGTAGAAATTGAAATTTTATAATTATTATTACAGGTAAAATAACATAATTAAAATAATCAACAATTGCATCTAAAATCACTCCATCAATCCTTGGAGCGTACTTACTTACTTCAAATCTTCTTGCTAAAAATCCATCAGTTCCATCTATAAACAGAGATAATCCTAAATAAAAAAAAGCGTCTTTTAAATTTTCTTCATATATCGCTGTAAGGGCAAAAAATCCGCATACAATTCCAATGGTAGTATAAATATGTACAGAATATGCTCTTAATGTTAATTTATTCATTTTAATGTAATTAATAATTTATTACATATTAGCCTATAGATCTTTGATATTGAAGTGGCCATGAATTTCTATTTTTTTCAGCATTTAAAGCCCAATAAGGATTTCTTAAATATTCTCTTGCCATGAATAT
>TARA_B100000686_G_scaffold331420_1_pt1 | contig 11658 bp, 16 predicted proteins | sample TARA_B100000686 | Tara Oceans TARA_B100000686 (sample SAMEA2622733) | marine metagenome | biome: marine biome (ENVO:00000447); feature: marine epipelagic mixed layer (ENVO:xxxxxxxxx); material: "saline water (ENVO:00002010), including plankton (ENVO:xxxxxxxx)" | depth 150 m
CATCAGCTGAAGTTGATCAAAATCTTGTGTGTGCATTAATTAGTAGAACTATATATCCATGGAAAGACGACTTTAAAATAAGTGGTGAAAAATTAATTCAAAATTATTTTCTTAATTCTAAAATTAAAGATGATAAGGAATCACAAATACATTTTAAAATGCTTGGGCACTTTCTCTCTGTTGCAGATAGGATTGGGGGATACTCATTAGGTGACTTCGATAAAGCCATGGAAATGGCTAAAATGAATGCACATTCTTCTAGCTGGCATCCAGCATTTATTGTTAGACGTTCTGTCTCATTTTTTGAAGATATGTTAAATAATGAACCAGAAATGTGCCAACGTGTACTGAATGGATTACCTAAACACATGAGAAAGAATTTTCTAGATAATATTGTTGGTTTTATGAAACTTAGACAAGAAGAAATTCAAATCTACAATCAATTTGTATATGATGGATTACCATTAGTTCCTTGCATACAAAAAAACCCACTCTCAGATGATGACGCAGATGTTTTATTATCAATATATAGAGAATTACCAAAACCATTACAATTTACAAGAGAAGATTTCATTGAATCGATAAATGATCCTGACACCATTCTTAACATGTTACGTGTTGGAAGTTCAAAAGGCGAGATTATTGGATTTGCAAAAGGTGGACCATTGGAAAAATATAATTTTGATTTAGATTTTGAAGATAGGAATCGTGGAAAAAATAATACTGTATTTTTGGAACCTGTAGCAATAAAAAATGGTTATTGGGGGTTTCATGGAGGAAGAGAGTTAAGACAGCTTTTCATGATGCAGGTTCAGTCCAAAGGATACCAATTCATGACTAGTTTTGCTATGCGAGATGTAATAGAAGAAAGGAAAGAAAATGACAAAAATATTGTTTTTGTAAAGAAATTCAATCCTGAACGATGGGATTATTTTCGAGTAACACTATAGTCTGATATGTCTGAGATAGAGAATTTAATCAAAAAGGGTACTCTAGCATTGGAAAAAGGTGATTTTGAAACAGGATTATCATTCTTTGAGCAGGCATTATTGCTTAAACCAGACGATCCTGATTTATGGAATCAAAAAGGTGTAGCACTCCGTAGTTTGGGAAGATATAACGAAGCATCAGAATGTTACAATCGATCATTACAGTTGGATCCACGTGATAGAGCATCATCTTAGAATTGAGTTTGTTTTTTCTTTCCATAAAAAACCATAATGATGCCTATTGCTATAACACCTAAAGAAATTTTTTCAGCAGTGATATCAGGCGAAGTAAAATATGTCAAGACAAATTCAGGTCCCCAAATAATGATATTTTGAATAGGAATTATTGCACCACTTATAAAAAATAAAATACTGAATGCGCCAAAAACATTACGTGGAAAAAATGAAGAGTTATTCTTCATCTTTTCTTAATAATTCTTGGTATTTGTTCTAATCCATGTATATCTGTAATTAAATTTCCTTCAAATTTGAATTTATTTTTTTCTACAAATGCTTGCCCACCGATAAAAATTGGAAGTTTATTAAAGCGTTCATGGATTTTAGATACTAATCTTTGACCAGATCTGATATTTTCTTCTAAAGTTATAGAAATGATTACCGCGTTAGGTTTGACTGATTTAATAAATTCAATTAATGATTCTGCAGGTGTTGAAGGAGATAAATTAAAAGTTGTAAACCCTTTAGAAATTAAATATGAATCAAGAACATTACATCCTAAATCATGATCTTCACCAACTGGTGTTGTAATAATTATTTTTCCTTTATCGTTTTTCGGTTTTTTATTTTCTTCAGAAATTATTTTTACTAGACTATGTGCAACATTACTTGAAACATGTTCAGTTGCTATAGATAATTTTCCTTCAGCCCATAGGTGACCAATTTGTATCATAACTGGAGTCATAATTCTTTCATAGAATTGATCTAGAGAATTATTTGCTACAAAGGCACTGTAGATACTTATTGTTTCTTTAAGGCTTCCTTCTGTTAATGATGAAAATAATTTAGTTCTAAGTTGTTCGATGAATTTTTCTCGTTTATCTCTATCCTTTGGTGTATTATGGAGTAAGAAAGAATTAATTTTTGGGTTATCACGATATTCAATTGGAATATCTTCTCGTGTCACAGTAGTTGATTCCCCAAGATATTTGATAGTTTCTTGTCTGGATGTTTTTTTGATTTTATCCCATCTGCTTTTTACTAAATAGAGATAGTCCACACCCTTGACTTTTTTCTTTCTAAGGTATACCACAGAAAAATAACCACTTAGTGCCTAATAAGCATGCCTAGTGCCAAAAATAGTGCCTAATCATAATACTAGTGCCAAATCAGAATTAATATTGTTCTGAGAAATTCGTTGTGTTAAAAATTGTAATTAAATATTTTCAAAATTAACTTTTAAATTCTGTAAAATTATATTTGATGGATTTTTGAAAAAAATATGGTTAGTAAAGAATTAGAAACAATAACAAAAAAGATTTTCAAACTTCATAAAATGATTCGTTTCATTGCAATTCTCAATAGAAATGGAAAAATCGTTAAATCCAAAATGAGAGATGACACTTCATCACTATTAAAGACTAAGAATGAAGAAAAATTTTGTCAGGATGTAACTATTAGAAGAAAAATGAGAGAAGAATTTGATAAATCGTTAGGAAAAGTTAGGTTTATCAATGTAGAAAGAGAAAATGTCTCACAAATAGTCATGTACGCAGCCACAAAGTCTCTATTCGTAACATTAGAACCTGAAATATCAATTTCTGAAAAAGTAAAAATTATTTCCCAAATTAAAAAATTAACAAGTAGTTTGAAATGAAAATTCTTATCGATGAAATGGATGATGGAATGGATGAACGATTAAAGGAACTTGGATATGATGCATATAGTGTTAAAAAATTACGTAATGAAGGAATAAAGTTGCATACTGATTATTCTGTAATTAACTATGCAAAAAAAAATGAAATGATTCTTATCACAAGAGATACTGAAAGTGGTCAAGCATGTCAAGAAAATAATCTATCATGCATTCTTTTAGATAATAATGAAATTTTCAAAATTGTTATTGAAAAATTGAAAAATTTTAGTTAAGAATTCTTTCTAACTATTCTTCTTGAAATAATAAATGGTGTTAATAATAAAATTGGAATTGTGATTATAATAAACACAGTCTGTAATTCTGTAATTGCAATTGTAAATGTTACTGCACTTGTAGCACCTACAAATAGTGAAAGAAATGAACCAACACAAGTTGGACATGCAATAAAAAGCCCAGTTGTAGCACCAATACTTCCTATACCACCTGTTTTCTTCGTAATTGAGATAGCATTTACTGCAAGAGATGTATTTAATGCTACTAAATAAGAGACTATAATCTGTAAAAGGAGATTTACAGGAACAACATTTAATCCAATATTCTCTGTTAGAAACACTACAAATTTTGGCATATACCCTGGCGGTCCACAACATGGTGTTATATGAGCAGAAGGCACTTCAGCACCATAATGATACGAAAAAATTATTTCTGGTTGGTAAACTAAAATTCCTGATGTCATGGAAAAAAATATTCCATAACTTATGAATGTGATAACAAAAATTTTCATTGCTTTTTTATCCAATGTGTTATTACAAATCAAAGAGATTGCACTAGTATTTCCAGTCGCTGCAATTTTTCTCTGGAATTTTCTTAATCCTATACCGATCATAGCAATTGAAATCACAAAAAGAATGTAAAATGTTGTTCCTAATCGTTCAATTGATGCAACTGCATCAGGAGTTATCTCTTGATATTCAAATCTTGCATAGATAAAAAACAAAATTCCAATTGAGATAAATCCTAAAATAACTAATTTCTTCTCGTTTTGACTACCTTTGGCAGTCTTTTCTTCCATACGGGATCAAGTCTCAAACACAATAAATCTTTTAACATGTATGTCAGTCATTAATTTTATAATGAATATAGATGAAATACAGGATCCAGATTATGAAGTAGTCACAATTACTAATCTTGGATTTGTTGATCCATACGGAAATGAAGGTTTAGTCATTTTACATTCTGATGATGGTAGAGAGTTTCATATGCGAGCTTTTTCAGGAGAAGTTTCAAGGCATATAGCAACTTTTCTTGATGAGAAACAAGATGTGGTACCTACAATTTACAAAATGCTTGAAGATATTTGTGAAGCTAATGAATTGTATTTGGTTAAAGTAAAAATTTATGAAAGTGGAGATGCACTTCGTGCTAATCTCTATCTAACTGGCAAGAAGGACATTGTTTTGAGAAATTATCGTGCTTCAGATGCGGTTGCTCTAGCTGTTTACTATAAAATTCCTATACTAGTTAGAAGTAATTTGTTAAAAAGTCCATTAGAAGAAACTACGTGATTATCTCTTTTAGCCTATCCTCTTCATAAGCACGTTTAATTTCGATGGCAATTCTTCTACCTATCCCAAATGTTGTCCCGTATTGATATTTTGTATAAGGACTAGTTGTTGCTAATATTGGATTACCCGGCACTCTTAAGGATACATCATAAACAATCATTTCCAAATCTTTAGTTATTACACTTTGAAGTGAAAACGGACCAATTATTCCAGGCGAATATTCCTTTTTGACGGCTCTGACAAATTTATCACCCATTTTGAATACTTTCTCCAATAATGATTCTCTAATACTTGCAGGAGTATGACCAACTTCAATATTTTGTAACGGTATGTCCATTTCTATCTGTTGCTTTGCCGGCAATGCATTAAAATCATGAATATTTGTTTGTAGTCTTCTTTCAATTCCTATGAAATCAACCTGTTCAGATATTGGGGTATGGAAGAAATTAAAATTAAGGTATGTACCAATTGCAAGTTCTTCAATACTTGCTTTTTCAAGATCATTTTTAGAAATTATTCCTTTTTTGATTTTCTCTTGTGCTTTTTCTTTATAATCAGCATATGATGTAACTGTAAAAAATGCCCTTTCCAGAGGTCTCTTTTTTTCCATTACTTTCACTATAGCAGGGTTATTAATTGATTTAGGATTCTCAAAAATTTTTGGATATCTAATACCAGCTTTTTTTAGCAGGAAATATTGATTTCGTTTATTTTCTCTTTCTTCTGCTTGAAAAAGTCGTCGATTTCCAAAAATTGGAACTTTTAATTTGTTTTCTAGAATGTTATATCCAAGATAAGCAGTAAGTGAACGATGTGGTACAATAATCGTCTCAGAATCAGTCATCATTTTTTGATTTGCAACACTTGCCATATCTTTGAATTTTCTGACGATTTTAATTTCATCTGCAATTCTTCTAAATCTTTGGTAAGGAATTTCTCTTCCTTTTTGACAGAAAACAACTGTTTCAAAATTCTCATCTTTTGCACCATCCATTATTTCAAGAGCAGAATGACTTCCTAAAACTCCAATTTTTGGATTTGTATACTCAGAAGCAATTTTTTGCATTTCAGATCTTTCTATCATGTTTGATTGATTTAATGAGGAAAATTAAATGTTGATTTAGAAGAGCATTCTAAGAAAATTATGAGTGTAGAAATGGTTCTTGTTGGAATGATTTTATTTGCTGGAATGGCTGCAGCAGGTGTAAAAATTTGGATGAATAAAAGAAAAGAATCACAAGAATTAGACGAGTCTCAAGCGTAAAGGCATCCTATTCTTTTATATCTTGTAAAACTAGATTGAAGAATTACATGAGATTGGTAATTGGTATTACAGGAAGCACTGGAGTAATATATGGAATTAGAATTTTAGAAGTTTTAAAAGAAAAAGGAATAGAAACAAATCTCATCATGTCAGAATGGGCAAAAAAATGCATTCCTATGGAAACAAAACATGATGTTGGATATGTTGAATCATTAGCTACTGAAGTGACTGATGAAAATAATATGGCTGCAAATGTTTCTAGTGGAACCCATAAAACTGACGGTATGATCATTCTTCCTTGTACAATGAAAACTTTGAGTAGTATTGCTAACGGTTATGATGAAACTTTAGTTGCTCGTGCCGCTGGGGTAACTATGAAAGAGTCTCGCAAATTAATTCTGGTTGCAAGAGAGACTCCTCTCACCGCTATAAATTTAGAAAACATGCTAAAATTAGCAAGATTAGGTGTTATAATTCTCCCACCTGTAACAGAATTTTATACTAATCCAACATCAATTGACGGAATGGTGGATCATATAATTGGAAAGTGTCTTGATCAATTCAATATTGATCATGATTTATTCACTAGATGGGGAAGTATATAGTTAAAAAAAATTAATCTAGCTATTATTTGATTGGCCATGCATAAATTCACAATTCGAAAAATAGTAAATGCCAATTTAGAAAAAACATTTAAAATCGTTACAAATTTTGAAAATTTTCAAAAATTATTTCCTCAATTTTACCCATCAATTTTGATAAAATCAATGCGTGATGAAAGCTCCCTTGTTGCAGAACATCTAAGATTAGGCGATAAAGAATTTGTCATAATGGCAAAACATTTTATTAAAAAACCCGATTCGCATGAAATGCGGGTGGTTGGTGGTGACATTAAAGGTTCTAAAATTTTAGAGCTATTTACTACAAATAATGAAAAAACAAATCTTGAAATTTTTGCAGAATTAGAAGTTAACTCCTCACGTTTTTCAAAGAAAAATATCTATGAAGATTCATTGAATGAGTTATATGATTTGATGATAAAAGAAATCGAAAAATCTTAATCTTTATTTTCTTTATATTTTTTTAATTCTTCGTCTGCTTCAATTTCCCCTTTCTTATATTCACCTTTGGCTTTACCAAAAGTTTTAGCAAGTTCAGGGATTTTTTTTGCACCAAATAATAGTATACCAGCTGCAACAATTACAATAATCCATTCACTTCCACCTGGGATGAAATTAATTATACTCTCAATCATGATTCATGGTTGCTAATTTCTCATTTAAAGCTTGTTTGTCTGCCTTTCTTGTCTTTCTACAATTATCATGCCTGCAACATACAACGCAATCATTGGTAATGAAACAAACCACATCGTGACACCACTACCATCAGGAGTGATTACAGCACCAAATATTATGATAGCAATTATTGCATATCTCAAATTTCTTCTCCAGAACATTGCATCTGTTAATCCTGAAAGACTCACTGCATACATGATTAGAGGTAATTGAAATGATATTCCAAATGCTAATAAAAATTGTAAAACAAATGTTACAAAATCCATAATATTGAGAAATGTCACTAACCCAGCAGATTCACCATATCTGTAAAGAAAATCTAAGATGAATGGAATTACTGCAGAGTATGAAAATGCACAACCAGTAATGAAAAGTCCTATAGCAGGAATTGTAATTGAACGTCCAACATTGATTTCTTTTTCTTTGAGTGCAGGTTTTAAAAATGCTATAAACTCTCTAACAATTATTGGTGTACTTACAACAATTCCTATTAATGCAGCAATATACACCTGAGAAAAGAAAGCTTGCCCCGGAGCAGTTTGGATTAATTGAACATTGTCAGGAACAAGCTCATTTTTCATTACATTTGTAAATTGTGCAGCTATGTTGTTCAGTGGTTCAGGATATGGATAGTATAATGTGGTACCCATTACATCAATTGGTGTTGCATGAAATGTTAGAATAAAAACTGTAATGATTAATACACAAATAACAGAACGAATAACCCTTTTTCGTAATTCCTCAATGTGGACGTTTATCTCACTAATCTCAGACATCTAGAATCCATGATGATTTAACTACAACAAAAATGTTTCAAAAATTTTAGGTAGGAACTGGTAAAAGTTTTGCTTCTGGGTATCCCCATTCTTTTAATTGTTCTTGTGTGGTGTCATGAAGTTCAATTGTAATTATTGGCTTAATAGAAAACTCATCTTGTAGTTCTTTTGCAAGTTTTGCAATTTCTTTTCCTGAATAGATCTCTTTTGAATTTTCAAGAAAAATTCTTTCACCTTTTTCATACTCATTTCCTCCAAATCTTTTTTTTAAGAATTTTGTAATAGGTGGAAGTTCATTACGTTCAATATTATTGTAATAATACGTAATACCTTTTTTTGCTTCATAATCAAAAGGAGTACCAGATCTGTACAAAAAAACACCAAAGAATTCAGCATCATCTTCAGGCTCTTTAATGCATTTAATATCCCAATTGAGAACTTTATCGTTATCATGAGATAATTTTTCCATTTCTTCTATAGTCATCTTCCAATAACGAAATTTTGCCATACAATGGTGTATGAATGCCATTATAAATTATGTTCTGTAGACTAATTTGAAATGTTATACTTGATTAAAAATGCATTAAGAAATTTTTTATTTTTTATCAAGTAACCAATATCAGACGTAATCTTTAATTTTTTATTCATTATCTTTCTTTCAACAACACCAAATTTTTGTAAGCGTTTTAGACTAACTGAAACAGTGGAGTTTGATTTTTTAATTTTTTTCTTAATCTCTTCCGAAGTGATGATGGAATTAGATTTCATCAAAAATTTTACTATACTTAAATTTGTATTATTACGTAATATAGCAATAATTTCTCTATTCTTTTTTGGGACTTCAGAAAGAAAATATTTAGAACGCGTTTTTCCTAAAATTTCTAATTTGCTTTCTCCTATTAGTTGTAAAATATGATGTGAAATCACTCCATTACTTAATTTTGTTTTGTGTTTAATTTCATTATATGAAATACCTGGATTTTCTTTAATTGTGTCAAGAATTATTTCTCTTCTCATATGCAAAAATATTGTTGTGTGGTATTAATTTTTGAATAGTCCATTAGAAAACTGTACTAGTTTGAAACCTGAATTTTCTATTGAATATATATTCAAAAAATTAACAATTTTTTCATGAAAGCAATTTTAGTCATTTTTGCATTTATGCTAGTTTTTACAGTTAGTCTTACTCCAGCAGTTAATGCTGCTGATTATCCACCAAGCCCTTCAGATTCTGAAAATGTCAATGAAACAAAAGATCCTATCGATGAAATCAAAAAAGCAACTAAAGGTGAAAATTATTATGGAAAAGGAGGTTACAATGCTAGAACACCTTACAATAATTTCAATGGAGGATTTGATGGAACTGCAGAGGGTGAATCAATTAAGATGTGGTTTTGTGGCAACAACCCATTTGGTAACACTTCACAAGGTGCAGGTTCATACAACTATCTATTTGATGGAAGAAATTCATTCAACGCAACTGCACCAGGAATAAAAGATCAAAATGAATTACGAAATACTGTAATTCAAAAATGTATGAAAGCAGAAAAATACATTGATTGGCATACTACTGATACCGTTTATGTTGTAATTTACGCACCAGGATTTAATGAAGATCCATTAAAAACTGATTACATAGGAAATAAACAACATAATGAAATTTTTTGTACATCTGATCTAAGTCCTACAGTTGGAATGTGGGCAAATGAAGGAGGACGCGAAGGAGCAGCATGGGGATATCAATCATGGGTTGCAGATAACGGCGGTGTTGCAAATCATAAAAAACTTTATCAGACAAACGTAGGAGGTTACACAAAAGAATTTTGGGATAATCCTGGATATCCCGGTTACATGAAGTGGTGGTCAAATGGTGATAATGCAGGACTGGCAGCAGTAAAAGGAATAAAAGAAATTGGTTCTGACACAGGTGTGTTTGCTGGCTCTGTAAGTTTATCTGGAATAAAGCGTTTCATTGCATTACCAGATAAATTTTCATATGGTGTAATTAATGGTGATTACAATAAGCAGTTCACATCTGGAAGTGATCGTTCTTTTACGGAAGCAGTTGGAAGTAAAATTTGCAGTATCCAAACAGATAGAACTGGTGCATTTACAATTGCGTGGGAATATTCCGAAGACAAGTTTGTTAGTAAAACTGCATATTATACAATGAAGGAAGGAGAAGTAAAATTTGGTGATGATATTGTTACAATGGATCAGCAGGTTTCAGTAGTTTTATCTGATAGAGATGTCTCAAGCCGTCCATGGGATTCAACACCAGTTGAAGTGCATGTATGGTCGGATTCTGATCAAGGCGGAATTCAGATGGAATTACGACATGAACGTGATTGGTGGGTAATGCAGGCAGATGATCAAACATTCTATGGAACTTTATTCCTTACCGGAGATGATAATTCACGTGATCATGATACATCGGGAAAAGGTGGTGTTCGTTGTTACAAGGGTGAATGTTATGAAAGAGGTAGTGCACAATTGTACGCTCAACCAGGCGACCACATTTATGTTCACTATAAGGACTACACACTTCCAAAACCATATGGAATAGATGGCTGTACAATGAATTCAGCTGATTGGACAGTTGACACTGAGCCATATAGCTGTGATCATCTTGACATATACAATTTTGCAAAAGTTAAAGAGGCAACTCCATTATCTGAAGTTGTTTTACAGAGTGTAAGTATTCTACCATATGAAAAACCAGAGATAAATGAATTAAATGAAATTCATGATGATCTAGTTATCCAAAAGAGAGTATTGAAACAAGAAATAAATCGAGTACAAGAAATGGGTTATGAACCAACTGATGAAAATATGAGAGAATACTCAATGAAGTATATTGGTATGATTAACAGAATTAGTAACTTGGAAAATGATGCATCTGAATTAAAAGAACGACTCAGTAAACATCTATCTGCACCTTTGAAAAGAACATTTGTAGAAGGTGAACAAATCCATATTACAGGAACCTTTGCTAGCATATCATATGCACCAAATCAATTTATTTTTGCTGCACAGGCTGAACATGTAGAAACTGGTTTTATTGATTATGTTGGAATGACTGCAAAACAAAACATTACAAAGAAAAAACTACTTGACGTTGAATTAGGTTGGACGCCAAAAATACAAGGAGAATATATCTTGAAATTGTATGTTCTTGATGCAACTAGTTTAGGAGCAGTTCTAAAGGATCCAATAATTAATCATATTCATATTGATCCAGCAAACAGTGAACTTGCCAATGTATCACAATCCAGCAAAAATTAATCATGAGTTAATTTGAAGCCTGATACATTTTCACAACCTAGAATTTTTTTCATAGTTTGTACAACATTATTTGTTATAGGAATCGCTCCTGCATCATTTTCAGAAACAAATGTAAAAACTGTGATGATTTTTGTTGAACCACCAATAAATGATGTTTTGTCAAATGAAGAGCAAAAAAATGAAGATGATAGAAAACCTACTCCTCAACCTAGACCATCCTCGCCAGAAGAATTACCTACATCATTTATCACAGGCAATGAGTATGCATTAAACAGTCATCAAATTTTCATCTCATCAGAAAAAGGCCTTGAATTAAATAATTTACTCATAGATCAGATTGATGAATGGAAAAAAGATGCTGAGCATATGACAGAATTCTGGTCAAGAACAGAACAAGTGATTATGGGAAATTTTGGTGTTGTGAATGCATTACAAAATCCACTAAGTGAAAACAATTATCACATTGATGGAAAAAAACATTCTGAAAATGTTAACTCTAACTTGGAATATTTTGTACATGAAAGGGGGTTTGACATCAATAATCTTGAAAATGTCCCAAATCATATGGTAACACCAAAAAAATATGACTTATCTAGGGCGGTTTCAAAACAATGGGAAAACCCACTTTCAAATAATTTAGAGATACAGCA
>TARA_B100000686_G_scaffold286608_2_pt1 | contig 11650 bp, 11 predicted proteins | sample TARA_B100000686 | Tara Oceans TARA_B100000686 (sample SAMEA2622733) | marine metagenome | biome: marine biome (ENVO:00000447); feature: marine epipelagic mixed layer (ENVO:xxxxxxxxx); material: "saline water (ENVO:00002010), including plankton (ENVO:xxxxxxxx)" | depth 150 m
GTTTTCTCTTCTTAGATTGATTGTTTTTGCATAGCAACCCCCCTCGAAGTTGAAAATTCCTGAATTTGACCAACCGTGTTCATCATCTCCAATCAATCTCCTATCAACATCAGATGACAAGGTGGTTTTTCCTGTTCCAGAAAGACCAAAAAATAAGGAAGTGTCTTCTTTTTCACCCATATTTGCAGAACAGTGCATAGGAAAAATATTTTTCTGAGGTAATAAAAAATTCATGATATAAAAAGCAGATTTTTTCATTTCACCTGCGTACTCAGACCCTCCAATTAAGGCCATATTTTTTTCGAAATTCACTACAGTGAAATTGTTCTGCCGCAATCCTTCTTTTTTCCCGCATCCTAAAAATCTGCCAACATCTACGACTGTGAATGGGTTCTTGTGAGGTCTGAAATTTTTGATTGGTGGTCTGACAAGTAGTGTCTGGCAAAATAGGGAATGCCAGGCAAATTCTGAAATGACTCTTACGGGGATTCTGTATTTTTTGTCGTTTCCTACGTATCCATCAAATATAAAAACTTCTTTATTATTTAGATAGTTTGAGACTTTCTTTTTAATTGTATTCCAATTCTTTGGTGACAATTTCTGATTAATCTCACCCCACCAAATCTTTTGGTTCGAAGGGCTTTGATTTACAGTAAATTTGTCTTTTGGTGATCTTCCGGTGAATTTTCCAGTGTTAACAACCAATGCTCCATTGTTAGCTAAAAAACTCTCTCCTCTATCAATAGACATCTCAGTTAAGGATGAGATCGGAAGATTGTAGTGAACTTTTTTTATTTTCCGTACCCCAATTTTTTTGAGGCCACATGCTTCGAAAAGGAATCGGTTACTCTCTGTTTCTGAATCCAGCCCCTTTGAGGGTTTCTTCATTTACATCTCCATACGTTCGGCGGTTCATATGTAGGCATTAAGACTATAACGAAATTTACAGATAGATAATAAGGGTTGCAATAGGGCGAGGTAAAAAAAATACTGGTCATATAATTGTTACCTAAAGTGCGACTCCTTATTTCACTTTTTTGCTTGTTATTCTTGTTGTTCGTCGTCTTCTTCTTCGCATTCTTTTCTTCCAGCAAATCCGTCTTTGACTTCATGCCAATGAGTAATTGTTTCTTCATCCATTTTCCAGCATAGAAATACTACTCTTCCATCTCTGAGAGAGGGAAAATCAATTAATCCTTTTGAAATATCTTTGAGTTCTATGTTCAGTCCTTTTAGGTAGTTAATGGTGTCGTTTAATTCGAGAATGTAGGAGTAATAATGTTTCAATTCTCCTAGAGTGCCGCCGCCTTTATCTGCATTTCTTTTCAACTCTTCAAATTGATTTGAGTAGGGAGCAATTTCTTCCCAAATACGAGAAAGACTTTGAAGTTTAGGACGCAATTTTGAAATTAAGGAACGAGCTTCTTTCAGGGTGTATAATTTGTTATTTTTCATTTCCGTCATTTTTAAAAAAAGGGATTTTGACAACTTTTGCTTGAATATTTTCTTCTTCTGAAAAAATATTTATTTCTGTTCCTATGTCCATAGCTTTTTTTTGTACGTATCCCATAGCAATTATTTTTTTTGTAGTTGGACTAAAATTGCATCTGGTAATACTTCCTACTTCTTGATCGTTGAAAAATATTTTACTATCATTTTTTGGTATTTTCTCTCCTAGTATTTCAATACCGATTAAACCTTTGTTTACCTGTCCAATGTATTTAATCTTTGCAATTACTTCTTGTCCTATGTAACAGCCTTTTTCAAAATCTATAGCTTCATTTTCGATAAAAGCTTGCATAGGATTTATATCTGGTCCTAATTCCGCACCAAAGAGGGGCAATCCGGATTCAAGAGTGAGAGATTCAAAAGCATTTAGGCCAGAAGGTTGAAGACCTTTAGAAATTAAATTTTTCCATAGATCTATTGCTTCATCATTCTCCACTATAAATAGATACCCTTTTTCACCTGTCCACAATTCTTTAATGATCTGAGTATTTATATAAGTGGTATGTTGGTGAGGTTTTTGTGGTAAAGGGAAATAGTCTGACAGATAATCATCAACGTTTGGTCCGAAAACACCAAACATGGAAAGTGTTTCACTATGATCATGAATTTCCACTTCTTCCATAATGATAAATTTTTCGATAGAGGAAATAAAATTTAAATTCTCTCCAGGTGGGAGAATAAGTTGGAAATGCTCTTTATTTTTGTAGAGATATAAATCAGAAATAATTTTTCCTTGTCTTGTAAGAAAAGTCCCATATTTTCCTTCACCATCTTCCAAAGTTAAAACGTCATTAGTAATCATTCCTTGGAGGAAAGTAGATGCGTCATTACCTATGAATTCAATCATCCCATAATGTGAAAGGTCTATCAGAATAGCATCTTGCCTGCACTTTAGATGCTCTTCTATTGGGTCTGAATATTGAGAAGGAATAACCCAGTCGAATTTGTTTTCGATGGTTGCGCCTGATTCTATATGAAGAGAATTTAGTTTTTTGTTTTTCATAACTTATAAGTAGAAAAAATATGATATAAAATTATATAAGACGATAGATTAAAAGAATAGAAACAGCAAATGTTTTTTGTTAACGAATTGGTTGAATTCCAATTATTAAAAATTTCATAAGAGGAAATTTTATGGGCCATTCAGGTGCAGCAGAAATAAAAAATTTCAAATTGCTTGGTCATGATCCAAGTGCCGGTTGGGGTGGAGGTAGTTTGGTTGAGGTTATAGATGGTTTTGCTTATGTTGGAGCTATTGGCACCTCTGGTTTTAATGGCCCCGAAGGTTTTACTGTCCACGATGTTCGCGACCCTTGTAATCCTAAAAAGGTTGCTGAGATTTTGGCTCCACCAGGAGTACATAATCACAAGGTACGCATAGTTGATGATAATTATCTTTATGTTAATTCAGAACGTCTTCATAATGAAGAAGGGAAAAATGCAAAATCAGGATTTTTTATTTTTGATATTTCGGAAAGAGAAAAACCTAGACAGGTTGGATTTTATGATTTGCCTGGTGATGGCCCTCATCGATTTGGAGTTGACAACAAAAATAAAAGAGCATTTTTCCCAAATGATGCAGATGGATGGAATGGCCGGGTTATATGGACTTTTGACATTTCCAATCCTTTAGAGCCGAATGTTATTAGTATTTGGGGATTGCCGCAACAAAATGTTGAGGAGCATCCAGAATTTGTCCAGTCAGAAGATATGAATAAAGTGATTACGTGTCACGGTCCTCCCGTAATAAAAGGTAATGAAATGTACTGTGGTTTTTGGGGAGGTGGAATGGCGATAGCAGATATTACTGATCTATCTAGCCCGAAATTAATCAGCAATCTTTCTTGGTCTCCACCTTTCGTAGGTGCTACTCATACAGTTTGGCCTTTTGAGGATAGAGATTATGTAATTGTTACAGATGAAGGACGTTCTGCTGAGAATTTTATGGAAAGTCAGTTTATGTGGATTATGGATGTTAGAGATGTAACGAACCCAATACCTATAGCAACTTATATGCCCGATAGATCTAAATATTTCGATAGAGGCAAACGGTTTGGTGCACATAATATAATCGAGAATTTATCATCTCAAGGACGTTGGCCTAACCTGGTTTTCTTGACATATTTCAATGCCGGCCTAAGAGTTTTAGATCTCTCTGATCCATTTCATCCTGAGGAAGTTGCGTATTTTGTTCCGGAATGCAATTTTGGAGAAGATTGTGTGCAGTCCAATGATATTGGCTGCGATGAGGATGGAAGACTTTACCTAATCGATCGTCATGGTGGCGGAATGCATATTATAGAATATACTGGTTAGAAGGAGATTTCCTTATGGATTTAGCTACTTTTTTATTGATTTGTATAGGTGGTTTCTTTGCTACTTATGCTCATTATATTTTTGCCTTAATCGCAGATAAGATTGGGCTTGCCAGATTGGATTTTGGTAAAGGGTTGTCGATGCTTTTATTTGGAGAATCTTATGATGGGAAGCCCCCATTTATGCTTGGTTTTTTAGCGGTACATTTAAATGGTATTATTTTTTCTCTAATTTATTCCTCTGTTCTTGCAAAACATCTACCTGGAAGTCCTCTTGAAAAAGGACTGGTATGGGGAGCAATTCTTTTTGTGTTTTCTCAGTGTATATTTAATGTTTTTATAACAAAACATGGTTTATTTAGTTTAAAAATGCATCCAAAAGCCTGGCAAACAGCTTTTATTGCCCATGCAATTTACGGATCGATGGTTGGATGGCTTTGTCCAATCATTTAAATTTTTAAAATGCATACTTTGATAATTTCTATAACTTTCATTTTGTTTTATTTTTCTATTTTCTTGCCAATCACTCATGGAGAAGATAAAAAATGGGCAGGCACTATTATAGATGCCCATAGTCAATACGGATGTAAAACCGACGAAGCAGATATTCTTTATGCGATTAAAAGTTATGGAGTGAATAAAACACTATTTTCAGCGAGGGGTGGATGCAGGAGAAAAGAGACTCCAATAGAAAGTCAACTTCGTGTATCTAATTTAGTTAGAGATTTAGATGGAAAAGGTGGGTTTTTGATTTCTACTAAAATTGCGGGGTTAAGACATTCTGGTAGAGAAAATCAAAAATCTGGATTGAAGTGGTTGTCTATTAGCGACAAAGAATTCCATAAGCAAGCTGTAGGGTTTGGAGAGATAATTGTGCAGCATGCAGATCATTTTCACGATGAATTAACAACAGATGGCATCCAGACCGATCTTGAAAATCCTAGAATACAAAGAGCGATTTCTATAATTATTAAAAGAAAAAAGCCTGTCATTCTTCATTTAGAATTAAATGATTCCGAGGATAGTTCTGTCAAGATTCTTTATCAGTTGAAAAATTTGCTTAGGAAATATCCAGATCGTAAATTTATTTTGATCCATATGGCACAAGCGACCATTGGAGAAGCGAGAAGCCTTATAGAAGATTTCAATAATATATATTTTTTGACTTCACGCACTAATGTATTGCAAGCTATTGGGAAGATTAAGAAAAAAAGAAGAGGTGATATCACCCAATTTGGTTGGATAAGTTTTTTTAATCCTCCTCAAAAGAATGCTCCCTATAAAGGTTGGTTCAAGGAATATCTTGCTAGTATGGTTTGGAAAAGAAATTGGAAAAAACTATTGGAGCGATATCCCGACAGATTTATTTTTGCTATGGACAATGTGTTTAGTAAACATTGGAAAGCAAAACGTTATAGAAGAAAAATTAGAATATGGAGAAAGGCTTTTTCCTTATTACCAAAAGAAGTTGCGCTGAAGATTTCATGTAAAAATGCAAATAAAATGTGGAATCTGAAAGTTGCATGTTCGACAAAGGGAAATTGATTTTATGATTTATTATTTTTTCTGAGGCTTGTTTTGATCGCTGTAGACTTTTGCTACTTCTTTCGGAGTAGTGAACCAGACGTCGCCTTTGTCTAGCATATGGGTTACCAAACGTTCTAGCATTCGTATTCGATGATGTTGTCCTATAGCTTGTGGGTGACACATAAGGTTAAAGTAACCACCTTCCTCATATACTCCTTCAAATTCTTCTAGCCAAATCGAATAAACAGAATCAGCATCTCGAATTCCATGTCCAAAAGGTGGATTGCCGCTGTATCCGAAAAAAATAAAATCATCTAGCGTCCACTTTGTGGGAAGCTCGACTAAACCACATTCATGAAAGTAGGGCCAATCATCATCCATTAAATTTGAGTGGTATAGGAATCCATGTTTTTCTAAGAGTGACATTGTATGTTTGCTAGGATCGCAAGAAGGTGTTCTAGCTCCAATTGGAATAATGCCAAATTCGTTTTTAAAAATATCTAATGCCTTTATTAAACAATTTTCTTCTTTTCTTTTGTTGTTAATTAAGTAAGGTTTTTCGTGGTCGAGTCCATGGTATCCAATTTCATGCCCTGCATGAATAACAGATTGTGTCATTTCGTTCCACTTTTTTGCAGTTGTTGCTACGATAAAAAAACATCCGGGCAAATTATATTTATCAAGTAATCTTAGTATTCTTGGGACACCTACTTTAGGTCCATACGCCCCCATTGAATTATGAATTGGTCTATTCCCAAGTTCAGGGTCTCTTGAGTGCCAAAGAGATTCTCCGTCGACATCAAATGTTAGACATACTGCACATCTTGCTCCATTCTTCCATTGTATAGAATTCAATTTTTTCCTCTTAAAGTGAAGTTAAGATCAAATTGTTTCTTGTATTATTCTTTTTTTTGAAAAACTTGATCTAGATAGTAATAAGAATAAAGGAGTAAAAGCAAAACAAGCAAATGCAATAAACCAGAAAGTTTTATCTGTTCCCCATAAATCTGAAATAATTCCTATAGACAGTACTCCAATACCAGAGATAATTTGATTGTTAGTAAACATCAGACCAACAACACTACCTGAATATTCTGGGTCTGTGGTTTCAAAAGCATAGGCAAAAAGTACTGATCTGATTGATAGAGTGGAACCTACTATAGCCAATGTTATGAAAAGTGCCGTTCCATCTCCTGCATAGGGTATATATATAAGTCCAACTCCTCCAACCAGGAGAGCTATAATGATTATAATTTTTCTTGAAATCCGATCAGATAAATATCCAATTAAGGTTTCAGGAAGAATTGATGCTGCAGCATAGATACCAAGGCCAATTCCTATTGTTGCAGGATCTGTTTTGTATGTTTCTATTAAGTAAAAAGGAAGAAAAAGTGTTATGCCTCTTTGTGTTAAATTTCGTATGCCAGATAAAAGAGATACTCCAAGGAGAGAAGGATTGTGAAGAATTGCTTCCACTATATGCTTCAGGGTCATTTTCTCACCTTTGCTCGTCTGTTTGCTGGTAGGGAAAGATGGTAAGCAGAAAATGAAAAGTACTGCAGTGAGAATCAAGGGGATAGAATTAATCTGTAGGATTTGACGCCAGTCTAAAAAAAGTAGCATCCAGCCTGCGATGATGGGTGCTATAGTCATTCCAATATTAGAACCTGTTCCGTGGATTCCTAAAGCAAATCCTTTTCTGTCAATAAATTTCTCATTTAAAATCCCCATAGCTGGAGGATGCCAGATATGAGTTGCTACACCTGTAAGCCAGAACAGAAAAGCAATCATCCAAAAAGAGGAAGATAAACTGATGGCTGTATAAAAAATCCCGATGGATGCCATGCAAATGACAAGCATAGCTTTACGTCCACCAAGTAAATCATTTATCACCGCAAAACCTGCACTTGAGAATGCGCTTGCAATCGAAACACCGATAAAAATGATTCCTACTTGGGTGTGATTAATACCAATGTCTTTTGCTAGGAATGGAAGAACGGGTCCTATGACACCATGAAACCAATGTTCAAAAAGATGTCCGATAGTCAGTAGTGAAAGTACGTATGATGACTTCATAAAGAAAGTCCTTAATTTTAATTTGAATCACTTTAGCACAATAAAATATGGAATTATCCATATGAACTTTTATTTTGCAAGATTAGATTCTAGGCTTGATTTGCAAAAACTTTATAAAAAGAAAATTTAGTAAAAGTCAACAATCTTGCTTGTCCAGTCTAATTCTTTTTCACACCAGGCAGCGTTTGCTAATAGTGGATAGTCATAAAATTTATTTCCTATAAATTGAATACCAAATGGAAGATTGTTGTCTCCGCGTCCTAATGGAAGTGTAATTGCTGGAAAACCTGGCTGAGTTGCAGGTTCATTGAAGAATGCACTTCCAGTAGATTCTTCTGCAATAGTAGGAGGGTCTTGGAAGGATGGAAGAATCATGAATTCGTAATGATTTAAAATTTTTGCCATATCTCGTATGAGACTATTTCTTTGTCTAAGACCTCTGGCGTAATCTATGGAACTGGTATTTAGTCCTGATTCGATTAGTGCTCTTATGACAGGCCGATATTTGTCTGCATTTTTAGCAAAAGATTCCTTGTGGTAAGAGGCTGCATCTACACCCATTATCATTCTATGTGTGTCATGTAATTTTTGAAAATCAATAGGAAAATCAATTTCATCTACTTGAATGTCTTTTTGTTTGAGTTTTTCTACTCCTTCATTTACCCAACGCGTTACTTCTGGGTGAGCATATTTTGAAATATCTTTTTTGGGGTAACATGCTAGAATTGGTTTTTTGGGAATATGTTCAGTAAAATCTAAAGCTTCAAATCCCTTGGTAGATTCATCTAAATCATCAGGTCCTGATAAATGCTCGAGAAGTATAGCAGCATCTTCCACAGATCGGGTTAAGGTTCCAATATGGTCAAATGTCCAAGAAACTTCTATGACTCCTGATCTAGAAATTAATCCATAGCTCGGTTTGAAGCCAATAACTCCGCAATAGGCAGAAGGGCGAAGAACAGAGCCTCCTGTTTGTGAGCCTAGTGCCGCAGGAATCATTCCTGAAGCAACAGATGCTGCGGAGCCACTACTTGATCCACCTGGACTATGGGCAGTGTTCCAAGGATTAAGAGTTTGAGATGGGTCTCCTGTAGCGAATTGGGTAGTTACTGTTTTTCCTATAATGACTGCACCGACATTTTTTATTTTTGATATGCAGTGAGCGTCTTCTTGTGGAATATTGCCCTTTAGTATTGGAGAATTTCCCTCACAAGGTAATCCTTTTACGTCAATAATATCTTTTATTCCAATAGGTGCGCCTTTTAGTGGTAAATTGATAGAAGGGTTATTGTCAATGATTTTTGCTGTTGCAAGAGAACCTTCTTTATCTAAAGAAGCCCAAGCGTGAATTCTCTTTTCGCATAAATCAATTCTTTCGAATAAAGATTCAGCCCAGTCTGTCGCAGTTAAAGATTGATTGTGTATTTTCCTTATGCCTTCAGATAAAGTGAATTCCCATATTTCTTTCATTGAATTTTGTTTCCTCTCTGCGTGTTAAGTTGTGTAGGTGATAGACGGTATGAATCAATATATAGGGAATATGTATTCTCTGAAAATCATTATTTGCTTCATGTTATTATACAAAGATAGCATAAGTCATCGTAGATAGTATATGTATTGAACTTCTGTATTGGATCCTCAGGGTACATTTTAATGATTTTGGTTTTGGTTTAATATTTTGTTTTCTTTGTAAGTTATAATTTGCTTTTTTTTTCAATATAATTGTTTTGCTAAATTTATTAATTTCTTGATTGCTGTATAGCTAAGGAGCACTTTTTGATTACTGTTGAAGAAGCTCAGGAGATAATTTTTGACAACATTCGAACAATAGAAAGTTCTGAAATAGGAATAAAAGATGCGTTGGGAAGGATACTCTCCCAAGATATTTTTTCAGCAAGAGCTATACCTCCATGGGCCAATTCTGCAATGGATGGTTATGCTGTTATAGCAGCAGATGTTGAAAATGCGTCAAAGGAAAATCCCGTAGAATTGAAAGTTATAGAAAGAATACAAGCTGGAGTTAAAGCTAAATCTGTTTTGAAGAATGGAGAAGCGATACGTATTATGACAGGTGCTCCTATTCCTCAAGGTGCAGATGCAATTGTTCTGCAAGAAGAGACTGAAGAGAATGATTCTGATATTGTAAAGGTCTTTTTGAGTGTTAAGTCCGGAGAATCTGTTAGAATTGCAGGAGAAGATGTCGAAGTAGGAGATTTGGTTCTTTCTAAAGGTGCGAGGCTAAACCCACCTGCAATTGGTATGTTAGCGAACATTGGAATGGTCACTTGCAGGGTATCAAGTAAACCAAAGGTAGCTATATTAGCAACAGGAGAAGAGTTGGTTGATTTAACTGAAATTCCTGAAGAAGGTCAAATTTTCAATTCAAATTCGTATGCGTTAGCGGCTCAGGTAGAAGAGGCTGGTGGGGAAGCAGTACTTTTGGGTATTGCGAAAGATAACACGGAAGATTTGGTCGATGGTATACAAAAAGGAATGTCTGCAGATATATTGATTACGAGCGGAGGTGTTTCAGTTGGAGATTTCGATTTAGTGAAAGACACTCTGAAGGGTCTCGGAAATGAAATAAATTTCTGGAGAGTTAGAATGAAGCCAGGTAAACCAATGGCATTTGGAATCCTCGGAGGAATTCCATTCTTTGGTCTTCCGGGAAATCCAGTCTCTACAATGGTTAGTTTTGAATTGTTTGTTCGTCCATCTTTACTGAAAATGCAGGGAATTGAAAATATTTTCAGAACAAAAGTGAATGCGACTTTGAAAGGAGATCTTTTTAAATCGCCTGACAGAAGACATTATATAAGGGCAATTACTAAATTTAGTGGAAATCAATGGGAATCAAAACCACTAGAAGTACAAGGTTCCAACATTCTTCATTCAATGGTTAAATCGAATTCTTTAGTTATATTTCCTGAATACGAAACGAAACTAGAAGATGGAAAGATCGTTGAGGTCATCTTGTTGGATGGACCGACTTCAAGTAATTAAAAAACCATTTTTTTAAATAATTAATTGGGAAGTGTTATGTGTCGAGCATCTGTTTCTGCTGCAATTTTAGCAGGAGGAAAAAGCAGAAGAATGGGAGGGAAGGACAAGTCTCTTTTGATTTTGAATGGGTTAACTTTCGTAGAAACTATTCGCAAAAAACTTGAAAAATATATTTCCGAAATTTTTATTGTGACTAAAGAAAATGAGAAGCTAGAAGAGATGGAATTTTCAGTGTTTCCAGATTTGATAGTTGACAAAGGACCATTAGGGGGATTGTATACTGCGCTGTCAGTTAGCGAAGCAAGTAAAGTTCTTTTGGTGGCTTGTGATATGCCTTATCTTGATGAGCTTTTAGTTGAAAATTTTATTGATTCTGTTTCCGATGAGGATGTATTGATGCCGTTAAAAGATTCTAAGCCTGAACCATTATTCGCTATTTATGACAGAAATTGTCTGCCTATTATAATAAATAAAATAGAAAATGGGAGACTTGAAATGACTTCTTTTTTCTCCAGCCTGAATGTTCGATACTTAAAAGAAGAAACATGGAGGCAATGGGATGAAAGAGGTCTCTCTTTTAAGAATGTTAATGCTCCTGAAGATTTTAAATTTTCTGAATAACTGGAAGATGGAGGAATTGAGAATTGAGTATAGATGCAAAATTACAAGAATTAGATATTGTTTTGCCTAATGCGCCTTCGCCGGTTGGTTCTTATGTTCCGTTCGTTCGCACTGGTTCTTTGTTATTTATATCTGGTCAGATACCTACGGTAAATGGAAAATTACTCTTTCAAGGTAAAGTCCCTGAAAAAGTATCGATAGATAATGCAATAAATTGTGCAAAACTCTGTTTTTTAAATGCACTTGCTCAAGCGAAAAACGCTTTAAACTCTCTAGATGAAATTTCACGAATTGTAAGGATGACTGGCTATATAGCTTCTTCTTCTCAGTTCACCGAACAAGCCTCAGTTATGAATGGAGCTTCTGATTTGTCTTTTGATATTTTTGGTGAAATTGGAAGGCATGCGAGGTTAGCTGTCGGTGTGAATGAGTTACCTCTTGGTTCTCCTGTAGAACTTGAAGTAATACTTGAAGTATAAAATATAAATATTTGATAAAAAAGATATAAAAATGAATCCAATAATATTTTCAATGGGCCCTTTGACTTTACGATGGTATGGATTGATGTACGTTCTTGCATTGCTTTTTGGTACTTGGCT
>TARA_B100000686_G_C16804914_1_pt1 | contig 11644 bp, 10 predicted proteins | sample TARA_B100000686 | Tara Oceans TARA_B100000686 (sample SAMEA2622733) | marine metagenome | biome: marine biome (ENVO:00000447); feature: marine epipelagic mixed layer (ENVO:xxxxxxxxx); material: "saline water (ENVO:00002010), including plankton (ENVO:xxxxxxxx)" | depth 150 m
GACCCTCACCTTGGCAAGGTGATGCTCTACCCCTGAGCTACTTTCGCAAAAGGTTTACAAATATAGGATAAACATAGAAAAAGTATTAAAGCTTATAAAGAAATAATGGGTAAAAGACTTTATTTTTTTATCCCTAATCTTCGTTTTATCTCATTTAACTTCATAAGTGCTTCAATTGGTGTAAGACCATCTATATTTAATTCTTTTATTTCTTCTCTTAGTTCTTCCAAAAGTGGATCATCCAAATTGTACATAGTCATTTGAATTGATGATTGATCTTTACTAATCGCTTTCGTTCTCTCTTCCAGTAAATTGCTTAACTCTAAAAATTTAAGTTTTTTCTTTGCAGTAATTAATACATTTTGAGGTATTCCTGCCATCTTAGCCACTTCTATTCCAAAACTATGAGCGCTACCTCCAGGCTGCAACTTTCTTAAAAACAAAATCTTATTGTCAAGTTCCTTAACAGAAACATTATAGTTTTTTATCCTTTCAAATTGCTTTGACATTTCATTTAATTCGTGATAATGAGTTGCAAAAAGAACCTTAGGCCTATATGGATGCTCATGTAAAAACTGAGCAATAGCCCAGGCAATTGATATACCATCATAAGTACTAGTTCCTCTACCAATTTCATCCAATAAAACTAAACTCTGGTTAGTAATATTATTAAGAATAGTAGCAGATTCAATCATTTCAACCATAAATGTGGATGATCCCCTAGAAATGTTATCACTTGCACCTACTCTAGTAAAAATTTTATCTACAATACCCATTTTTACTGATTTAGCAGGCACATGACTGCCCATCTGACCCAATATAGTTATTAAAGCAGTTTGTCTAAGCAATGCTGATTTTCCTGACATATTTGGTCCTGTAATCATCATTAACTGCTGATCAGAATTATTTAATTTTAATGTGTTTGATATATAAGTGCTTCCTGGAGACATTTCTTGCTCAATTACAGGATGTCTCCCTTCTTCAATAAAAAGAGAAGAATCCTCAACAAATTTTGGGCATGAATAATTAAATTTTTTTGAAGAATAAGAAAAACTCCATAAGCAATCAAGAAATGAAATCTCATTTGCATTTGTCTTTAATATATTTAGATAATCTTGAAGATTATCTAAAAGTTTCTTATAAAGTATCTCTTCTAGTATTTTAATTTTATCCTCTGCACCAAAAATTTTTGATTCAAACTCTTTTAAATCTTGATTAATATATCTTTCTGCATTAACTAAAGTTTGTTTTCTAGTCCATTCACTAGGAACTTTATCTTTATGAGTGTTCCTAACCTCAATATAGTAACCGTGAACATTATTATATGCAATTTTTAATGAATTGATCTTAGTTTTTTTAATTTCCTTTTCTAAAAGATTCTCTAACTGTAACTTTGATGTCTTAAGTAAGTCTTTCAATTCATCTAAATCATTTGATACTCCATTAGCAATTATACTTCCTTTATTAATATTCGCTGGTGCATTTTCATCTAAAGTTTCAGATAAGAGATTTACAATTTTGTCAATAGGAGAAAACCTTGAAACATGATTTTTTAAAGCTTTTTTTCCACTTTTATCTAGAGCTTTTAAAATATGAGGAATTTCATTTAAAGAATTGGACAACTGAATTAGGGTTCTAGGATTAACTTTATAAGTTGATATTTTAGCCATTACTCTTTCCAAGTCAATTATTTTAGGTAAATATTCTTCCAAAGCCTCATAAACAGGTTCAATATTTATTATTGCATTAACTATTTCCTGGCGCTCTTTAATTTGCTTTATATCTTTGGATGGAAATGCAAGCCAATGCCTTAGTTTTCTTGCACCCATTGAAGTTTTGGTATTATCAATTACAGAAATTAAAGAAACACCATCATGTGAAGAAGGTATGAACAATTCAAGGTTTCTAATTGTGAAGTCATCCATCCAAACATAATTATTACTTACTAATCTTTTAATTTTCTTGATATGGTTAAGTTTATTTTGTTGGGTTTCCTCTAAATATTGTAATGAAGCGCCTGCTGATCTAATCCCCTCCTTTAAATCTTTAATTCCTATACCATCAATAGAGCTAATTTGGAAATGATCAATTAATTTTTGTTCAGTAAAATCATATCCAAAAACCCAGTCTTCAACAAAAAATGTTTGAAATTGATCTCCAAAATTTTCTTCAAATTTATTTTTATCAGGTTTTCCAATTAAAATTTCACTAGGCATAAAATTCTGTAGAAATTGAGATATCACAGTTTGATTTCCTCCACCAACCCAAAAATCACCAGTTGAAATATCAATAAATGAAACTCCTATATTTTTCTTTCCAAAGTATACCGCAGATAAATAATTATTTTTTTTATGATCTAAAATGCTCTCATTAATTGTGACTCCGGGTGTAACTATTTCTGTAACACCTCTTTTAACTATTGTCTTAGTTAATTTTGGGTTTTCTAATTGATCACAAATTGCCACTCTATATCCAGCTCTTACAAGCTTCGGAAGATAAGTGTCCAAAGAATGATAAGGAAAGCCGGCTAAAGGCGTCTCGCTTGAGCTGCCCGATCCTCTTTTAGTAAGAATTATTCCCAATATATTTGACGTTTTTATCGCATCATCACCAAATGTTTCATAAAAATCTCCAACTCTAAATAATAATATTGTATCAGGATATTTTTGTTTTACCTGATTATATTGTTTCATTAATGGAGTTTCTTTTACCACTTTTTGATTTTTCTAGAAAAAACTTTTATAAAAGTCAAAAAAAAAAATCAAATAGGCTATAGTTATGTATTTCTTTATTTTTGAATATGCAAAAACTTAAAAACATCGAACTTAAAAGAAAGAACTTAACTGACTTTAAGATGGCAAAGAAAACACCTCTAATCATAATATTAGACAATGTGCGAAGCATGAACAATGTTGGCTCTGTATTTAGATCTGCTGACGCTTTTTTGCTAGAGAAAATTTATTTGTGTGGTATAACAGCTAAGCCTCCTCATAGAGAAATTGAAAAAACTGCTCTGGGATCAACTAAATCAATAGAATGGGAGCACAATAGTTCAACTTTAGATGTTATAAAAGATTTAAAAAAAAATGGTGTAATTATAATAGCTATTGAACAAACTAAAGAGTCTATTTTTCTTGAAAATTTTAAGCCTATCTCAAATCAACGTTATGCCTTTGTTCTAGGAAATGAAGTTAAGGGAGTCTCTGAAAAAGTCTTAACTAACATTGACAGTGCAATAGAAATTGCTCAATTTGGTACTAAACACTCACTTAATATTTCTGTATGTGCAGGAATTATAATTTGGGATTTTTTCAATAAGATTAACAATTTATAAGCTAAGAACAATATATGGGAAAACAATTATTATAGTCAAGTTTATTTAGTTTTCTGACCTTTAATAAATCTTTTGATTTGCTATATATTTCTTTGATTGCAAGCTTAAAATAAGGGTGAATATAATCTGGTGCAATTTCGCAAAGTGGAGCTAAAACAAAATTTCTAATATGAATTTTCGGATGTGGAAGAATTATATTATTTTTTTTTACAATCAAATCATCAAAAAAAAGTAAATCAAGATCTATAAATCTTGGCGAATACTTCTTGCTAGAATCTCTCTGCCTTCCATATTCATTTTCTATCTTCAACAGTTTTTTTAAAACCTTTTCAGCAGATAATTTTGTTTCTAATCTAAAACATCCATTATAAAATTTATCTGAATCAAACCCCCATGAATCAGTTTCATAAACATGAGATATTAAAGTGATTTTACCTATTTTTTTTTCTGTTTCTTTTAACGCATTTGAAATATTTTTCAACCTATTTCCTTGATTGCTTCCATATGAGATAAAACAAATATGTGGGATATTTTCTTTCATTTTACAAAACTACAAAACCCTATCTTTGGAATGATTATTTTTATCATATAACAAATAAAATTAAATGAACTCTTCTGATAAAATGTTTGCTGAAAAAATTTATATCCTTTTAGCTGCATTATTTATTACATCTCTTGTTGTGTCTAATATTATTTTTCAAAAATTTTTTTACTGGTATCCTTTTGATATAAGTATTTTTGGTCAACGTTTATTCGAAATTTCTGTAGGCTTATTACCCTATCCTATAACTTTTTTAATCACAGATTTAATCTCAGAAATCTATGGAAGGAAAAGGGCCAATTTAGTTGTTACCCTTGGGATTTTTGCTTCGTTTTTTTCAGCAGGGATTATTTTATTAGGTAATGTTTTACCAGCAGTTGAATATTCACCAATAAGTGATTACACATATCAAAAGGTATTCGCTTTTTCCCCAGTAGCTGTTTTAGCCTCCATGCTAGCTTATTTGTTAGCCCAATTTGTTGATATAAGATTATATCATTTTTGGAAAAATTTAACCAATGGGAAGATGCTTTGGCTTAGAAACAATTTCTCAACATTTACATCTCAATTTATAGATAGTATTACTGTTGTTGGACTTCTTTGTGGTTTTGGAGTTTTAAATTGGGAGGTTTTTTGGGGTTTATCTATATCTTCGTTTATTTTCAAAATTTTTATAGCAATAATTGATACTCCATTTTTGTACTTATTTGTTTATATGTTTAGAAAACGTTTTTCTCTGAAAAATGGAGAAGAAATTAAATGGAATTTGAAAAATGATTAATCAAAAACGATTAAATAAATTTCTAAGTGAAATAGGTTATTGTTCAAGGCGTTCAGCTGATAAATTAATTCAACAGAAAAGGGTAACAGTAAATGGAAAAACTGCTGTAATTGGCCTAAAAGTTAATGACAAAGATATTATTCAAATTGATGGTGAAAGGGTAAAAAAAAATAAAGAAAAAAATGTTTATTTAGCTTTTAATAAACCAGCAGGTATTGTATGTACAACTAATAGTAGAGTAGAAAAAAATAATATAATAGAATATATAAATTATCCAAAAAGAATTTTTCCTATTGGCAGATTAGATAAATCTAGTGAAGGATTAATTTTTCTAACTGATGATGGTGATATAGTAAATAAAATTTTAAGAGCTAGAAATTTTCACGAAAAAGAATATGTTGTAAATATTAATAAGCCAATAACCAATGATTTTATTTCAAAATTGTCAAGAGGTGTCCCAATATTAAACACTGTAACTCGTAAATGTTTTGTTCAAAAAATTACAAAAACTAAATTTAGAATTATTTTAACTCAAGGATTAAACCGACAAATTCGAAGAATGTGTGAATATCTGGATTATAAGGTTATAAAACTTAAACGAATAAGAATTATGAACATTAAACTAGATATAGATATAGGAAAATATAGAAAACTAACAGAGGAGGAAGTATTAACAATGAAAAAATTAGCTGTTAACTCTAAAAAAACATTTGATTAAAATTTTATTGGATCTCAATATCAACAACTATTCCTTCATTTCCTCTAATATTTAATACACTGTTATCATTAAATATTAGATATTGACCTTTAACCCCAATTAATCGCCCCTTATAAATATTTAATTTATTAAGTTTAATACTTTGAACTTTCTTTGGGTAATTATCTATTGGATAGTGAAATTCTTTTAATGTAGTTTGATTAAGTATATAAGGTTTTAATTCATTTGAAAGATTTTTTATTGCCATTTCTCTTGAATAATCCCAGTCAACCTGATCAATATCATTAGTTAACATTTTTCTCCAATTAGTTTTATCAGAAAAAACATTTTTTAATTCAACCTCAGCTTTACCAGCAAGATATCTGTTTGGCAATTCTAATATTGGTATTGCAAATTTAGCTCCTTGGTCTATCCATCTTATATTTAGTTGATTTTTTCTTGTAATTCCTACTTTCAATCCACTACTTAATGAAAGATATAAAATGTGTGGCTGTAATTGGATTTTTTTTTCAAATTCAATATTACGATCTTCAATGTTCAAATGAGCTTTACTTTGCTCTGGATTAATAATCCATTGACCTGCTAGAGGTGAATTAAAAAAACAATTTTTACAAAAGCCTTGTCTAAAAATCATCTTGTTTTGTAAACAGGATAAACATTTCTCGCCTTTTTTTTGAATTTTAATAACCCTGTCAATACATTGATTAATCTCCAAAAAATCATTTTCTAATCTTAAAAAATACCTGATTGGAGAATCATCAATTACATCCATTTTTTTTAAAACCCCATAAAACATTGTTCAAAGTTTTTAAATTTACCATTAAATATACGGAACGAATGCCAATTCCTCTTTTTCATTCAATCGCATCATGGGTGCTCAAAAAAAGGATTCATCAAATTGAATTCTTCATTAAATATCCTCACGAGATACAAGAGGAAGTTCTGCATAAGTTAATAAATACCGCAAGAAGCACAGAAATAGGAAAAAACTTTGATTTTATATCGATAAAGAATTATCAAGATTATAGAAATAGATTGCCAATAATTAAATATGAAGAAATCCATACTTTAATTGAAAAATGCAGACAGGGCAAACAAAACATTTTTTGGCCTACAAACATAAAATGGTTTGCTAAGTCAAGCGGAACTACTAACTCAAAAAGCAAGTTTATACCAGTAAGCAACGAATCATTGGATGATTGTCATTATAAAGCTGGTAAAGATATGTTGTCGCTATACCTAAATAATAATGAAAACTCTCAATTATTAGCTGGTAAATGCCTTAGATTAGGTGGAAGTAGTGAGCTTTATCAAAATAATAGTAGTTATTTCGGGGATCTTTCAGCAATTATTATTGATAATCTTCCATTTTGGGCTGAATTGGGAAGTACTCCAAGTCAAAAAGTTTCATTGATGGAAGAATGGGAAGAAAAAATTGAAGCTATCATGACAGAGTCTATTAATGAAAAAGTAAGTAGTCTAGCTGGAGTGCCATCTTGGATGTTGGTGCTTCTTCAGAATATACTAAAAAAAGAAAAAGGCAAAAAAATAACGGATATATGGCCAAGTATCGAGGTTTATTTTCATGGTGGCGTAAACTTTGAACCTTATCGAAATCAATTTGACAACATTTTTAAAGATGTCAAACTTGAATACTATGAGATATATAATGCTTCTGAAGGTTTTTTTGCTATACAAGATCAAAATAATTGTTCAGATTTATTATTGATGCTTGATTACGGGATATTTTATGAATTCATACCCATGGATGTTTTTGAAACCTCAAAAGAGTTTGCTATACCACTTTGGGAAGTAGAAATAAATATAAATTATGCAATATTAATTTCTACAAATTCTGGTCTTTGGAGGTATTTAATTGGTGACACTGTAAGATTCACAAATTTAAATCCACATAGAATTAGAATAACCGGAAGAACAAAACATTATTTAAATGTTTTTGGCGAAGAGCTAATTATTGAAAATGCAGAAAGATCTCTTAGCATTACAGCAAAAAAATTTGAATTAAAAATAGTTGATTATACAGTTGCTCCTATTTTCATGGAGTCAGATTCAAAAGGAGGTCATGAATGGTTAATAGAATTTGAAAAAGCACCTAAAGAGATTGAATCTTTTTCTGAATATTTAGATATAAATTTAAAAAAGCTAAATAGTGATTATGAGGCAAAAAGATATAAGGATATGGCTTTAAGAAAACCTAAAATTACTATTGCAAAAGCCGGTCTATTTTATAAATGGTTATCAAATAAAAAAAGACTTGGTGGTCAACATAAAATACCAAGAATGTCTAACTCGAGAGTTTATTTAGATGATTTATTAAAAAATAATAAATAAATTTTAAGAAACAGCTCTCAAAACTGTTATTTCAACTCCTTTAAATTGAGTTTCCGCAAAAGTTTTGGTAACCTTTAACTCCTTTACTTCAGATCCTGGCAACTCAAACATTGCTTCATTTAATATTGCTTCGCATAATGATCTAAGCCCTCTTGCTCCAAGATTTAAATCAACAGCCTTTTTAACAATGAAATCTAATGCACCAGATGTGAAGCTTAAAGAAATATTATCCATAGAAAACAACTTTTCATATTGCTTAATCAAAGCATTTTTAGGATCTGTTAAAATTGAACGTAAAGCTTTTGGATCTAAAGGATTCATATAAGATAAAACTGGTAATCTCCCAATAATCTCTGGAATTAATCCATATACACGAATATCCTTTGGTGTAATATACTTTAATAAGTTATTAGAATCAATTTTTTCTTTTTTAACTTGAGATTTGTACCCAATTGCTTGAAGGTTTAATCGGCTCTTAATTATTCCATCAATACCGTCAAAAGCACCTCCAGCTATAAATAAAATATTTGAAGTATCGACTTCAATAAATTTTTGATCAGGATGCTTTCTCCCTCCTTTAGGAGGAACATTTACAATCGTTCCTTCCAAAAGCTTAAGAAGTGCTTGTTGTACTCCTTCACCTGAAACATCTCTTGTTATTGAAGGGTTATCTCCCTTTCTTGCAATTTTATCAATCTCGTCAATAAAAACAATTCCCATTTGCGCACGATCCAAATCATAATCAGCAGATTGAAGTAGTCTTGTTAAAATACTTTCAACATCCTCTCCAACATATCCAGCTTCAGTCAAAACCGTTGCATCAACAATAGCTAAGGGAACTTCTAATAATTTAGAAATTGTTTGGGCTAAAAGAGTTTTTCCTGTACCAGTTTGACCAACCAATAATAAATTACTTTTTTGAATTTCAAAATCAGTCTTTGGGTTTTGATTAAGTATTCTTTTATAATGATTATATACAGCAACACTTAATGTTTTTTTTGCCATTTCTTGACCAATAACATAATCATCTAAGAAATCTTTAATAACACGAGGAGTAGTTAATTTAAAGTTAATTTTAGAATTTTCTTCCTTTTGAGTTTCTTCTTGAACAATTGTATTAGCTTGATCAATACACTTCTCACATATGTGTGCATCAAGACCAGCTACCAAAATCTGTGTTTGTGGTTTTAACCTTCCACAAAAAGAACAAGTCAAATCATTTTCAGTACTCATTTTTTATAGGTAAATTAATTGTTTGCCTTTAAAACCTCATCAACCATACCATACTCTTTAGCCTCTTTGGCTTTCATCCAATAATCACGATCACTATCAGAATTAACTTTGTCAATAGTTTGTCCTGAATGCTTAGCAATAATCTGATATAACTCATTTTTCAATTTAAGAATTTCTCTTGCAGTAATTTCTATATCAGAAGCTTGGCCTTGGGCTCCTCCCACTGGTTGATGTATCATTACCCTTGAGTGAGGCAGAGCCGATCTTTTACCAGATTTACCAGCACTTAATAGGACAGCACTCATTGAAGCAGCAATACCAGTGCAAATAGTTGCTACATCAGGAGAAATAAATTGCATAGTATCGTAAATCCCCAAGCCAGCATAAACAGCACCTCCAGGTGAATTAATATACATTTGAATATCACGTTTTGCATCAGTGCTTTGAAGAAATAATAATTGAGCTTGGATTACATTAGCTACATTATCATTTATAGCCGTTCCTAAAAACATAATTCTATCCATCATCAATCTAGAAAAAACATCCATTTGTGCTACATTAAGTTGACGTTCTTCAATTATGTAAGGTGTCATACTACTAATTATTTGGTCATAGTACATCGAATTTATGCCATGATGTTTAGTTGCATATTTTTTAAATTCTTTTCCAAAATCCATAGTTTCCATATTGTAATCTTTACTAAAATTAATAAAAAGTTATGCTTTACCGTATGCTTCTGCAATAAAGCTTTCAAAATTCACTTTTTTAATATTTAATGGAGCATTTTTTTTATAATATCCTAAAAGCTTTTTATTCATTAATTGCTCTTGAAGTCTTTTGCTTTCTTCATTATTGGAGAGAACACGTGAAACCATATTATCCATTTCCTGATTTCCAAAGGTATTATTTTGACCATAATGATTAATCTGAGTCATAATCATTTCTTTTGCAAAATTTTTTAATTCTTCATTATTAATCTTAAGATTGTTTTCAGAAATAATTTTACTTTCTATTAATTGATACCTAATTCCTTTCTCAGATCGACTATATTCATCAATAACTTTTTCATCACTTAAAGAATTGCTTGAAGAATTTTTAATCCATTTCTTTAAAAAATCTTCAGGTAAATCAAATTTTATATTCTTTACTAAATACTCAGTTATATCATTTAATAGTTTTTGATCTGATTGTTGCTCTAATTGTTTTTCTATTCCACGTGAAATTATTTCTCTTAACTCTTTCTCTGATTTTACATTTTCTTTTTTGTACAACTTATCAAATAAATCTTGATTTATTTGAGCTAAAACTCTTTGATTTACCTCATTAATCTCAACGGAAATGAGTCCTTTTATATCTTTCGCTACTTCATTATTAATTCCAAGAATCCGTTGAGTTCTTTCAATATCAACAAATAAATCATTAGCCTCAATTTGTAATTTTTTTCCAGGCTTTAATCCTAAAAAAGCTTGCTTATTCTTTTTTCCTTTGATATCATCTACTGAAAATGTAGATGTATTATCTATTTGGTTTTCTATAGAAGAAAACTTTGCTACAATTTCATATCCATTTTTTATTTCATCTTTAGACACAATTTTGCCATATTGTTTCCTTAGATTATTTACCTGATCATTAACCATTTTATTATCTGCTTCAATTTTAAAAGAAGTGATTTTTTTTCTTGAGTTAAACTTTATTTCAAATGATGGTGATAAGCCAATTTCAAATTTAAATTCTAACTTTTCTGAACTCCAATCAATATTCTTATTATTTAATGCAATTGGACCCCCGAGAATATCTATTTTTTCATTAACAATATAATTTTCTATATTTTCCTTTAATAATTTATTTACTTCATCGATGATTACTCTGTTTTCATATTGTTTTTTAACAAGTCCCATAGGAACATGTCCTTTTCTAAAACCAGGAATATTTGCCTTTTTTCTATAATCCTTTAATGTTTCCTGGACTTTTGAAAAATAATCACTTCTGTTTACTATGATAGTAATTATTGAATTTAGGGCATCAACATCATTTCTAGAGATATTCATGAAAATGAATTTAGGGGCCAAAAATACAATAAAAAAGTTGAGATAAAGATTGCCTAAAGAAAATAAAGTCATACTTTTGCCGTCCTAAACATTAATAATCAGAAGGTCGGGAACCTTCATAAATTAATTTATATGCCTGTAAGAATTCGATTACAAAGACATGGCAAAAAAGGGAGACCATTTTATTGGGTTGTTATTGCTGATTCAAGATCAAAAAGAGATGGTCGTTATTTGGAAAAAATTGGGACCTATGATCCAAATACAAATCCCGCTTCAATAGATATAAATTTTGATAAAGCTTTAAAATGGCTGGAAAATGGTGCTGTGCCATCTAATACAGTAAGAAATCTACTTTCATACATAGGTGTTTTATTAAAACATCATTTAAATGGAGGAATCAGAAAAGGTGCTTTAACTGAAGAACAGGCTGATGAAAGATTTGATCTCTGGTTAATTGAAAAGCAAAAAAAGATACAATCCAAAATTGAAGGTCTTGCTAAAGAAGATAAAATAGAAAACCAAAAAAACTTAGACGCAGAAAAGGCTGTAAGTAAAAAAAGAATAGAAGAGGCTGCTAAAAAAATTGCTGAAACAACTGCTGAAAAAACTGATCAGCCTGAGGAAACAACTGCTGAAA
>TARA_B100000686_G_scaffold355302_1_pt1 | contig 11636 bp, 12 predicted proteins | sample TARA_B100000686 | Tara Oceans TARA_B100000686 (sample SAMEA2622733) | marine metagenome | biome: marine biome (ENVO:00000447); feature: marine epipelagic mixed layer (ENVO:xxxxxxxxx); material: "saline water (ENVO:00002010), including plankton (ENVO:xxxxxxxx)" | depth 150 m
CCAATTTTTCCAGCTGGTATCCTTTTTATGAATTCTTCTTTTTGTATAGATGTTAATTTATTGGTCATTTCTGTTTTAATCCATCCTGGAGCAATACAGTTGACTGTCACACCTCTTTTAGCGACTTCTTTTGAAACTGACTTGGTCATACCGATTAGGCCTGCTTTTGAAGCAGCATAATTAGCTTGACCGCTATTTCCAGTTAGACCAACAATGGAGGTAATATTAATAATGCGACCATTTCTATTTTTTATCATAGGGCGAATCGCTGCTTTTATACCATGATATGCACTTTTCAGATTGGTATTTAGGACTTGATCCCAGTCTTCATCCTTCATGCGCATTATAAGTGCGTCGCGAGTAATACCTGCATTATTTACGAGAATATCTAGTTTGCCAAATTTCTGGATTGTTTCATCTATTAAGTTGAAAAAACTTTGCTTATTGGTTATATCACAAGTACTATAACTGGCAGATCCACCATTTGAATTTATTTCTCTAGCCAGTATTTCAATGGCATCGGTTGATCTAGCAGCACAAATAACATGTGCACCAGATCTTGAAAATATTTTAGCGATAGTTTTACCAATACCACGAGAAGCTCCAGTAATAATAGAAACTTTATTTGTAAGACTAAACATTAAATTTCTCCAAATGATCAATTGATTCAATACCCGAAACAGGTATACTTCGATTGATGCTTTTGTTTAGACCTTGCAAAACCTTTCCTGGACCTATTTCCAAAAAAGACTTTATATCCTGATTAGACATTTCTGCTATAGTCTGTGTCCATAATACAGGTTTTTCCAATTGCGCTATTAATAAGTCTTTAATTTTTTCCCCAATAGTATTTGGTTTAGCATCAACATTCGTAAATATGGGGTAAATTGAGTCTGAAATTTGAATAGAATTCAATTCAAGGGCAAGAGCTTCACGAGCAGGTGCCATCAAAGGAGAATGAAATGCACCACTCACATTTAGCATTTTTGCCAAACGTGCACCATTAATTTTAGCATTTTCTATTACAGTTTTTACTGCTTCTGGTGTTCCTGATATAACTATTTGAATAGGCGAATTGAAATTAGCAGTTACGACTATTCCTTCTCCTGAATAATTATTGCATAGTTCATTTACAATATCTTCATCTAAACCCACAATTGCTGCCATAGATCCTGCTTTAATTTTTGCAGCTTTTGCCATATTCTCTGCCCTTAGTTTGACCAGATTTAATCCTGTTTCAAAATCAAAAACTTCTCCGATTGTTAGGGCTGAATACTCTCCGAGGCTGTGTCCAGCCAGGGCGTTAGGACGTATACCTTTTTCTAGCAGTAATTTTCCAATAATTACGCTAATAATATAAATTGAAGGTTGAGTATATTGGGTGAGTTTTAAAGTTTCTTTAGGACCATCAAAGATAATAGATTTGATATCATAACCCATGATAGAGTTAGCTATTTCAAAATAATATTTTGCAAGATCAGTATGTTGGTATAGATCTTTACCCATTCCAACATTTTGTGATCCTTGACCTGGAAAAATCCAGGCTGTATTCATAGAGAATAGTTCCATTTTATGAGCATACTTCCCCAGGTAAATCCTGCACCAAACGCAGCCAATAATAATATATCTCCATTATTTAAACGATCAGCTTCTACTGCTTCACTCAAACCTAGAGGGATGGTTCCAGCAGTTGTATTACCATACTTTTCAATATTTATCAATATTTTGTCTTCTGATAAACCACAACGATCAGCTGTGGCATCAATAATTCTTTTATTTGCTTGGTGAGGAATAAATAATTTGATCTTGTCACCTGTTAAATTATTTCGGTTAAGTATATCTTTTGAAATATCTGCCATCCTTTTTACTGCAAATTTGTATACTGTTTTACCGTCTTGCTTTAAAAAGTGTTGACGAGATGTCACTGATTTAACTGTAGCTGGCTGCCGACTTCCACCACCTGGCATGATTAAATAATCAGCGCCAGATCCATCCATATGAAGAATTGAATCAATAATTCCTTTATTAGCTCCCGAAGGCTCTAATATAGCTCCACCTCCTCCATCACCGAAAAGAACACAAATATTTCTATCTCTATAATCCATAATGGAACTCATGGTATCAACTCCAATAACCATGATTCTTTCATATTTACTAGACTCAATAAATTTTGCCCCAGTTTCTAGCCCATATAGAAACCCAGTGCAGGCTCCGCTTAAATCAAAGCCCCAAGCATTCGATGCTCCAATATTATTTTGGACTATTGCTGCAGTAGATGGGGCGAAATAATCGGGTGTGCATGTACAGATAATTATTACTTGGATATCTTTTGGAGATAAACCACGCTTTGTTAGTAATTTTTTTGCAATTTCGGTACATAAATCTGAAGTAGCTTCATTTTTATCGACAATATGCCTTTGTTTTATTCCTGTCCTTGAATGTATCCAATCATCAGAAGTATCTACAATTTTTTCAAGATCCTTATTAGTTAGTACCTTTTCAGGAACGTAATGGGCTGTGGTTGTTATTGTAGCGTTCAAGGCTATTTTATGACACCATTTATGTCTATAGAGTTATATAAAATGATTATCGTTTTAGTTATTTAAAAATATAAAGAATAAAAACTATGATGCAGAAATAATTGGACGCCCACGGTAATAACCACAATTTGGGCAAGCGCGGTGCGGAATTTTTGTTTGGCTACATTGCGCGCAGTTAGTTGTTGATACTGGCCTCGATTTATAATGGGTACGACGTTTACGACTGCGTGCTTTTGATTGGCGCCTTTTTGGAAGTGCCATAAATACTCTCCTTGAATGTTAGTCTAATGTTATTTTTTTCAAAGCTTCCCAGCTATTATTTTCCTTGAAAGATAAACAATCACATGATTTATAGTTTAAATTAGTACCACATAATTTGCAAAGACCTTTACATTTCTTACTACATAATAATTTCATTGGCTTATCCAGTACAATAAAATCTGTTAAGATATTACTAATATCTATTGCATTATCATGATCAGGAAATAAAACTATATCGGATTCTTTTTGTTCCTCAATTTCCATTTTTCTAGTAATAGTTAATTTGAGAGGTATTTTAAGATGATTATTAAAACAATCCAAACACCTATCACAATTATATTCTACAATTGTTTCTATATTTCCTGATATTATAAATCCAAAATCTACTACAATAGATGTTAATATACAGGAAATATGATTTTCAAAAAATCTAATCCCAAGATCTGCTAGATTATTAGTCTTAATTTTAAATAACTTATTCTCGAACCCGGTTTCTAATTCCGAACGTGATAGTTTCATTATACGTGAAAGACGGTATCTTTTTATTTAATTCTAATCAAGGTAATAAAAAGAAAAAAATAAGATTAAAAAATTTATTCTTCAGAATCGTCTGAATCATCATGAAAACTTGTTCCTTCCTCAAAATTAAAATCATCATCATCATTTAACTCATCTTCATCTTTACGATCAAGGAGATTATCATCATCTGATAATTTTTTGAAAATAATGAATTCTAGAGTACGGCTAACTGCAATAATTGAACAACCATAGGAAAAAACTGATAATATGATCAAAAATAGGAATAGTGCAAGAATTATGCCTGAAAAAATTTCTATTAATGATAGATTGCTAGCTGTTTGGCTTACATCTGGCAAAAGATACGTAAGATCTGCAATTCGTACATAAGAGTTAATCCAAGATAAAACATTACTTGGAAAAACAATTTTGCTAGAAAAAGTAAAGATATTATTTAATGACTCTCCTATAATAAATCCAAAAATATGATTCATTAACCCTATACTAGCATAATAAAACCAAGAGAGTATTGTTACACCCAGATAGGCTAAAGGCCAAATGAGGAGATTATAAGCAATAATTCTCCAAGGTTGTGACCATGTAATGGCATAAGTTTGAAAAACTGTGCCCATGGTATCTTCTTCATAAGTACCGACAATTGCAGGTGCATAGAGAACTGAGGTTAAAAATACTATTCCTGTATATACAGTGAATACAGATCCTATAATATAAAAAGGGTAGGGTAGGACGTAAAATAAAGCTCCGATGTAAGGTAGGTTGCAAATTAATGCGAATATAGTTGCGAAGGCCAAAAAGAATAAAATAATAAGTAGAATTGTAAAAGATGTAAAAACAACAGGGTGCCAGTATTTATGGACAAAGGACCAAGAATCATTACTGGAGAAAAAATCGTTGCCTTTTAATTGTTTAATTGTTACACGACTAACAGCCGTGTAGCTTAATAAAATGGAAATTATCCATATTAAGCAACCAAAAAAATAAGTAACCCAAGAAAACCAAGTAGCTGAATTGCCAAAAAGTGTGGGATAGAGACCATATTTTTCTATCATGTTTCCAGTTGGTAATCCAGAAAAGTAAAGGGCCAAATAGGTTAAAATCCAATAAGATGAAAAACCTGCGAGATTTCCTGACATAAAAATCCAGATTTTTTTACCACTTAAAGCAATTCTGGGAGCTCGAAAAATATCTTTATAGTTGAAATGCAGATCCATCGGCCCCATAATAGGTTCCTCCTATTGCTTTTGTTCTTTTCTTACAAAGTCTACCCAGGTAGCTAATCCAAGTTCCTTTGATACAGTTTTTGCAGTTAAATATGCAGAGTTGATATTATCGTAACTTCCTATACGAACTCTATAAAATATTTCATCTGATTTATCAAAAATAACTTTCTGAATATATGCATCGTAACCTTGACTAATTAATTTTTCAGCATATTGTTCTGCATCCTTCAATAATTTTTTTGATACAACTTGAATTGTATAGCGATCTGTTCTTGCAGGTATACTCGACATTTTTTTTGATGGAATTGGTCGCGCTTTTACTACTACTTTAGGGGCAGGAGCTGATTTAGGTGTTTCTACGATAGGTATGGGATCATTATTTTCTTTTTCATCATTGTTTTCAATTGATTCATCTAGATATTCTTCTTCCGATAAATCTTCATTTAATTCTTCATCTACATATTCATCTTCTAGCTCATCTTCTATGTTTTCATTAAGCCATTCTTCTTCCACCTTGCTTTCATTAACTACTTTATTTTCATTAGTTTCACTTGTTGCTTCATCTGGGTTTATAATTGTGAAAGCAAAGGTCTGATTAGAGATTTCATCACCATATTTAGATACAACAACATCTATTGTATAATCTCCAGGATAATCTGGTTCAAAGGTCATTTTTTGACCATCAATAGATGGTTCTAAATCTGAAGAATTGAGAAGAGAACCATCGGGTTGATCAATCAAAATCCAAGTATAATCAACATCAGTTGTTTCATCAGGATTATCTGCAGTTATTGAGATAGATTCTCCAACTAATCCTTCGATTCCTCCACCACTGCAGGATAAGAACATGATAAATAAAGTGTAAAGAGCCAGGTTTTTTTTCATAAATGAAATTTATTGAGCATATATAAGTTCACTCTCTGAGAAGAAAAAGGCAATCTCTTTTTGGGCATTTTCATCACTATCTGAGCCATGTACTGCATTTTCTTGGACATTAGTCGCAAAATCATTACGAATGGTTCCTTTTTCTGCTTCTACTGGATTTGTATTTCCAATGATTTCTCTCCAGGATTTTACGGCATTTTCCTTCTTTAGTGCTAGCACCATACATGGTCCAGATGACATGAAAGTAGTCAACTCTTTATAAAAGGGTTTTGATTTGTGAATTGCGTAAAAATTTTCTGCTTGAGTTCTGGTCATTTTTAATAATTTTGCAGATAGGATTTGATATTCTTCCTGAATTATTCTATCGTAAATTTTACCTACATAACCATTTTGAACGGCATCTGGCTTAATAATCGCCAATGTTTTATTTTTCATTTTTTGTATTTCCTTTATACCAATATCTTATGTTAAATAATGTATGAGCATATTAATCACATAATAATATTTCTAACTAATTACAATAAATTAATTATTTTCCATCACATATTTCATAAGATCTCCAATATCTGCAACAGAATCGGCTACATGTATACCACACTCTTTTAAAATTTTAGTTTTAGCATCTGCTGTGTCATTTCCGCCAGATACAATAGCTCCTGCATGACCCATTCGGCGTCCTGGAGGTGCAGTCTGTCCTGCAATAAAGCCTACAATCGGTTTAGTTATATTGTTTTTTGCCCATTCTGCAGCTTCAATTTCCATCTGTCCACCAATTTCACCAATTATAACAATCCCTTCAGTTTCATTATCTGCTTCAAAAAGTTCTAAACAATCTTTCATTGAAGTTCCTATAATGGGGTCACCACCAATACCAATAGCTGTGGTTTGACCTAATCCTGCGTTTACGCATTGATCAATTGCCTCATATGTAAGAGTCCCAGATTTAGATATAACACCAATATTCCCTTTATTGCATATGAAACCAGGCATTATTCCCAATTTGCATTCATCAACAGTAATAATTCCTGGACAATTGGGACCAATCATACGGGTACCATATTGGCTTACAACTCTTTTTACTTTAATCATATCGTTTACAGGAATACCCTCTGTAATACAGACTACTACTTTAATTCCTGCAAAACTGGCTTCTATTACTGCTTCTGCTGCGAAAGAAGGAGGAACAAAAATAATGGAAGTGTCAGCATCTGTAAACTCTACTGCTTCTGAAACAGAATTAAAGACAGGAACACGTTCATCCAGTGTTTTTTGGCCACCTTTTCCTGGTGTAACACCTGCAACAATATTTGTTCCATAATCTAGCATTTGTGTCGAATGGAATTGACCTTCTGAACCAGTAATTCCTTGAACAACAACTTTTGAATTCTTATTAACTAAAATTGACATGTGATTTCTCCTATTTACAAAAGGCTGCTTTTACAACTTTTTCTGCAGCATCCTTTATACTGTCAGCTGGAATAATTGACACACCTGATTCATTTAGTATATCCCTAGCTTGTGATGCATTAGTTCCTTGCAGACGGACAACAACAGGGACTTTCAGGCCTAATTCTTTAACAGCTTGTACTACACCATTGGCCACACGATCACATCTGACTATGCCGCCAAAAATATTGATCAGGACAGCTTTTACATTTTCATCGGTTAGTATAATGCGAAATCCATTCTTTACTGTTTCTGCACTTGCTGTTCCACCTACATCAAGGAAATTCGCAGGATCACCTCCTGCTAGTTTAATTATATCCATTGTAGCCATTGCCAGTCCAGCACCATTTACCATACATCCAACATTTCCATCTAGTTTAATATAATTAAGGTGGTATCTTCCTGCTTCTACTTCCATTGGATCTTCTTCAGAAAGATCACGCATTTCAGAAATACTTTTTTGACGAAATAATGAATTATCATCAAAATTGAATTTTGAATCCAATGCTAAAACATGACCATCAGTGGTTATTACAAGTGGATTAATTTCTAACAGTGAAGCATCGGTATCCTTAAAGCAAGTATACATGTTTATAAATATTGATATTGCATCTTTTACTATAGTACCCTTCAGATTTAAGCCGTGAGCTAATTTCCGAGCTTGAAAGGATTTCATACCCAATAATGGATCAATCCATACCTTAATAATTTTTTCGGGTGATGCTTCAGCCACTTTTTCAATTTCTACACCACCTTCTGTAGAGACCATAAACACATCCATTTCTTTTGACCGGTCTAAAGTAATAGCTGCATAGAATTCCTTATCAATATTTACTCCAGATTCGATTAGAATACGTTCTACAACTTTACCTTCTTTACCAGTTTGATGCGTAATGAGTTTCATACCTAATAATTCTTTGGCAGATAATTTTACTTCATCTATATTGTGCGCTAGTTTTATACCCCCTCCTTTACCCCTACCGCCAGCATGAATTTGGGCTTTAACCACCACAGTATCAGTTTTGAGTTGGTTATACGCTTCTACAGCTTCATCTACTGAAAAAGCTGTTATCCCATTTGGAGTAGATATTGAATATTTACGAAAAATATTTTTACCTTGGTATTCATGTATTTTCATGTAATGTTCCTTATTATTGTACCTGCATTTCCTTTAAGAGTATCAGCTATGTTGGGAATAGAAGTTATTATAACTTTTTATCCATGATATTTCAAAAAGTGAAGGGCTGGCTTAATCTTTGGTCCAATACTCCCTTTTTGAAATTCCCCATTATTATATAATTTTTTTAAATCATTTCTATTTATTTTTTTAATTGAAGTCTGATTTGCACTGCCAAAATTAAAATAAACATTTTTCACATTAGTTATTATCCAGAATTTATTAGCACGGATAATTCGCCCCATTTTTGCTAATGAGTAATTTTTATCTATGACTGCATTAATTCCTTCTAAATCACCGTTTTCATCATTATAGACTGGGATTCCACCACCACCTGATGCAATGACAACTGTACCACGATCTACAAGTGCTTTAATTGATTTCCCATGCATAATGTATTCTGGCATGGGATATGGGTACCATGCGGCGCCATTTTGCGTGCTCTTGTTCCTTTATTTTCCATCCAAATTTATTAGATAAATCTCTAGCTTTTTCTAAAGAGTTCCACCCAAAGAGATCATTGCAGTAAGTTTAGCCATTCAATCCTTTTCTAAAAAAGGATATCTATAGTTTTTATGAGTATCAAAGGTTTCTTTTATTGTTCTAATTGATATCCATCTTAAAAGGTTTAGCTCAGATCCTGCCTTATCATTTGTTCCTGATGCTCTACTACCTCCAAATGGCTGTTGTCCTACTACAGCACCAGTTGGTTTATCGTTAACATAGAAATTTCCTGCAGAGTGTCTCAGAAGCTTTTTTGCTTGATCCATTGCTTCTATATCTTTTCCTATTATGCAGCCTGTTAAGCCGTACTGTGATGTAGAATCAACGAGTTTAATTGTTGATTCCCATTCTGAATGATCGTAGAGATATATAGTCAATACTGGCCCAAAGATTTCTTCTTCCATTGTTTTAAAATATGGATCAGATGTAAGGATTGTAGTAGGTTCGATAAAGTAACCTTGACTATCATTATATTTACCACCAGAAATAATTTCAGCTTCACTAGAAATTCTTGCGTATTCAATATATCTCACAATTGAATCAAAAGCTGTTTTATCAATAACCGCATTTATAAAATTTGTAAAATCTCTTGGGGATCCTACAGATATCGTTTCCAGTTCAGATAAATATTTATGCTTTAATTTTTTCCAAATACTTTTGGGTATATATACTCTTGACATTGCAGAACATTTTTGTCCTTGAAATTCAAATGCACCTCGTATCATTGCAGTTACTAATACATCAATATCCGCAGAAGTATGGGCCAGGCAAAAATCTTTTCCGCCTGTTTCACCTACAATTCTTGGATAAGTTTTATAATTATCAATATTATTACCAATAATTTTCCAAATATGCTGAAAAGTTTCTGTGGACCCTGTAAAATGGACACCCGAAAGATTTTCATTTTTTAAGACAGGATCACCAATATCTCCACCCGATCCAGGAATAAAATTAATTACACCATCAGGTAATCCTGCTTCTTTCATCATTTCCATAATAAAATGACAGGGGTAAACTGCACTAGATGCAGGTTTCCAAAGGGCCACATTCCCTACCAGTGCAGGAGCGGTAGGTAGGTTTCCGGCAATAGAAGTAAAATTGAAAGGAGTTACAGCAAAAATAAATCCTTCTAGCGGACGATATTCGAGATAGTTTTTTATCCCTTCTGGAGAAATTAGTGGCTGGTTATTGTATATTTGTTCAGCAAATTGAGCATTAAAATTGAAAAAGTCTATTAGTTCACAGGCGGAATCAATCTCAGCTTGGTAAGCATTTTTACTCTGGTTTAACATTGTGGCAGCATTAATTGTATCTCGCCATGGTCCTTGTAACAATTTTGCTGCTTTTCTAAAAATAGCTGTCCTTTCACTAATTGAAGTCTTAGACCAAATTTTCCATGATTCCATTGCAGCATCTATTGCTAAGTCTGCTTCTTTTTTCCCAGCTTTATGGTATTTTGCCAAAATATGGTTATGATCGTGAGGCATCAAACAATTACCAGTATTACCTGTGTAGATTTTTTCTCCATTTATAATAATTGGGACATCAATAATTTTCGAAGCTAGTTCGTCATATTTTTTTTGAAGACTCAATCTCTCAATTGAACCAGGTTCGTAGGATTTTACTGGTTCGTTCGTTGCTTTAATAATTTTGATCATAAAATTTTAGATCCTGATTATAACAGATTAGACAAAAGATAAGTTAAATTACCAGTCATTAATAACCGAGACAAGATGGATAGTGATATAAATAATGAAAACATTAGATTAATGTGAATAAATTAAACAAATTCCAAATCAGTTTTTCTGGCTTCAATTGTAAATCGATCTAATGCCTTTCTCATTTCAGGTAATTCTGAAGAAGTTACGAGGGTTTTTCTAAAAGCAGCTGCGCCAGGGAATCCTTTTATATAATTAGAAAAATGTTTTTTCATTAGGTTGAATCCAGTTTTTTCACCTCTATTTATAAGCATTAGATCAAAGTGCCTTTTACACATTTCTGCAATATCTAGAAGAGATGGTTGTAAAGGTATCTGCTGACCGGCGAGGCGGGCTTTAGCATTTTGAAAAAACCATGGATTTCCTTGGGTTGCTCTAGCTACCATTACTGCATCACACCTTGTTTCATCAAACATACGTATCATATCATCTGTATTGCAAATATCTCCATTCCCAATTACTGGAATAGAAACTGATTCTTTTAAAATTCTAATGTAATCCCAATTTGCTTTCCCAGTATAGCGTTGCTTAGTGGTGCGAGGGTGAAGAGTGATGGCTTTTACTCCAATTTTTTCAAGTTGTTGTCCTGCTTCAGGAATGATGATGGATTCTTTATTCCATCCTGCTCGCATTTTTACAGTAACAGGCAATTCGGGTACAGCTTCAATCACAGAAGCTGTGATATCGTTCATTAAGCATAGATCCTTAAGAGCAGCTGAACCACCACCCTTTTTCGTAATTTTAGGTACTGGGCATCCATAATTGATATCAATAATATCAGGCTGAAAATTATCTGAAATATATTTAGCAGCTTTGCCCATGGATTCAGCATTATTTCCAAAGATCTGTATACCTATTGGTCTCTCTTTTTCTTCGAATTGGACCATATTCAAAGTTTTTATATTCTCTCTAATTATACCATCCGCAGATACAAATTCAGAATAAACTACACCAGCACCCATCTCCTTACATAAGATTCGAAATGGATAATCTGTTACACCTGCCATTGGGGCGAGAAAAACAGGTGTTTCAATATTTAATGAGCCAATTTTCATAGTACCAAAATTAAAATGTAAATTATATTATTAACTAACTTGTTGATTCAATCAATTTAGTGGATCTATTATCATTTTTAATAACTTAGTAAAAAAATTAACTTATCCTATGCTTAAAATATCACCTTTTCTTTTATTTATTTTTTCTTGTTCAGTCCAGAACGTAGATAAGATTTATTTTAATGGCAATATTTGGACTGGCGATCCAAAAAATCCTTATGCTAATGCGATCGCTGTCAGTGGAGATCAAATATTTCATGTTGGTGATGGCACCGAAGTACTCATGATGTCAA
>TARA_B100000686_G_scaffold88296_1_pt1 | contig 11619 bp, 8 predicted proteins | sample TARA_B100000686 | Tara Oceans TARA_B100000686 (sample SAMEA2622733) | marine metagenome | biome: marine biome (ENVO:00000447); feature: marine epipelagic mixed layer (ENVO:xxxxxxxxx); material: "saline water (ENVO:00002010), including plankton (ENVO:xxxxxxxx)" | depth 150 m
GCTTGAGCAGCCAAATGACAAATTTTAGTAACTTTATTATTTGAAAAAATACTTTGTAATGAATTAAAATCAGAAACATCTATATTTTTAAATTTTAAATTTTTAAAATTTTCTATACTTTTTAATCTATTTTTTTTTAAATTTATGTCATAATAATCAGAAATATTATCAATTCCAATAACTTCATCACCTCTTTCTAAAAGAGCTTTTCCTACATGCGAACCAATAAATCCTGCTATTCCTGTTACTAAGATCGCCATAAATTAACCTCCATAAAAAGCTACAATTTATATAACATATAACAGTAAAAAAAATTAGTTATAAAAAAATTTATACTTTTTTAAAAATAGTCTATTATAATGTGGAACTTTTATTATTATTTTTTTTTGCATATCAGTAATGCATAAAAAATGTTTTTATTATTTTATTAACTATTAGATAATTTATTATGGAATTAAAAAATAAAGTTACTTTAGATGACAAGTATATTCTGGAAAGAGGTAGAATATATGTGACAGGCACTCAAGCACTTGTTAGATTGCCTATGATTCAAAGACAAAAAGATAAATTAAATAATTTAAACACATCAGCTTTTATATCAGGATATCGTGGTTCTCCCTTAGGAATGTATGACAAAGCTCTTTGGACCGCAAAGAAATTTCTTAAAAATAATGATATTGATTTTGAATCCGGATTAAATGAAGACTTAGCGGCTACAGCAGTATGGGGAAGTCAACAACCTGGATTAATTTCAGAAAGCTCAAAAGATGGTGTTTTTGGCATTTGGTATGGCAAAGGGCCCGGAGTAGATAGGTCTGGAGATGCTTTTAAACACGCAAACTCAGCGGGAACATCTCCGCATGGAGGAGTAGTAGCACTGCTAGGAGATGATCATACAGCAAAATCATCAACACTAGCTCATCAGAGCGAATATGCCATGGTAGATGCTCAAATTCCTATTTTTAATCCTATAAATGTTCAAGAAATTCTAGATTATGGGCTTTTAGCAATAGCTTTATCCAGATATGCAGGCGTTTGGGCTTCCATGAAATGTGTTACTGCTACAATGGATAGTTCGGCTTCAGTAAATGTTGATATAGATAGAATAAAAATAAATAAACCAGATTTTAATATGCCTGATGAGGGCGTACATATACGCTGGCCAGATGACGTTCTTGGACAAGAAATTAGACTTAATAATATTAAAATTCCCGCAGTTAAGGCTTTTACTAAAGTTAATAATATAAATAAAATAATATGGAATAAAGGAATTCGTAAAATAGGATTAATTGCTACTGGAAAGGCTTATGCAGAAGTAAGACAAGCACTTGCAGATTTGTCCATTAATGAAGATTACGCTGAAAACCTAGGAATTCATTTACTTAAAATTGGGATGCCTTGGCCATTAGAAGAATCTATTATTAAAGAATTTTGTGAAAATTTTGAGGAAATTATTGTATTTGAAGAAAAACGTCCTTTATTAGAAGATCAAATAAAAAAAATAATGTTTAATCATCCTAATAGACCTAAACATATTATTGGAAAACAGGACGAAAATCTTGAAGAATTGATTCCATCAACTGGAGAATTAATGCCAGATTTTGTTTCTGAAGTTATAGCGGAAAGAATAACTAAAAAAAGTAAAGATGAAGATATTTTGAATAAACTGCGTTTAATTAAACAAAAAGATCCCGATACTGCCATTATCAAAGGTATAGCTAGTAGAACACCATATTTTTGTTCAGGCTGTCCTCATAATACATCTACAAAATTACCAGAAGGAAGTAAGGCTATGGCCGGAATAGGTTGTCATTTTATGGCTGCATGGATGGATAGGAGCACAGACTTATTTACACATATGGGAGCTGAAGGAGCAAACTGGATAGGAATGTCACAATATGTAAAAGATAAACACATATTCCAAAATATTGGTGATGGTACGTATACACATTCTGGAATATTAGCAATAAGAGCAGCAGTATCTGCAAAAGTAAATATTACATATAAAATTTTATTTAATGATGCCACTGCTATGACAGGTGGACAAGCAGCAGAAGGAGCTCCTACACCAGCTAAAATATCTCATCAATTATATGGTGAAGGCATAAAAAGAATAGCGATAGTGACAGATGAACCTGAAAAATATGGACTTAATGCAAATTTCGCTGAAGGAAGCACCATTAACCATAGGAGAGATATTGACCAAGTTCAAAAAGAATTAAGAAATTGGCCAGGAGTAAGCGCAATGATATATGACCAAACTTGTGCTACAGAAAAAAGAAGGAGAAGAAAAAGAGGTTTAATGGAAGACCCTGACAAAAGGAGTTTTATTAACGATTTAGTATGTGAAGGTTGTGGCGATTGCTCAAAAACATCTAATTGCATTTCAATAGAACCTTTAGAAACTAAATTAGGACGTAAAAGAAAAGTTAATCAATCAACTTGTAATAAAGACTTTACATGTACTGAAGGGTTTTGCCCTTCATTTGTTACGATAGAAGGAGCATCACCTAAAAAAAGAAAAACCAATAGAAAATCTGACCTTCCTACAGAAATTTTTAAAAATATTCCTACTCCAAAAGAAATAAATTTAGATAAACCTTATAACATATTAGTAACTGGAATTGGAGGAACCGGAGTAGTAACAATAGGTGCATTAATTGGCATGGCATCACACATTGAAAATAAGGGGGTAAGTGTATTAGATCAGGTTGGAGTTGCTCAAAAAGGAGGAGCAGTTCTAAGTCATATAAGAGTAGCATCTTCACCAAAGAATATTCACTCTGTAAAAGTAGGAAAAATGGGAGCCAACTTAGTACTAGGATGTGACATGGTAGTTGTTACTACTAGTCCAGTAAGAGAATTAATGAACTTAAAGGATACTCATTCAATAATTAATGATCATGAAACTCCTGTAGCAGGTTTTGTATTAGATCCAGATCATTCATTTGGAGGAAAAAGAATTAGACAAATCATTGAAAAATCTTCAAAAACGACAGATTTTATCAACTCAATAAAATTAGCTACTGCAATGTTTGGAGATTCAATTGCCTCCAATATGTTTATTACTGGATATGCTCTTCAAAAAGGTTTTATTCCTGTAAAACCTGAAAGCATGGAAGAAGCTATTAAACTAAATAATATAGCAGTAGAAATGAACTTATCTGCATTCAGATGGGGAAGAATGGCTGCACATGATATAGAGTTTGTGGAAAAAGAAGCTCTTCCATTCTTAACAAATGTAGAAATTGATTATGATAATTATAATCTTGATAATATTATTAAAGATAGAATTATTAATTTAACAAATTATCAAAATTCTAATTATGCAAATAAATACAAAAAGATAGTTAATAAAGTTATTAAAAAAGAAAAAAGTATTGATAAAAATAAAGAAGAATTATCAAAATCTGTTGCAAAATACTTATATAAACTTATGGCTTATAAAGACGAATATGAGGTAGCAAGACTCTATAGTGATGGGCAATTTAAAGAAAAACTGCATAATGCATTTGATGGAAAATTGAAAGTTAAATTCCATTTAGCCCCTCCATTATTTGCTCCAAAAGATATAAATACAGGAAAACCAAGAAAAATAACTCTAGGTTCTTGGATGATACCAGTATTCTCAATATTATCAAAATTCAAGTTTTTAAGAGGTTCTATTTTTGATCCATTTGGAAAAACTAAAGAAAGAAAAATGGAAAGATACCTAATAAAGCAATACTTAAGTGACATTGAAAAAATCTTACTAAAAGCAAATGAACAAAACTTGTCTCTAGCATCAGAAATAGCATCTATTCCAGAAATTATTAGGGGTTATGGTCATATTAAAGAAGAAAATATAAATCAAGCACAAGAAAAAAGAACACAACTCCTAGACTTATGGAATTCTAAAGATCAAAACCATGATAATATTAAAGATACTGGAACAACCAAAGAATCAAAAATTATTTTTGCAGAATAATCTTACATCTACAAATAAATTATTTCGTATATATTATTATAAAATATTTTTAAAAACTGATATTCATTATGAATGAAAGCAAATCAACATTAAAAGGGAAAGTAAAAAGATACGCTAAAGTTAGCAGTAAACTAACAACAGTATCAGCAAAAATAGCAAGTAATAAATTGGTTGGTAAAGGAGATAATAATAAAAATGCCGAATTAGTATTAAATGCTCTAGGAGGACTAAAAGGTCCCCTTATGAAAGTTGCACAATTATTATCTACTGTGCCTGATTTATTACCAAAAGAATACTCTGAAAAATTACAGCAATTACAAGCAGACGCTCCTTCAATGGGATCATTTTTTGTAAAAAGAAGGATGAAAAGTGAATTAGGTCTAAATTGGCAAAAAAAATTTAAAAATTTTGATATCAAAGCTAAAAAGGCAGCTTCATTAGGACAAGTTCATAAAGCTAAAGTCAATAATATTTCTCTAGCAAGTAAATTACAATATCCTGACATGATGTCTACAGTTGATGCAGACCTAAAACAATTAAAAATAATATTTTCTTTATATGGGACATGGGATAAGACGATAAAAACTAAGGATATATATACAGAATTATCACAAAGGTTAAAAGAAGAGTTAGATTATAAAAGAGAATTGAAAAATATGCTTTTGTATGGAAATATTTTAAAAAATGAAAAATTTATAAATATTCCTAAACCAATTAAAAAGTTATCAACCAATAGACTTCTTACTATGACATGGCTTGAAGGTACTTCATTAATGTCATGGAAAGAATCTAATCAAGAAATTAGAAATCATATAGCTAAAACATTGTTTAATGCATGGTACATACCATTTTACAAATACGGCATAATACATGGAGACCCACATCCAGGAAATTATCAAGTTACTAATGAATTTAAAAAACTTCCTAGTCTAAATTTATTAGATTTTGGTTGTATCAGAATCTTTCCTTCTTCTTTTGTTGGAGGAGTTATAGACTTATATAAAGCAATTAGAGATAATAACGAAGAATTAGCAATTAAAGCATATAAAGCTTGGGGTTTTAAAAATTTAACAAAAGAAATCATAAATATTCTTCATATATGGGCTACCTATATATACGGACCTCTTATAGAAGATAAAAAAAGATTCATTCAAGACAATAATGCTACCAAAAATGGAAAAGTAATTGCTTCAAGTGTTTATAAAGAATTAAAAAAATTAGGAGGAATTTCCCCACCTAAAGAATTTGTTATGATAGATAGAGCTGCTGTAGGATTAGGTTCAGTATTTATGCATTTAAATGCTAAATTAAATTGGCATAAAATTTTAGAAGAAATGATTAGTGAATTCGATGAAAAAGCTTTACATAAAAAACAAAAATATGCCTTAGATAAAGTGGGATTAAAAAATTATAATTAATTTTTATTAATAAAATTATTAGCCTCAGTACAAGCTAATTTTATTAGATCATTTTGAGAAAATTTTGATGTATTTAGCGTCAAAAAAGAATGATCCCCGCCTTCCAAGAATAGTATTTTAGCTTTATTTTTTAAATTATAGGAGATTACCTCATTTTTATTTCCCATTTTGTCCCTATCTCCTTGCAAAATTAAAACAGGAGGACCCTTTTGTCTAAGAACCTCATCTCTAATATTTTTAGGATTCTTTAATGAATGAAAAGGATATCCAAAAACTATAACTCCATTTATTTCAACTTTTTTAGAAACAATACAAGCTACCCTACCTCCAAGAGATTTTCCTCCTATCCATATATTCTTATTTAAAAATAATTTTTTTACATAATGAATTATAGAAATAAAATATTCTGATAATTTTTCTATTTTATCTGGAAATAATTTAATTCCATTCTTTTTTTTTTGCATATAAAGAAATTCAAATCTTACCGTCATAATTCCATTAGAAATTAAATATTTTACTACTGAATTCATAAAATCCGAATCCATAGGACTACCCGCCCCGTGCGCAAATATAAAAATATTTTTAGCTTCTTTTGAACCATCTATAAGTATATTATGCATTTATAAAACCTATTACTTTAATAAAGGAATTACAAATTAATATGAAAGAAGATTTTATTAACTGGATTTTTATAATAGTTACTGCAATTATTGCCTGGCATGGATTAACCTACAGAAATAAAGAAGGAGAAAAAGACTTTGTAAGACTTCTGTTCGGGTGTATTTCATTATTATTTTTTCTAAGAGTCTTATTTATAGACATTATAAAAATTATCTAATTATCTTTCATAATTTAGTTGCTTATCATCTATATTAGGTAAATTTAGTATTCTTTCATTTTCAGGCAAATTCAACTGTTTTTCTAAATATATAGCTCTATCAGCTATATTTGAAGGAGTTTCTCTTACATCATATAACAACCTATCTATCCAATGCATACCCTTAGAAAGTTCTGCATCTAATTGAAGCGCTTTTTTATAATTAAAAATTGCAAGCTCATATTTTTTTTGTCTATCATATAAAATTCCTAGATTTGCATAAGCTGGTGCAAAATCAGAATCTATATTTATTGCCTTTATAAAAAAATTCTCTGAATCATCATATAATTTTAATTCCATATAAGATCTAGCTACCCCTTCTAAAGAATAAACATCCTCTTGATTAAATTTTAAAGACTTAAAATATTCTTTTAATGCCAAATCATAGTTTTTATCTTTAAAAGCATTATTTGCCGTCAAATAGTGCTTAGCATCTTCTGGTCTATTTATAAAGTGATCCCAAATTAGCCATAAAGAAAAAAGAATAAATAAAAACAAACTTATCCTAACCAAAATTTTATAAATTGGATCTTCTGTTTTATGATAATTTTGCAAATTATTACAATCAATAACTAATAATATTTAAAATTAAAAAGCACAGAAAACAACACTACTAAAATTATTGAAATAAACCTAGATCTTATTAACTGCCCTTTTAACTCTATGTTTGTTAATTTACTACTTGCCTTTTTTTCCAGTTTTCTAACGCTTAAGACATATATTAATTTATTAACTGGAAAATAAAGTAATACACTTAATAGAAAAACATTTAAGATATAAAAATATTTTGCTGACATTACTAATATTATTTTAGAGACAAAAATACATTATTGCCTCTAAAATTACCTAAACCCTATTTACTATCACCTATATCATCAGTTAAAGATTCAAAAGCCTTTGTAGGCGGAGTAGACATTTCCATTTTATATGCCAACATCCACATCATATACACACCTAAAAGCCAGAATAGGATTTGCCAAGCCCAAATTGATGGTATACCAAATACCCATGTATTGGGATCCAGAGGGCTTCCAAAAATCCAATTGCCTATTACTGCTCCTGGTCCTATTCCAAAAAAGAACCATAATAAAGTAATAATAACTGCTGTAGGTATTAATCTCCTTTTTTCATTAGATAAAGATGCATGTTCTCTCAAAAAAGAATGAAATTTCATTTTATGTTTTGTATCTTCATCTGACCGCGTAAAATAAGAAACAATAATTGCTATACCTAAATTAAATATTATTCCCCATCCAGCAGAATGAATAGTTAAAGGCCATCTTCCCCATGCAGTAATTCCAAACCAATCTGTTCCCATTTTTTCTGTTAATGTAACAGCAACTAGTCCTGCTATTAATCCTAATGTAACACCAGCTCTAGTGAGAAATGGCCACCAGCATATCGCTATAAGAGATGGCCACATTTGAAAACCATAAGCGACTGCCAGTCCACCCAACAGGACTAAAGCATCTTTGGAAACTGTTGCAACTAATAATGCAGCTAATACAATAACCCCTACTCCTGTTCTTCCAAGAATTTTTTGTATAGTATGATTTGCATTAGGCATTATAAATCTTTTTACTATATCCCTGGTTAACATTCCTCCTGCCGTGGACATATAAGCAGCACCAGTAGATTGCATAGCTGCTAAAGCACATACAGATAAAATACCTACCAACCAAGGAGCGGCATCAGACATTAAGTAAATTAGTTGTGGCACTAACATCCCTTGCTTACCGGCTGTATCCATAATATCTTTTCCATTTAAACCAGAACCCATTACATTGTTAACTAAATCTGGATGAGCAGAAGCCATAGCCAAGTCGGCGCCTAAAAAATGTGCTCCTATACCCTGAGTCGCCGTAAAAGCCATTAATATTAATCCAATTCCAAAACTTGAGGCCCATACTTGTTGTGGAGCAAATGGTTTTACACTCTTATTAGAAAAAGACCACATAGTAAATGCTGGAGCAGATTGAATGCCCATTAATGCAAACATATAAGTTAAAACCATAATTCCTGTCCATGCACCTCCAATTGCTTGTGTGCCACTCTTTACATACTGAATCACACCTGGAATAGCTATATAATGACTATAACCGTCAGGAGTGAGTTTTTCATCTATCTGAGATAAACCTTCAATACCATCCACTAAGGCTCCAAAACCCCCTATATTAACAAGAGCTATAACTCCAATAACCATTATTCCTCCCGCTAATAATACACATTGCATAGTATCAACGTAAGCCACCGCTCTTAATCCACCTGTAGCCACGTAAATGAAAACTACAGCTGATAATAACCACATCCCTGCGTTAACTCCTAACATACCATCGGTTAAAACATTAAATAAAAAACCCGATGCTCTTAATTGAATACCAAGATAAGGAACAGAAAATACAAGCGCCACTAACACTACTAAAACTCTTATAAAATCTGATCTAAAATAATTTGAGAGCATTTCGCCCGGCGTTACAAAGCCAAAACGTTTACCCAACATCCATTGCCTTTTTAAAAACATTACTCCTGTAAAAGGTATAGTAATGGCGTAGAATGAAGCATAAGCATAAGGAAAACCATCCCTATAAATTAAACCAGGATGCCCCATAAAAGTCCATCCCGAAAAAGAAGTTGCAGTAGCAGCTAATATAAATACCCAAATAGAAATACCTCTTCCTGCTAAAAAATAATCACTAGCAGTCTTGGCCTGCATATGTCCTCTAACTCCCCAATAGACACAATATGCCCAATAAAGAGCTACAAAAACCAACAACCAAATTACCTTAGCATCCATTTTAAGTCCTCCCCCTTAATAAATAGATTATATGAGCTAACCTTAATTTAAGAAATAATGCAAATATTCTTTTAAAAAATGTGGTGGGCCCGGTAGGATTCGAACCTACGACCCAACCGTTATGAGCGGTTTGCTCTAACCAACTGAGCTACGGGCCCTAAATTATTTATCATCTAAAAAACTTTTAAGCTTCCTAGACCTTGATGGGTGCTTTAATTTACGTAATGCTTTTGCCTCTATTTGTCTAATTCTTTCTCTAGTAACTGAAAATTGTTGACCAACTTCTTCTAAAGTATGATCTGTATTCATACCAATTCCAAACCTCATTCTTAATACTCTTTCTTCTCTTGGAGTCAAAGAAGCTAATATCTGAGTAGTTTGTTCTTTCAAATTTTCATGAATTGCCGCATCAAGAGGTATTACTGCATTTTGATCATGAATAAAGTCCCCTAAATGACTATCTTCTTCATCACCTACAGGAGTTTCTAAACTAATAGGTTCTTTAGCTATTTTCATAACTTTCCTTACTTTATCTAACGGCATACCAAGTTTTTCCGCTAACTCTTCAGGCGTGGCTTCTCTTCCAATTTCATGAAGTATCTGTCTAGATGTTCTAACTAATTTATTAATGGTTTCTATCATATGTACTGGAATACGTATTGTTCTAGCTTGATCAGCTATAGATCTAGTTATTGCCTGTCTAATCCACCAAGTTGCATAGGTTGAAAACTTATATCCCCTCCTATATTCAAATTTATCGACAGCTTTCATTAGACCAATATTTCCTTCTTGAATAAGGTCTAAAAATTGTAAACCTCTATTTGTATATTTCTTAGCAATAGAGATTACTAACCTAAGATTAGCTTCAATCATTTCTTTTTTTGCTTGTTCTGCCTCTCTTTCCCCTCTTTCTACTGCCCTTACTAATACTTTAAACTCCCCTACTCCTAATAAACAATACTCAACTATACTTTTTATTTCATCTAAAATTTCCTTTAATTTACTTTTTTCATTTTTAACAAAATCTACCCAAACTTTTTCTTTACTTAATGATAATTTTCTTAACCAATTTTTTTCTATTTCATGATCAACATATCTCTCTAAAAATTTTTCTCTTTTAATTTTATTTTTAGCAGCTAATCTTAAAAGACTTCCTTCTAAATAAGATAACCTTCTATTTTTTCCATAAATTTCATCTATTAACTCTTCTACTCTTCTAGTATCTAATCTTAGGCCTCTCATTATTTCTGATACTTCATTTTGATATTTATTCAAACGATTAATATCTGCAGACTTCCTCATGCTAGCAGATATTTGAGAATCAATAGCCTTTTTCCAATATTTGTTCATTAAATTAGAATTTTTTGATAGCTTTTGAAAAGCAGAAATTATTTGGGGTCCTAAAATCTCTTCTAAAGTTGAAATTGATGGCATACCATCACTTGTTTCTTCATTTTCTCTTTCAAATTCTATATTTTCTTCTTCATTTTCTTCTTCTTTTTCTTCTTCTTTTTCTTCTTCTTTTTCTTCTTCTTTTTTATCTTTTGTACTATTTGTACTAATAGTAGAGGCAACTTTAGCTATAGCTTGAGGATTATTTACTGTAGCACCATCAGGGCCAGAACCATAAGTTGCTTCCAAATCAATAACTTCTCTAAAATTTAGATTCTGCTTTTTTAAATCATTAGTCCAAATAGCAATATTTTTTAAAGTTAAAGGATTTCTACTTATACCTCTAAACATTAAGTCTCTTCCAGCTTCTATCCTTTTTGCAATAGCTATTTCACCTTCCCTTGATAAAAGTTCTACATTACCCATTTCTCTTAAATACATTCTTACAGGATCATCAGTTCGTCCTAATTCAGAGTCTGTTCCAGAATTTTTTTCTTCTTCTACCCCTGGGGTATTAGTAGAAGTATCACTTGATTCTGCCAAATCATCATCATTATCTACTAAACTAATGCCCATATCAGAAATCATAGTTTGCATATCTTCTATACGTTCTGAAGAAAATTTTTCTGGAGATAAAACTTTAGCAAGTTCATTATATGTTAAATAACCTTTTTCTTTACCTTTTGAAATAAGTTTTTTAACCTCAACTTCACTTATATCCAAGCTTTGATCTTCTGATGTAGTCGCTACAGTTGTTGCAGCTTCATTATTTTCTTTTTTCTTCTTTGCCATTTTTATTAACCTAATACATTAATGATAATTTTAATTACTAGTCATAAATTATAAACAACAATTATTTATCAATATTAGTTTTATTATTACTTTTTTTATACCATTCAAGCTGAATATTAGCAGCTTCTTTCCAATTTTTAATTACTAAGTTTATATCACTATTTTTTTTTACATAAGGTGGAATAAAGTTCTTATTAGTCCAACTTTGATCACTTATATCTTTAAAGTATTTATCATAAATTTTCGAATAATTAACATTTTTTTTAAATTTTTCAACATCTTCTTCATCAAATGAACCATTTTTTTTATATATCTCAATAATTTCTGTTCTTAAAGAAGCTAATTCCTTATTGGATATTGGCAAAACCGAAAAATCTTT
>TARA_B100000686_G_scaffold335055_1_pt1 | contig 11610 bp, 14 predicted proteins | sample TARA_B100000686 | Tara Oceans TARA_B100000686 (sample SAMEA2622733) | marine metagenome | biome: marine biome (ENVO:00000447); feature: marine epipelagic mixed layer (ENVO:xxxxxxxxx); material: "saline water (ENVO:00002010), including plankton (ENVO:xxxxxxxx)" | depth 150 m
TCGACTATGGGTGTGTTCATGCGGCAGGAGCCATCCAGGATCTTGGACACGAGGCCATCATTATCAATAACAACCCCGAAACAGTATCCACCGACTTCGACACTAGCGATAGGCTGTACTTCGATCCACTCACCTTGGAATCAGTTTCCGAGATGCTGCTAAGGGAGGATGCCACAGGAATCCTTCTTCAGTTCGGTGGGCAGACTGCAATCAACCTTGCACTCCCACTATCCGATGAGATTCCGCATCTCTCCAGTATGGGGCTGGACCTCGTGATGGAGGGGACCTCTCCCGAGTCAGTAGATGAGGCTAGCGACAGAGAGAGGTTCGAGGATTTCGCCCTCAGGTGCGGGCTCAGGATGCCAGATGGAGCAACTGCGACTACACCAGATGGAGTGAGACATGCCGCCAACGAGATAGGCTACCCCGTCCTAATACGCCCATCTTACGTTCTCGGAGGCAGGGGGATGGAGATACTTTCCAACTACAAGCAGCTTGAGTCCTACATGAGGGACGCATACCTTTCCTCTGATCGACCTCTGCTGATAGACAAATACCTGGGCAACGCCATGGAACTCGATGTAGATGCTGTTTGCGATGGCGAGGAAGTACTGATCGGCGCTATTATGGAGCATTTAGAAGAGGCAGGGATCCACTCTGGAGACTCTACATGTTTCATCCCCCCTCAAAACGTCTCTAATTCCCTGTTAGAACAGGTGGAGGAGTGGACTAGGATAATCGGCCTCGAGCTCGGAATCAGGGGCTGCTACAACATCCAGTTTGCCATCCATGATGATCTGCTATACGTCCTGGAGGTCAACCCCAGAGGCTCCCGGACGTTCCCATTCGTAGCTAAGTCCACTGGAGTACCTCTAGCCAGAATTGCCGCTAGGGTGGCTCTTGGTGAGAGGCTTTCGGATTTGGAAATTCCTGAGCCTCAGACCGACGCAGTCTGCGTAAAAGCACCTGTGTTTCCATTCATCAAGCTTCGAGGACTCGATCCGGCTCCAGGGCCTGAAATGAAGTCAACCGGAGAGGTCATGGGTTCCCATGTCAGAGCCTCTGCAGCATACCTGAAGGCCAGACTGGCCACAGAGCTACCTGTGCCCACAGAGGGAGGGGTTTACATCACTGTGAAGGATGAGGACAAGCACGCTATCATTCCACTAGCCGAGAGACTGAAGGCTATGGGATTCACGATTTACGCTACTAGGGGCACTTCTCGGGTTCTTCGCGGGGTAGGGGGTCTTGATGTGCAGACCTGCTACAGGATCGCCGAGGGAAGGTCTCCCGACGCATTGGACATGATGAGGCAGGGAAAGATTCAGCTGGTAATCAACACGCCCCGCTCCAGTGGTGGCGCTGTGCTCGATGGCAACATGATGCGAAGGCTGGCCGTAGAACTCAATATACCGTTTGTCACCACTCTTGCCGGTGCCAAGATGGAGGTCGAGGCCGTAAAGGAGGCCAGCAACGGAATACCTGAGCCTAGGCTACTTCAGATCAAGTCGCTCTAGGATAGTAGTGTGGCTCCAGTCTCCGTCCTGATGATCTTGCCATCCTTCTTGCTATGGACTGCCATTACGGCCTCACTTGAACCGTCAGGGAAGTCCATCACAGAGTGCTCAACCAAGATGTCATCATTCTCGTAAATGCACCTTGAATCTTTGATTACTACGTCGGTGTTAGACATCATCATTGTCAGCATCTCGCTAACTTGCTCCTTATCCATCGTAGTTCCAGACTGGTGCCGCACGAATTCGTAATCTTCGTGCAGAGCCCCAATGTAGTGCTTCGCGTCCCTCTTCTCCATCGACATCATCAGTAGTTCGTAAACTCCCATGTTTCTCTCCGGGAAACTGACAATTTGAGTTTTTTCCAACTCTATTGTCTAGGTAACTTGGCTCATTTAGCACTTTCTAGAAGGCTCAGAACATCATCCCTCTCCATCTCGGAGAGTAAGGAAGATGCCTTTGGCCCATTGCTCTTGCCGATCAAGGACCAGTACAACGCCGAAAAACACTCCTTTCTTGAAACACCTGAGGAATCTGCGGCCTCTGATATCGCCGTGGCAATCTCCCTCTCCCTCCACTGGCATTCGGAAAGGAGGGATGAAAGGCCGGACAGGAAGTTCATAGCCCGCTCATCGAGATTGGCCCTCGCTTCATCGCTAACTTGACTCCTAATTTGCAATCTCGCGTGTTGAGGGAAGTGAGGTCCCTCAATCCAATTCCTCATCCTTGCAAGCCTATCTTCCAATGACTCCCCTGGGTCTCCCTCTATGTGACCAGATCTCCTCAACGATTTCCACACGTCATCATCCGAGGACTTGATCTGTGCTAGCATCGAGAGGTGCCTGAAGGAGACTCCACCAACTGAATCTCTGGGATCCGAACCCGCCTTTACTTGACTCAATCTGAGAGCTCCCTTCTGTGTCTCTAGCGCTACCAACTGGCGCTTAGTCATGCTATCCTCCTCAATCATCGGGTTGGAGACCAGCCGCTCGTACTCGTCTGCAGTCTGGAATAGCCCCACTCCCGTGTCGAACTCGATGTGCCGGTTGATCTTGCTTCGGGCTACAACGTAGCGCAGTATCTCCGGTGGGACAAGTGATAGGGCCTCCATTGGCCCTATCGTAAGTCCCGACGAGCTAGACATTGGCCCCATGCCCTTGAGCTGTATCCATTCGTAAACGATCTTGTCGGGCGGGTCGCCTCCTAGTAGCTCGCAAATGGGGATCCCCGTATCAAAGCTGCCTCCAGCAGCACCGTGATCCTTACCAGCAGGCTCGCAGGTAATTCCATGGATGATCCACCTTGCCGCCCAATCAACCCTCCAGGGCATCTTTCCCTCTGCTCTTCTGATGTCGGATTTTCCCTCCACTCCTAACGCGTCCACCCAGTGAACGAATGGCTTTTCGTAGCCAGTGACAGTCACACCGTCAAGGCTTCCGTTTGAGCCCACTGGGTTGTATGGAAACCAATCTGAAGGCAGCTCCCGTCCGGAAATACTCTCTATTATCCCTCTTATCTCGTCCTTCTTCGATATCGCCGCGTCTATTCCTTCAGAGAATTTTCCCGATTCGTACGTCTCGTGATTCATCACCACTTCGGGACTAACCCCTATTTGCCCGAGAGAACCCAGAAACGGAGCTAGGAAGTGGTCTGCATAACTGGTCCCCCCGTCTCCAGGCTCACCGCCCGCATCCGGTGCAGGAACGTATGCAAGAGGGTGTCCAATGTATCTCTCGTACGAGGGGGAAAGGAAGTCGTATACCCTCCTTAGGGGGTCCATGGAGTCGACTATGAATATGTACTTGGACTCCATTCCTGCATCCAAACAAGCCCGATGGATCATCTCAGCTGACAGTATCTCGCGTAAATGGCCGATATGGAATTCTCCCGAGGGGGTGATTCCCGAGGCAGAGACCTGAGCTCCACCTCGATTGCTGAGGCTTTGTGCGGTATAATCCGCCCAGTGCATGATTCACCTCAGACCGTAGCGGCCCTAACCAGGGCCCTAAGTGGAATCCCGTCTACTTCGTCGTCCCACGATTTATTTACAAACACCATGCAAAGCTTGACGTCTGCACCAGCAGCAATGAGATCTGCAGAGGTCTTCCTCATCGTGGTTCCAGTTGAATACACGTCATCGATAATCGCCACCTTCTTCCCCTCAACGTTGGCGTAGACCTGTGAGAGGTGGCCGCTGACGTCCTCGCTTATACTTCTGACCACGGATAACTCCAACCCCATCATTGAAGAAATCGACTGTGCGAAGGCGATTCCGTTAATACTCAGCCCCACTATCGTTTCCACTTCATCCCCAGTCATTTCTTCGATGATATCACAGAAAACGTAGGAAATCGCCTCGATTCTTTCTCCCTTTACGGCTATCGACCTCCATCCCACCTTCACGTCTAGTGGCTTGTCATCTACTTCGAAATCGCTGGCAGAAAGCCACTGCACCGTTGTCTGTGACAGTGACAGCTCGTCAGCTATTTGTTGGGTAGTGAGCCCACTAGTCCTGAACTCCTCAACCTTGGCCCTTAGTTCATCTACGCTGAGGTGCATCACTCCATGCCAGCGTTTCCGTGCTATGAATCCACCGGGGGTAAACTATTGGCTTCCCTTGAATTCTTAGCATTCAGAATCTTCCGGTGCTACCGAATCCCCCTTCCCCTCTTTCAGTAGCCCCTAGCGCTTCGATGTCAACTTCAGAGAAACCAATCTTGGGGATGGGTGCGATAACTAGCTGCGCTATCCGCTCTCCGGATTTTACCAGGTAAGATTCTCCCTCCCCGATCCAGGTCATTAGAACAAAAACCTCTCCTCTGTAGTCGGAGTCTATCGTCCCTATGCTGTGAGGTAGAATCAGTCCTTTCGAGCCCAGAGAAGACCGAGCTCTTACCTGCCCTTCGAATCCCAATGGTATGGCTATGTGTAGTCCCGTCCTCAACTTCACACTGGATCGAAATGGAACCACAGTGTCCTCCAACGAGTAGAGATCCCAACCTGCAGCATGTTCGCTACCCTTTGTTGGCATTCTTGCACCTGGATCCGTCCTTGCGATCTTTACAACCACGCCATTCTCCACGAACCAACGAAGAAGACCAAGTCCTTGACCGTTCGCCACACTCTCCCGGTGAGGTGAAAAGGAGTACTATTGTCGCAAGTCTGTGAGCAACCCAGATTACCAGTCCCTTCTGGACAAGGCTAGGGAGGGAATTCCTAAGGACATTAGCGAGCGTTCTAGGTGGACAATGCCACAGCCCGACATAATGATAGAGGGAAGCCAGACTATCCTTCGAAACTTCTCAGAGATTGTCGATGCTATGGATAGGGACGCCAACCATGTATTCCAGTACCTGCTTAACGAACTGGGAACTTCTGGCAGCAGGGAGCAGGTCCGAATCATGCTGAAGGGTAAGGTACCGCCCAAGAGGATCAAGGAGAAGATCGTATCGTACGTCAAGACCTTCATTCTCTGTGGGGAATGCAAGGCTCCAGACACCAGATTTGTCAGGGAGGACAGGACTACTCTGCTAAAGTGCCAGGCCTGTGGTGCTACTCGTCCAGTAAGACTGTGATAACTCCCTACAAATCGAGTTGAAATCGTATTTTTCGTAGTATATTGAAATCACGTCGTAATCGTTATACGGAATTTTGGAATTGACATTCCATGCCCATAGCAAGATATTGGGTCGTAAAGACCGGCGGAATCGACATCCCCGAAGACATCGAGTTCGTCTGCAATGGTGATGTTCTCGCAATGATGGTTCCTGGCGGAATGTAGTCACGAGAAGTCCAGTAGAATCTTGCCACGATTCTTACGGTCATGCATGTGCTTCTGAGCCTCAGCGACCTTCTCGAAGCGCCACACTGAGTCAATGACGGGGTCAATTTGGCCTTTGAGGAGCATGCCCGAGAGGTCTTCGAGATGACCCTTGAAGATGGATTCGTCATCCAGTAGCCCCATGTGGACTCCGAACACCGCCTTATTCGAACGCATCATCTTGAGCGGGTCGAACTTGGGCGTCGACGCCCACATGCCAATGGCTGTTGCCAGCGAGCGCTTATCGCCCTTGACAGCAGAAGAGGCGCCGAAGCAGTACAATCTACCTCCGCGGCGTAGAGCTTTGTACGAGCGCATCAGATGCTTTCCACCTACAGGGTCAATGGCATGATGCACGCCTCTGCCTTCGGTCAGTGTCCTGCAAATCGAGACGAAGTCCTCAGATTTGCTATCCACGAAGTGCACTCCCAGCGATTCTACGAAATCCCTCTTTGGAGCCGATGCAGTACCAATCACCTTTGACACTCCGTAAGCCTCGCAGATCTGTGCGACTGCAGTGCCCACCCCTCCCGCAGCATGGTGGACAAGGACAGAATCTCCTTCCGATAGATTACCCAGATGAACCAGCATATGGTAAGCTGTGCCGTAGGTCACAGGAAGTGCAGCTGCTTGATCATAAGATATCGAATACGGTAGTGTAACCACTCTAGAAGCGTCTAAGCACACCATCTCTGAATAGCCTCCGAACCCCGTCATCGCCAGTACGCGCTGCCCCTTGGTAATCCCCTCAACTCCATCTCCCAGCGAGATTACTTCTCCCGCAGCCTCGTATCCCGGAGTGAAAGGATAGTCGGGGTTTGAGCCGTACAGCCCCTGCCTCATCATCAGGTCTGCGAAGTTTATGCCTGCACGATGAATCCTCACGCAAACCTCGCCTTCGCCAGGAATCGGGTCATCCTCCTCTACGATTTGAATCGAATCGACTCCACCTACCTTTGGGTAAACTACCTTCCTCATTCATTCACCCATGAGGTGTTCTTGTGAGGGACTATTCCCCTTAATGTGGCGTAGAATATGACTCAGTCCCTCTTCATCTTCGGGTAATGAGTACCACGTTCCTTCGGGGTAAACGACGCAAGATGGCCCCTTCTCACACTTGTCAAGGCAACCGGACTTGTTTACTCGAACGTCTTCCAATCCAGCATTCCTCGCTGCTCTCTTTAGCCTAGTCATTATCTCCAAGGATCCCTTCGCACCACAACTGCCTCTGGCGTGACCTTGAAACCGTTCATTCGTGCAAACGAAAAGATGCATCCGGAACCCATCCGTCAAGATATCACCTAAACTTCATCGAATTTGGATGCCAGAACAAAGTCAGATTCCGTCAAGCCGTCTATTTTGTGAGTGTAGATCACGGCAACAACCCTGCCCCATCCAAGCTCAAAGTCGGCATGGTGCCCCTGCTCCTCGCATATCTCCCCAAGGGAGTTTGTGAATCCCATTGCTGATGCGAAGTCAGGGAACTCCCACGACCGAGTAAGGTGGTGGTTTCCAACCACACTCCAATCTTCGTTAATTTGTGACAAGAAGGCGGCTGTTTCCTCTTCGCTCAGAGGGGGAGTCCCCCCTTCGCAAGGGACGCAATCATTAGCTGACAGTTTTCCCACATTGTCACCCCCACAGGTTACTCCCGTGGTCCTCGCTGGTCTTTTCGGCCATCTCGTGTACCTCCGATCTCCGCTTCATATCGTCCTTTTCGAATTTCAGTAGTTCCTTGTCCTCTATGTATGTACTCCTAAGGTGGGAAACAAGCCTAACTTCCACGATTACGTCCCTAGATATTGATCTGAACTCCCCGTTCTCGTCGAGTATGTCTATAGAAGTGCTCCTACCTCCAATCATCATCCCCCTAACAAAGGGGTCCTTGTCCTCTGGTAGCATCCTACGATCTAGCAGTACTTCCACGAGGTCATCCTTTCTGAGGCCATATTTCCTGTCCATCAGGGGGCCGTGGAAAACATCGCTTAGATCATCAAGGTTCGGGGAGCCATATTCCTCGTGGAACCTGACTGCCCAGTCCGGCAGATCGCGGATTTTCATGCCATTGCTACTCCCCGACACACACCTTCGTTCAGGTAGTCATAGAAAAAATAAGCGGGTCGATTTAGCTCAAAATGATAATCCCGTCTCGGCTAATGCTTGAAGTGCGATGCCGTGGCGGCGGTGAAGGAGGTAGAGGCATGGCGTCAGTAGAGTGGAGGTCGATTCCGACCGTTCTTTATCCTCAGGAGATACTGGACAAGGCATTTGGTAGGGCAAGCAGCCAGGCAGATTTAGTAGAAGATCCCGATAAGTATCACAGGGTCAGGAAGCAAATGAATAGGATGGTGCAGTCAGCATGTGACGTAGCAGCCAAGACTCTGAACTCTTATGTTGACAGATGGCCCAGTTTGAATGCCCTAACTGATTTCGATAGGGCTTTGGTGGACGCTGCTGTTGGTTGTGACGATTACAAGAGGAATCTAGGCGCTCTCCAATGGGCAGCAGAAAGAGCACAGAGAATCTCAGGAGAGGCCCAGTCAAAGATCCTCAGACTAAGGGACATCGACGGTTTCCACAAGGCAAGGAGGCATGCCTATGGGAGGCTATCTTCAGTTATTGACCAGATCTCTCCGCAGATATTGTGGCTCGGAGATGCAAGGAACACCCTTCGCACGCTCCCCTCGATCGATCCCCTAGAACCGTGCATCGTTGTAGCTGGCTCTCCAAATGTGGGAAAATCCGCACTAATCGAGGCTATGTCTAGTGGGGAGCCACAGGTGGCCTCCTATCCGTTCACCACAAAGCAGCTCCACCTTGGTCACTTTACTCACAGAAGGAGGGTGTACCAGATGGTGGATACGCCAGGGCTTCTGGACCGCCCAATGGACGAGAGGAATCAGATTGAGATGCAGGCCATTGCAGCATTGGAACATCTTGGAGACGTGCTGTTGTTCTTGCTTGATAGATCAGAAGAATCAACAACACCTATCTCCGAGCAGGAGAGCCTACTCGAGGAAGTAAGAGGTTTAATGTCGGACAGAAGAGTATTGGTCGTGGGAACCAAATCTGACATTTCTGAACAAACCTCTAATGATGACGATCACACCATCAGTTCCCATACTGGCACTGGTCTCGAAGAGCTACAAGGTAATCTGATTGAGATTATAGCCGCGGATGAGATAGTGGACCCCCTATCACTTCCAGAACACTGGCCAAGGGAAGACTGAAACCAGACTAAAGCCGTCATCTAGAATTCATACGTGCCATGTGTGCCCACAAACTACGCAGTAGAAGTTGTAGCCCCCGTATGACGAGTTTAGTCCAGAGACATCTATCTCTGAACCGCAGTTTGGGCATTTGGCTACTTGCACGTCTAACTCCACAAAGCCCCGGTTATTCAACGATGCTGACACTCATGCTCAAGAGTCCCTGAAGCGTTTCAGTAAGTTCCTAACTGGGAACGCCATTTCACCTGCTCCCACAAGTAGGAGAGCAGATGTCATTGCTAGAACTATCTCTACGTAGTTACTTAGGTGCACGCTAGTCTTCATTACCGCCTCTTGGGAGTCTAGGCCAGAACCCTCGTGACCTCCTGCAACAAACCTGTAAGCTCCAGGATCCACTTGGAACTTCATCGATCCGGTAGATTGGGGCCCACCGGCTACTAGGAAAACTTCGATATCTTCTGCTTTGCATTGAGTTAGCCCATTGGAGTCGGGAGGGCAATCATCAGCCGCAGAAGCATCAACGACCCCTATCCACCCTCTATCTGGCTCATTCCAATCCACTTCCATATCTATGTCCAGTAGGATAAATGCAAGAGGGACCACCATGTCATCTCCTGTCATTCCCACGTTACACCCAAAATCATCATCTGTGCACGGGACTACCGGAATCACTGAGCCAGACTCGTCGGGTTGGTAGCCAATTAGGCTGAGAATAACGATAACAGCGCAAAGGACTCCGATAAAACCAGGCAGAACCGATAGGAGCCTGACCATCATGCCATTATCTCCAAGATTTTGGTATCATTCAATTTGTTGCCCCCATTAATATGCTATTAACTGAAATACCAGCAAACCAACGAAAATCGCCATTCCCAAGTACATCAAGAATGTCCATCTTCGCCTAGACTTTTCCCTACGAGAATGCATTCTCTCACAATCCTCTCCCTCGCATATACTTGGATCACTTTCTAGAGGAATGGGTTTCCAGCAAACCACGCAATGCCTGTGTGAGTTGGAATTCACCCTACCTCTTGGGGGTGATATCCTCTTTGATGCCGCGGCATGAGCCTGCTGCGCCGTCCTAGTTGCGGCCTTCATTATCGTGTCCTTCCGACTGGCCATCAACCCCTCACCTTCGTTCCATCGAAATCCTTCCCTTCCAATGATCGCCTAATCTTGTCCGTGTCTCTTCCATCCAGGATGTCCAGAGCAAGTCCATTTGTCAAGGCCTCCCCAACCCCCACTGGGTCTACAACTTGAGACCCACCCGCTACTGAATGCTCTGGAGGGCCAACGATTCCCTGTAGCTGCTTTAGGGTGAGGCTGTCGAATGCTTCTGATTCCGGATCCAGTCTGGGATCGTTAGCATAGACCTTGGAGACGTTCGTAGCAATTACGCACTTCTCCGCACCACTCCTAATCGCTAGTTTGACTGCGACTGCATCTGTCGTGTGCCCTGGGACTGTCCCCCCCATTACTACGACACCCCATTCCTCCAACTCTAACACTGCGTCATCGACGGTCTTGGGTATCTTTCCAGATACGGGAATGCCTCCGTCCGACAGTGCCTCTCTAACTATTGTCGCATTCAGTCTCGTAGCTGCAATTCCTATTCTGTCCAGATGATCTGTGTCGTCTATGATTGGCTTAGCCAGCTCTATTCCTTCTCGGGCGGGGGCCCCTCCCCCTACGACTAGCCCTACTCTATCCCCGGAATCCACTCTTTTCCTGAGGATTACTACCAGATCTAACAACCACTTGTGCCTATGATCTACCTCGGGCCTTAGGAGACTACCGCCAAGCGCTACTACGACCGTCGCCATGTCCCTAGGTCGGCACTCTGCCTTTCAATGCGTATGCTATACTAGCGCTGAAGGGTTGAAATGCCGCCTGTGGTGGCAATTCACGGGGGAACGACATGCCCGACGATCTCGAACAACAGCAGCGGAGGCTCCGTCTTAAGAAGGCGATCAAGGAACTTTCCGAAATGAAAGGTATGGGGACGGAGTTAGTCACTGTGATTATCCCCCCGGATCGCATGATTAGCGATGTTAGGCACCACCTTATCCATGAGTCCGGGCAGGCCGCTAATATCAAGTCAAAATCAACTAAAAAGCACGTTACAGATGCCATTGAATCTGCCGTTTCATCATTGAACCGCTACAAAACTCCGGGCGAAGGGGGAATTGCAATTTTCGTAGGTCATGTGATTGTTGGCAATAACAAGACCAGATTGATCTCCACGGTAGTGGACGACCCCCCGGAGCCATTTCCTTCATTCAGGTACAGGTGTGACTCCACCTTCGAAATTAGTCAGTTGGAAGAGATGCTCATCGACCGAACATCTTACGGCCTATTCGTGATTGACAGATCAGAAGCAGCATATGGATTAGCATCGGGTAAGAGGCTTCACTGCCAGGAACACATCACCTCACTGGTTCCATCCAAGCATGGACGAGGAGGACAATCCGCTCAGAGGTTCGAGAGACTGATCGAGGAGGCCGCGCACAAGTTCTTCAAGAAGGCAACAGAGAGAGCTTCGAGTTATTGGCTACCAATGGTGCAGAACCTCAGAGGCATCATTATTGGGGGGCCCGGAGCGACAAAGGACTTCGTAGTTAAGCAAGACTACTTCCATCATGAAATAAAGAAACTAATAGCAGAGCCATATTTTGACGTCGGCTATTCTAATGAGAGCGGCCTGAGGGAGTTGATACAACGAGCCGGATCAACGATGGACCAGATAGAACTGGATATAGAGAGGACACTAGTCGACGAGTTTCTTAAAGAGGTAATGAAGGCAAATCCGAAGGCGACCTACGGAGAAGTCATGATTCGTTCAGCTCTAGATCAGGGGGCCGTCTCCACACTACTTCTTTCTGAAGGGCTCACTAAGAGTAGAGTATCTTGGATTTGCAAGGGGTGCAAGCATGAATGGCAGTCAACTCAAGACAAGAGATCATCACAGCCTAATTGTCCTGAGTGCCATTCAGGGATGGTTAGGGAGGATTCAGAGAGGACCATGGAGCTAATTGACGAGTTCACT
>TARA_B100000686_G_scaffold213544_1_pt1 | contig 11579 bp, 11 predicted proteins | sample TARA_B100000686 | Tara Oceans TARA_B100000686 (sample SAMEA2622733) | marine metagenome | biome: marine biome (ENVO:00000447); feature: marine epipelagic mixed layer (ENVO:xxxxxxxxx); material: "saline water (ENVO:00002010), including plankton (ENVO:xxxxxxxx)" | depth 150 m
GTAAGATCAGAAGATGGTATGGATGAATTATCAACTACATCAAAAAATAGAGTTTGCATGCTAAAAAATAATGATATTTCAGAATTCATTATTGATCCAGAAGAATACAATATGAAAAAAGGAAGTCTGTCAGACATACAAATCTCAACAAAACAAGAGGCAATAGATGCATTTGTAAGTGTACTAAATAATTCATCAAATAAAACAATGAAAGAGATTACAATATTGAATGCAGCAGGTGGAATGATGGTAGGTGGACTTTGTGATGCATTTAAGGAAGGAGTAGAACTTGCAACAGAAACAATCAACAATGGTAAAGCATTTAAAAAACTTGAACAATTTGCAAAAGAAAATAATGCACAAGAAAAATTGGAGGAAATAAATTAACATGGAAAATATTTTAGAAAAACTTGTTAGTAATTCAAGAAAAGCAATTGAAGAAGGGGTTTATGACATTAATGAGTCACTGTCAAACTCTGGAGTAGATTTAGGAAATATAATAAAACAATCACAACATGCAACATTAATCACTGAAGTAAAATTTTCTTCTCCAGCATTAGGAAATATTAGAAAAATAACAGATCCTGTAGAAATTGCATTAAAGATGGTTAATGGAGGTGCATCTGCACTTTCAGTATTAACACAGCCATACATGTTTGATGGATCACCAGAATTCTTTATGAAGATAAGAAGGGTAGTAAAAATCCCAATGTTGATGAAAGATATCACAATTGATAAAATTCAAATCGATGCAGCAAAAAAAATCGGTGCGGATTATTTTTTGCTTATACAATCTCTTTTTGATAAAAAAATGGTCACTGATATGAACGATTTAATTGAATATGGGCACAAAAATGAGCTAAAAATATTGGTAGAGGCACACACCGCACAGGAATTTGAAAATGCATGTAAAACTGATGCAGATATTATTGGAATAAATAATAGAAATCTAAACACACTCAAAATTGATCTTAATACAACCAAGAAAATTCTGGAAGATGCAGATCATTCAAAAATTGTCATTGCTGAAAGTGGTATAGAAACAGAAGAAGATATTCGCTTTCTTCATAAATGTGGTGCAAGAGGGTACCTTATAGGAACAGCAATAATGAAAAATGATAACATAGAAAAAACAGTCAGAGGATTAGTGAATTCAATATGAAAATTGGAATACCAAAAGATGGAAGATTTGGAGAATTTGGCGGAAAATATATTCCTGAAACACTTGCTCCTGCAATTGAGGAATTAGAAAAGAATTATCTAAAAATTAGAAATGATAAAAATTTCAAAAAAGAGTTAGGACAACTTTTGATTGAATATGCAGGAAGACCAACTCCAATGTATTTTGCAAAAAATCTTACAAAAACTGTAGGTGGTGCAAAAATTTATCTTAAAAGAGAGGATTTGTTACATGGTGGAGCTCATAAAATTAACAATACACTTGGACAGGCTTTACTTGCAAAAAGAATGGGAAAGAAAAGAATCATTGCAGAAACAGGTGCAGGTCAACATGGGGTTGCTACTGCAATGGCATGCGCAAGTTTAGGATTAAAAGCAGAAATTTACATGGGATATGTAGATACATTACGTCAAAAACAAAATGTTTTTAGAATGGAACTATTGGGTGCAAAAGTCCATCCAGTAAAATCTGGTTCAAAGACACTAAAAGATGCAATTAACGAAGCAATGAGAGATTGGATTACCAATGTTGATTCTACATATTATTTGTTAGGTTCTGCAGTTGGTCCACATCCTTATCCGTTAATGGTTAGAGATTTTCAAGCAGTTATTGGAGCAGAGATTAAAAAACAAATGAAAAAAATTCCAAATGCGGTGATTGCTTGTGTAGGAGGAGGCTCAAATGCAATAGGTACGTTTTATCCATTAATAGATACTAACACAAAAATCATAGGAATAGAAGCTGGAGGAAAAGGTGTAAAAACAAAATTACATTCTGCGCCTCTTACAGCAGGAAAAAAAGGTGTTCTTCATGGGATGATGACATATTTGCTACAAGATAAAGATGGACAAATTTCTGAGACCCATAGCATTTCTGCAGGATTAGATTATCCAGGAGTTGGTCCAGAACATGCATATCTAAAAGATGAAAATCGTGTAGAATACAAAGCAGTGACAGATGACGAAGTGATTGATGCATTCTTAATTCTTACAAGAACTGAAGGAATTATTCCAGCATTAGAATCTGCACATGCAATAGCACATGCAATTAAAATTTCAAAAAAGATGAAAAAAACTGAATCAATAGTTGTTACATTATCAGGAAGAGGAGACAAAGACATCGATATAGTAAAGGAGTATTTGGCAAAAAATGTCAAGAATACAGAAAAAATTTAATCAATTAAAAACAAACAATGAGGCTGCTCTAGTCTCATACATCATGGCAGGTTACCCATCAGAAAAAGCAACATTATCTGCTGTACGAGGATTAATCAAGGGTGGAGCAGATATTATTGAATTAGGATTTCCATTTTCAGATCCAATTGCTGATGGACCAACAATACAGATGGCAAGCACAGAATCATTAAACAATGGTACAAAAATTGAAAAATTTTTTTCAATAGTCAGAAAAATTCGAAAAGAATCTGAAATCCCATTAATATTAATGACCTACACTAACATACTGTATAATCAAACGTATCAAAAGTTCATTATGCGCGCAAAAAATGCAGGGATTGATGGTCTTATCTTACCAGATATGGCAATAGAAGAATCAAATGTATATGTCAAAGCAGCAAAAAAGAACAAAATGGACACAATTTTTCTAGTTTCACCAAATACAGAAAATGATCGTCTCAAAAAAATTATCAATTCGACATCAGGATTCTTGTACATGGTAGCAGTTTTTGGAACAACAGGAGTTCAGACTAAAATCCATAAATATACAATTGATGCATTAAAGAAAACAAAAAAATCCGCAAGAGGAAAAATTCCAGTAGGTGTAGGATTTGGGATTTCCACTGAGAAAGATGTTCAAAAATATGTGTCCTCGGGCGCAGATGCAGTGATAGTTGGTAGTGCAAACATAAGAATCATGGAAAATACGCCTGTAAGCAAGATTCAAAATAAAATAGCAGTATTCACAAAAAAACTGAAGAATAAAACCAGATAATGAAATAAAGGAATAAAAATAAGAAGTTTTTAATAATTTAATGCAGACAAAGTTTATTTTTGTTACAGGCGGTGTGATGTCTGGTTTGGGCAAAGGTGTAGTATCTTCATCTATTTCTAAATTATTACAATTATCTAATCAAAAGGTTTCATGCGTAAAGATCGATCCATATCTGAATTATGATGCTGGAACCATGAACCCTGTTGCTCATGGTGAAGTGTTTGTGACAGATGATGGGGGAGAATGCGATATGGATATTGGAAACTATGAAAGATTCCTAAATCAAGATATTCCAAAATCTCATAATATTACAACTGCCCAAATTTATTCATCTGTGATAGATGCTGAACGAAAAGGTGAATATCTAGGAGCATGTGTGCAAATAATTCCACATGTCACAGAAGAAATAAAAAATAGAATACGAAAAATTGCTGAAGATGAAGAATTAGAAATGTTAATTGTTGAATGTGGTGGAACTGTTGGAGATATTGAAAGTCTTCCATTTCTTGAAGCATTACGACAAATTAGAGTTGAAGAAGGTTCTGAAAATGTAATGTTTGTCCATGTCACATTAGCCCCATCACTTGATGTAGTTGGAGAACAAAAAACAAAACCAACACAACACAGTGTACAGGAATTACGAAGAATTGGTATTCAGCCAGATCTACTTTGTGTAAGATGTACCTCACCTTTACAAGAAAAAACAAGAAAAAAGATCTCTATGTTTACAAATGTTACAAACAACGATGTATTTTCATGTCATGATGTTGAATCAATATTTCAGGTTCCTGAAACTCTTTATGAACAAGGATTAGTTGATGTAATCTTCAAAAAATTTAATAAAGTTGGATATGTCAATGCATCTCAAAATTGGGACAAATGGAATTCAATTGTTAATTCCTTGAGAAATGATGGAAATGCGATAAATATTGCAATGGTGGGAAAATATGTCACATTAGCAGATAGTTATGTAAGTGTAAATCATGCATTGAAACATGCTGCTGCATCATTGGGAAGAAAAATTTCTATTGATTGGATAGATTCTGAAACACTCAATGGAAATATTGAAACATTATCAAAATATAATGGAATTCTTGTACCTGGTGGATTTGGAACACGTGGTTCTGAAGGCATTATTAAAACTGCAAATTTTGCAAGAGAAAAAAATATTCCATACTTAGGAATATGTTTTGGATTCCAACTTGCAGCAGTGTCATTTGCTAGAAATATTTGTAATTACAATGATGCAAATTCTACAGAAATTGATGAGAAGACAAATAATCCAATCATAGATTTGTTGCCTGAACAAGATGGTGTTATAGACATGGGTGGTTCACTTAGACTAGGAGCAAATGATGTTATTATCAAATCAAATACTATTGCAAATCAAATATACGAATCTGAAAAAATCTCAAAAAGACATAGACATAGGTATGAATTTAATACGAAATATTTAGAGGAATTTGCAAAGAATGGAATGATATTCTCTGGTGAGAGTGACAATGGGCGAAGAATGGAGATTTTAGAAATTCCTGAACACAAATTTTTTGTTGGTGTTCAATTCCATCCAGAATTTAATAGTAGACCTGGTTATCCTGAACATGTTTTCAAAGCATTTACTTCTGCTGCAAATCAGAAATAATCAAGAAATTTCATAAATTTTTTGTCTTGAATCTCTAATAGAGACTTTTTTCTTAACATATCCTTTTTCTAATAAGTGACTCATTGCAAGACGTACAGTTCTATCAGGTAACATTGTTTTTTTAACTAATTCCTTTTGTGTCATAGAACCTTCATACTCAAGGATTTTTAATAATAATTTTGAGCTAGGAGGCATATTAAATAATTCTTCAGCAAGTTTGACTTTTTTTGCAATAGCAGAAATTGCTGTCGTATCTTTGTTTAATCTAATAATATTTGCAGAAGGAATGTAATTTGTAGCCTCAACAGATTTTGTTACTTTATAACGATCTAAACCATCTAAAACTACTTCACAGTGTAATCTTGAGGAAATTTCATCTATCTCAATAACACTCTCACTAGAAACAATCAATGGTCTTCTTGTGATATCAATTGAATTTACAGAAATTATTCCAAATACATTAGAATCTTGAAAAATCATTGGACCGCCAGCAGACATTGAATAAGCAGATGAACCAATTGGTGTTGAAACTATTATTCCATCACTACTGTCATGCCAAACTTCATCCCCATTTACACGCAATGTATGCTCCATTAACATTGCACTTCTTGATGAGAACACTGCAACATCATTTAGAACAGGAAAAACATTTTTTCCATCTATTTTGACTCCTAATCTAGCAACATTTTCTGTCTCAAAATCCATTTTTTTTATTCGTGAAATTAATGATGGTAATTGTTTTAGATCCAATTGTGAGAAAAAACCACTAGATTCGGATTCGCTTATTCCTAAAACTGGAATTGATGAATCAAAAGTTCTATGAAAATAATTTCTTACTCCCTTATCTCCACCTAGAACAAAAACACAATCAGTTTTCTTATTTTTTGATTTTGTATTTATAGATGAATATGATATTCCATTTTCGTTTAGGATTTTTTTAATGGATTTTTCAGATGAGTCGGTAATGCCGGTTCCAAATATTCCTACATGCATAATAAATTATTTTTTAATGTACATATATGTTAGATCTGTTTGAATTCTAGAATGTTGTAAAAATATGAACCGTTACTTTCTAATGCATTTTTTCCAGGAACCTTTTCAAGACCAAATGCTTTAGATTCTAATGCAGCTTGTGCTGCACCTCCAGCAAAAGATAATGCCCAGAGAAAATCTTTTTCTTTTAACATCGTACACGTAAATGTTGCAGAAAAAATATCACCAATTCCAGTTGTGTCAGTTAGTGTCATCTTTGGTAATTTTATGCTATAAATTTTGTCTTTTACAAGTAATGAAATATCTTGTTTATTTGTAAAAATCACATTTTCTATTCCTGATTTTTGAAGCTGTTTCATTCCATCAGTAAATGATAATCCAGTTAATGCATGTAATTCATCTGGATTTGTCTTTATTGCAGAGATATTTTTTAGATTAAGTTCTGCTGTTTTAAGAAAAATTTCATTATTGGTATTTTTATCTCTCAAAAAACCTTGAGGATCTAGAAAAACAAAATTAGATGATTTTTTAATTTTCAAAAATGTTTCTAATGAAATTTCATTAAAAACTGGACTTATTATAACACCATCATTATCATTTCCAACATAACTAATTTCTTCACATGAATTTTCAAGGTAAAGCTTTCTATCGGAATCATTTAATTCTATTCGAAAATTGGTGGTTTCGTTTGATGATTTTTCATTGAATAATTTTATTTTATTTTGTTCAAAAAAATCTTCCAAGGGATAATTATCTCCAAACTTTGTGTATAGATTAACGTCATGTTTTTGTTTTCTTGCAGTAAATGAACAATAGCTAGCTGGTCCTCCAGGTGTTTCATATTGTTCATTATCATATACTATGGTATCTATTGTGCAATGTGAATAAATTCCTAGTTTCATGATATAGAAGATAATGGGTAAAATTAGTTATTTGAATCCTTTTTTATACAGTCATTACATATTGGTTTTCCTTTAACAGAGATTACATTTACATTTGACTGGAGACATTTTTCACATAATCCTTTCATGATACACAATGTAGACTGATCTTTAAATCATTTCTTTGAATTTCATTGCCATTTATATATTGCAGATTTAAATTTTGAATATGCCATCAAAACGTGCTAGTAGAGGTAGAAGAAAGGGTGGAAAGGGTTCATCAGGTACTATACAATGTGTGAATTGTGCAGGAACTGTACCAAAAGACAAGGCCAAAAAAGTTACATCACGTTTGAGTTTGGTAGAGCATCAACTTGCAAAAGAGTTACGAGCACAAGGTGCATACATTGCTGCTCCAAAAGTTACAAAATGGTATTGTATTTCATGTGCAATTCATTTCAAAGTTCTAAAAATCCGTTCTGCAGATCAACGACGTAAACATACAAAATTACATTAAATTATTTATTCTTTACTAAGACTGCTAATCTTTGGATGAAAGTTATTCCAGCTATTATTATTACAATTATCACTGCAATATCCATAAAACCAATAATTCCAATTATAGCAATAACAAGTAATCGTTCAGCTCTTTCACCAATTCCTATTCCTTGCATCTTAATTCCTGCAGCATCAGCTTTTGCTCTAGTATAGCTTACTAGTAATGACAATGTTATTGCAGTGAATACTAGATATGATTCAGTATAATTTCCAATTAAAATACCAAAGAATATTGCAACTTCCGCAATTTTATCAAAGACAGAATCCAAAAATCCACCTGATTTTGACATTTTATTTGCATATCTAGCAACTTGACCGTCAACAATGTCAAAAAATCCTGAAATTAGTAATGCAATTCCTCCAAAAACTAGTGCAAACTCAATTCCTAATCCATATATTATCGATGCAACAAATGCAAAAACTAATCCTATCACTGTAAATACATTTGGTGATAAACCAGTGCTGGCAAAAGATTTTCCAATTTTTTCAAGTACTGGTTTTAATGATTCTCGCAGATTATTTAGCAATGAATTTCCTCACTTCAAATTCATAGCAATCATTACAGATATCATTCTAGCTGCAAGTGATGCAGTTGAACCATTATCAAAAAGTGGGTTCAATTCAACAATATCAGCTGCTGTAATTTTGCTATTTTCTAATGCGATAACCATATCGTATAATTCACGTGATGTAATTCCCATTGTTTCAGGATTACCAACGCCTGGTGCATATGCTGGATCTAAAACATCTAAATCAATACTAACGTATAGATTTTCAAAATTTTCAGTCATTTCTTTGAGTAATTTTGGACCATCACCATTTCGTATATGTGAGTCTGAAATAGTTTTAATATTGTTTTCATTCAGAAATTCTAATTCTTCTTTTACAAATGCACGTGCGCCAACATGAATGATGTTTTCTGCTCCACGTTCCTCAATAATTCTTCGAAGATAGGCAGCATGACTGTATTTTACATCTGCATATTCATTTCTTAAATCATAATGTGCATCAAAAACAACATATCCAACATCTTTAGGAAGTGATGTATACGATGCATATGTAAGAGAATGTTCTCCACCTAAAATGAATAATTGATTAGATGTATTTTGTAATTCAGAAGTAGTTTTTTTTGTCATCTCAATCATTTTTTCAACATTGACTGTATGCTGTAAATTTCCCATGTCCTGAATGTTAACTTGTTCTAAATCAATACCAAATTGAGGCATAAAAATTTCAATATTGTTAAATGCATCACGTATTGATTCTGGACCAAATCTACATCCAGGTTTGTATGAATGTGTAGAATCAAATGGTATGCCAAAAATAGTTGCTGCTGGGTCTCCTTCTCCAGGAGAAATGATTTTTGGTGAACTAGTAAGATATAGATCTGCGTAACTCATAACCAACGTGTAAAACACTTGAAAATAAACTCATTCCCAATTACTTGGTTCAGATATAGAATCATCACACACGCAAATTTTGTGTGCTTCACCACAATCAGTACAAATTAATAATTTTCCATGCATGTGATATAATTACAAAATTTCTATATAACCCTCAAGTAGAAATGATAAGTGATTCACTAAACTTGGATTATTGGTCTTTTTGACAAAAGTATAGGAAGATTCAATGTTGAATTTGGTTTTCCTCTAGTTTGTTCGCCTATTTCTGCAATAAAATCATCAAATGAAATTTCTTTTACATTTTCTTGAGTTCTATCTCTAACTGACAAATTTTCAGAAGATACTTCCTTTTCACCGATAACTAAGACATATCTAATCCATTCTTTTTCTGATTCGCGTATCCTTTTTCCAATTGATTCATTCCTATCATCAATATCAACACGAATATTCTGTTCTTTCAATTTATTTGATAATTCTTTGGAATAATTAAGGAATTCATCTTTTAGAGGAATTATTCTTACTTGTGTTGGGGCTAACCACAATGGAAACATTGGTTTCCGTCCTTCACGTGCGTCTTTTGCAGATTTTTCTAATAATGCATACATTACTCGTTCAATTGCTCCACTAGGTGAATTATGTAGAATTACTGGATTGATGGTAGAATTATTTTCATCAACAAATTCTATTCCATAACGTTCTCCATTTTCAACATCTATTTGATCTGTGGATAAAGCAGATGCCTTTCCAACATTATCAATATAATTAAATTCCCACTTTAAAACAAAGTAAAAGAAGCGCTCTTTCCACATTTCAACAAGAACTGGTTTATCTAATTTTTTGACCATTTCAAGAATTAATTCTTTATTTTCATTGTAAAAGTCCTCTGTGAATCTAATTGCCATTTCATAATCATCTTGATCAATTCCTACATTTTCTAAAACTTTACGTGAAAGATCAAAACGTTTTCGAAATTCTTCAATTGCCTGAGGAATGTCTTTACAAAATGCATGGCAATCAGGCATTGTAAATGCTCTTAAACGTCGAAGACCAACTAACTCACCAGATTGTTCTCGTCGAAAACTATAACGAGTTAATTCATATAATCTGTATGGTAAATTTTTGTATGACATTTGAAAATCGTGAGCCATCAGAAATTGTCCGAAGCATGCAGCAAACCTCAAGAATAGTTTCTTACCATCGGCATCTATGTTATATTGTCTTGCAGGAAAACGATTGAAATAACTCTCCATGCTTGGATGGTGAGAATCATACATTATCGGAGTTTCAACTTCATATCCACCGTAGTCTTTCACTTCGTTTGTAACATACTGTTCAAGAAGAGATTTTATCAATCGGCCATTAGGAAAATAACGCATATTTCCATGATCAGATGCTGATTCATAGTCAGCAATGGCAAGCTTCTTCATTAATGCAACGTGTGGTGGTGGTTGATCCACATTACGTTTTTTTGCAGATTCATACTTAGCAAGATTTTCTAAATTTTTGTGTTTAGAAAAACTAAATTTCTCAAACTCCTGCATAGTTCCATCTGGTGATAAAATATACCAATATGATTTGATTTTTGATTCAGATTCTAACGCAGTTGATATTTTTTCAGTTTTTTCTCCTGGAGAAATAATTTTAGAACTTTCTGCAAGAGGATGTCCTTTTACTTTAACATTGTAAGATTTTGTCCAACCAAATGGGGCCCTACTAATATCCATGTCAGAAGATTCACTTTCCATTAATTTCAAAAGTGATAACGCAGTTGATGGTGAAGATAAATTAGCACTAAGATGAGCATAAGGATACAACAATAATTTTTTACAACCAATTTTATTCATTGATTCTCTGATTTGAGAAATTGCATCCTTTGCAACATTCTCATCATCATCCTTTTCAACAGCTATAAAGCAAACAACTACTTCATCAATAGAAACTGGTTTTGGAACAATATCTTCAGCTGACTGAATCTCTTTTTTTATTGGTTCATACGAAATATTATCACAATGTAATTGTAAAACACGCATGAAAAACTAAAATATTTGCCAGAACTTAAATTTTCTTAGATATGCCAGAGGATACTAAAGAAAAAAAAGACAAAGAACATGAACATTTTGTTAACGATGATCCTACTGAATTTGATCAAGAGAAAATGGAAGATTTAGCAAAAGAAGCAATAAAAAAATTCAAGTCACTTAATAACTAACTAAATCCAGCTCCAAACTGATCACCTTTTGTCAAGGGATCAACATCTGTTGCATTTTTCATAGAGAGATACAAAAAAGCCTCATTTACCAGTTCTTCAGTGTTGGAAATATCTACACCTAATGTAATTGCAAATTTTTGTAGGTAGTCCATTGTTTGTGAAGATGTTTCATTGATAGTTATTTTTTCATCAATAATTTTTGTTGCAATTTTTTCAATGTAACTATTTCTAATGTCGTCATCCATTAATGCTAAAAATAATGACTGAGTATTAAGTAATCATATTTCGTTTTCATCGTGACCTACAACATGTTTGTCACAATAATATAGATCATTCATGTTACAATAAAATGAACAATCTTTTTGACATAATGCACATTTTGGCTTATGATCATCATCTGATAGTTTATAGTGATAGTTCTTACTTCTCAATTTTCACCAATGTTATTTTTTAACGATATTAAACTTCTAAGGATTAATCCAGATAGTCCTAGATTTTGAATTAACATATTTGCAGAATCTTGCAATGCGTTATTTCCAAGTAAACCTTCATCATATAATATTTCAATTTGGCCATGATCTGTATTAATCAGTGCAGTAATGGTAGAGTAGATTTGTGAATTATCTCTTGTACTTTCAATATATTCCAATAATTCTATTTTATTTATTATAAAACCGTCTTGATTAATTTCACCATCTGAAAAAATTATTATTTGATTATCTGGTTCTTTTGAAATTTTTTCTAAATTTGGCACATCTGTGTA
>TARA_B100000686_G_scaffold331770_2_pt1 | contig 11576 bp, 8 predicted proteins | sample TARA_B100000686 | Tara Oceans TARA_B100000686 (sample SAMEA2622733) | marine metagenome | biome: marine biome (ENVO:00000447); feature: marine epipelagic mixed layer (ENVO:xxxxxxxxx); material: "saline water (ENVO:00002010), including plankton (ENVO:xxxxxxxx)" | depth 150 m
CAAGGCAATGAACTGCCCTATGCACCACTTGGTTTTCACCAACAGCAAGCGCTCATACAGGGAGCTTCCTATCCGAATTGCCGAGTACGGCACAGTCTACCGCAACGAGCTTTCTGGAACTCTAGCCGGTCTCCTCAGGGTAAGGATGCTATCGATGAATGACGCGCACATTTACTGCACGCTTGACCAGGTGGCGAGTGAGGTGGAGGGCAACATCAGAATGGCACAGGACTACTACTCCACCTTCGGTTTCGAGGACTACGACTTCCGTCTTTCCCTCTGGGATCCGGAGAACAAGGACAAGTACATCGACCAGCCCGAAAACTGGGAGGCAACTCAGGACCACCTGCGTCAAATAATGGACGATCTGGGAGTTGAGTACACCGAGGCGATTGGGGAGGCCGCATTCTATGGTCCAAAGATAGACATTCAGTTCAGAACCGCTCTTGGCAGGGAGGAGTCCATGGCGACAATCCAGCTTGACTTCGCTGCCAAGGAAAGGTTCGGGCTATCCTACATGGACGAGACGGGTGCCGAGAACGGAGAGGTTTTCGTCATTCATAGAGCCCCTCTGTCTACGCACGAGAGATTCGTTGCATTCCTTCTAGAGCAGTGGGCAGGTAACCTGCCGACATGGCTTTCACCGGTCCAAGTACAGATCATCACGATCTCTGAGAAACACAAGACCTACGCAGAAAAGGTTCGCGAGTCGTTGGAGATTGCTGGAGTTAGGGTGAGTGTAGACGACTCAGACAACACCATTGGGAAGAAAATCAGGACTCATCGAAAGATTCGCCCTTCATACATGGTCATCCTAGGGGATGAAGAGGTGAAAGATGGGACCGTTTCCATCAGAGGCAGAAGCGGGAATCAGAAGAAAGGGGTTGATCTTAAGGTGTTCGTGTCGGATATATTTGCCGAAATTTCGAACAGAAGCAAGGACCTAACCCTAATCTAGTGAAGTATCAATACTGGGCCCCACCTAGGCCGGTCCCACATGGTCCCGGAGGATGGAGCTGAGTCACGGGATAACTCCGAGGCGATGCTAGCCACGGCTCGATCCGTTGTTCGGACTTGCCTGCAAATCAGGAGAGAGGAGGACGTCCTGATCATTACAGATCCAGAGACGTCGGATATTGGCCAGGCACTCTACGAAGAGGCTGCTAGGGTCACTGACAGGATACTACTGGTGATGATGCCCCCAACTATGAAGCCAGGTAAGGAGCCACCATTGCCTGTTGCCGACATCATGCGAAAGAACAGGGTGATCATCATCGCTACCAAGGACTCGCTTACTCACACCCGGGCCAGGCAACAGGCAACCAAGGAAGGAGCTAGAATTGTGTCCATGCCCGGGATTAGCACAAGGATTTTCGAGTCAGGGGGTATGACTGCTGACTACAACGCTTTACAACGTGAAATTAGCGGTATGAGTTCTGTGTTTAGAAGGAGGAGGAGGGTTCGAGTGAGCTCTCCCTCGGGGACAGATGTAGAGTTCATGACCGGAGGGAGGTGGGTTCTGGAGGATAATGGAATTTGCAACAGGCCCCAGCAGGTCTCAAACCTTCCAGCAGGAAAGGTGTTCGTCCTCCCCCAAGAAGGCACAATGAAAGGCACTATAGTGATCGATGGCTCCTGGGAAGGGGAGTTGCTCGGCGAACCGATTTCCTTCCAGGTGGAGGACGGAATGGTGGTTGATGTAACAGGTGGAGAGGCTGCTGAAGAAATCAAATCCATCTACAATCTGGCAAAAGATGGGGTTAGGGGCTCTAAGAGAGATCTGGTATGGACGGTTGCGGAGTTTGGCTTTGGCATGAATCCCAAGGCGACATACCTAGTAGGAAGCAAAATTGAGGATCTTGTGGTGAGGGGGTCCGCATACTTCGGGTTCGGCGACAATACGCACCTCGGTGGGTCTGCGCGAGTGGGCATCCACCTTAGGGGCGTAATCAGTAGTCCAGAGGTGACCCTAGAGGAGGTCACGATAATGTCAGAAGGTAAGTTATCTGTCCGGTAGGTGGGAAGATGAGAGCAGTCCTTTGGTGCAACGGTTCGATTCCATCTAGAAGTATCACCGAATCTGTAATCTCTGAAGAGTCGGCGTTGTTCGGGGTGGATGGTGGTGCTGAGAAGGCCTCCGATAGTGGATTTCGGGTCACCGAGGCAATGGGCGACCTAGACTCGATAGATATTCAGGCCTGGAGAGGAGGAGTCCAAGAGCTTCCAGACCAATCTAGCAGCGATCTAGCAAAATCCATCGGTCTTCTGATCGAGAGAGGTTTTCTCGAGATAGATGTGATAGGGGTGGATGGAGGTACTCCGGACCACCTACTGGGAAACTGGGCAGCTCTATGCGAGTCCCCGCATGGGGCTTGCATCAGACTTCATCACGAGGGGCATGTAACCAGGAGGCTGCATCCAGAGGAGGGAGAGGTAGAGATTCAGATCGATGAGGGTGTGAAATTCTCAGTTTTCGCCCTGGAGACGGGCAAGGTTTGGATCAATGGTGCTAGGTGGGAGTTGTCTGGAGAGGAGTTAGCTTTCTCGACCCTTGGCCTACACAACGAAGGGGTTGGTGGGTTGGTTTCGATTAGGTCTGAGGGAGTATTGGCGATTGTCACTCCCCGGTGACTACTCCTCTTCAGTGACCTTTTTTGCCAGCATTAGTGCGATTGGCCGAGTCCTCTCGTCCTCCTCAAGGGCTATCCGAGCGATGATCATGATAGGAACCCCGATAATTGCACCAGATATGCCCCAAACCGAAGCAGAGACCATGACTGTCAGGAGTAGGACTAGGGGCGATATTCCCAGTCTCTGGCCGGATAGGTTTGGTTCGATAATCGATCCGAAGAGCTGTTGGTTTCCTATCATGGCTACCCCCAAGAGAAGCGCTTGAAGTGGGTCTAGGACTATCAGGGCGATGATCAGTGGGGGTATGGTCGCAAGAAGTGCTCCGAGAACGGGGATGAAGTCAAGGAGGAAGCAAAGAGTCCCGAATAGGAACCATCCCGGAATATCCATGATCCATAGTAGCATTGCCAGGACTATCGCTTGACCTGCACTGCATGTGGCCTTGGAAATTACGTACGTAGAAATTGACTCAGAGGAGTTTGAGACTATTGTCTCCAGCCTTTCGAACGAGTCAGGGAAGGCTGCCTTGAACCTGCCTGGAAGGCTCTTCTCCTCTAGGATTAGAAAAATCACGAAAAGAGCTACTGTAACCATGGTAGTCATGAAGGATGCTACATCAGCAAGAATCTCGGTTACGAATTTCTGGATGGTCTCTGGATCGAGCAGGTTCTCTATGGTTTCCTGGCTCGTTATCACGTCCTCGAAGCCATACAGATTGGTCTCCGAGAGGTTGTTCCACTTCTCGTCGAATTTTACTCTGAGGCCGTCTTCCGCATTTACTTCGTTGATGAAGTCGTCAATGTTGTTGTAGAGGAGAATTGAGACCGCATATGCAACCAGAGACCCGAAAAGAAGGATGATGGCGTAAGCAATCATGGGCAATTTTGCAACGAATTCGTACCTCTCGATTAGGTACTGTTCAGGAGCCCGAATCAGGAAATAGATCAGTATGGCGATAGCCAAAGGCATCAGTATTGGCTTCAGATTTACTAAGACAAGATAGCCCACCAGTGTGATTATGCTAAAGTTTGCAACAAGAGAGCTCTTGGACCTCCTGGGGGATTCAACAGCGTGCGACATCAACTACCCGAAGTAGGCTGAGCAATCAAGAGTTTCCCCGTAACTTTGAGCTAGAGATAGCACGATTGTAAACTTCCAGGAAGTCATTTGCGTTGTCTTGGAGATTGAACTGGTCCATCACCCTTCGTCTTCCCTCGGATCCCTTTTCCAGCAAATCAGAAGTGGAAGAGGACTCTGCTAGGATTGCCTTGGATAGTGATGAAGCTGAACCCATCTCAAAGAGCGCTCCTACGCCCTGGTCCACCATCTCAGGAAGGGGGCCGTGGTCAACTGTAACTACGGGGGTTCCACTTGCCATGGCCTCCAGAGGGATTAGACCCTGTCCCTCATAGTAACTGGGATACACAACAAGATCAGCAGTCCTATACATCTCAGCAATTTTCTCGAAAGCCATCCCAGATTCTATCGAAACGTTTCCTCCGATTCCTAGATTAGACGCCAAACGAGTAAGCTTCCTCTTGAGATGCCCCCTTCCTATGATTACCAAGTGGGCGTTTGTAGATTCAAGGACCATTGAGAATGATTTCAGAAGCATCCCGTGGCCCTTCCTTGCCGCGAGCCTGCCGACTGCTAGGACCAGAAGGGTGTCGTCAGAAATTGAGTACTTCTTTCGTATCTCGCTGTTCCTATGAGCCTCATCCTCGCTGTCTCTGTGTAGAGGTACGAACATCTGCGTGTCAACCCCCCAGTGGATGACCTGACAATCCCAGTCAGCCGGGGCATCGTACCTGGATTCCAAGTCCCCCATAGTTGCCCTGGAATTTGGTACTATGACGGCAGATTTCCTGATTGCCGATTTCTCAAAGCGGGAGTACCTCTCAGCTAGGAACCTGATCGCGATGTCGTTCGGATTGGCCCAAACCGCAGGTTCATCGAATCTGGCAGCTAGCATCAGGCCGTCTCTCTCGCCCAACCAGGTCCCGTGCATAGACGATACTACTGGAGCAACCTGACTCTGGCACAAGTCAAACTGTTTGTCGTCCCAGGAAACCATCGGGCAGTGAAGGTGAACGACATCTACCTTTTCTTCTTCGTGAGCTTTCAGCAATGCCCTCATTGCATGCCTGCCATAGGATCTCGTGAATGCCATAGGGATCTTCAACCATGGGACTTGGATGATTCTGACTCCATCCACCGTTGGAGCTTGACCTCTTGATTTTCTAGTGATCACGGAAACCCTGTGCCCCATCTCTGCGAGTTGGGATGACAGGTGGTATACCGTAGACCCCATCCCCCCCCACCTAGGGGGGTACTCTCCTGAGATCATCGCGATGTGCATGAGTTCCCCCAGAAACCGGTCCCGGGTTGCGTTATTGAAGAGAACGGGCAAGAATTAGAGGTTACAATGGTTCAAAAATACGGCCTCCTTGGGAAAATTCCCATGGAAGATTCTCTGCCCGTGCACGTTACAGTGGTAATTCCGACCAGAAACGAGGAGGAGGCTATCATTGACACCATCAGAAGCGTCCCTAGCGAAGGGTGGTGCGACAAACTAGACTTCCTAATTGTCGATGGAAACTCAACCGACAGAACGAGGGAGTTGGCCGAGCAAGAGGGAGCTAGCGTCTACCTCGAGCCAAGAAAGGGATATGGAAGAGCCTACAGAACTGGTTTCGCAATGGCCCCTGGGGACATCATTGTCACCATGGATGCAGACTGCACTTACCCGGGAGAGGAAGTTCCTGGACTAGTCAGGAAACTGGTAGAAGAGGATCTGGAGTTCATCACTTGCGATCGTCTAAGGAGGGCTGAAGAAGGCTCGATGTCCGGACTTCACGGATTTGGGAATTGGGCGCTATCATTCACTGCTAGGATGCTCTTCTGGTATGGAGTACACGACTCCCAGTCCGGGATGTGGGTCTTCAGAAAGAGTATCTTGGACGATTCAAAAATGCGTCCGACGAATGACGGAATGCCACTCTCAGAGGAGATGAAGATCAACGCCAGGAGATGTCTGGGCAGGAAGAAGGCCATTGAGGTGTCCGTCCCTTACAGGGCAAGAGTTGGGCAGGCCGAGATCAACACGTGGGGGGATGGTTGGAAGAACTTCAAGTTCCTCTTCGCCAAGAGGTTAGGCGTCAATAGGGAATCTACTCCATGGGGTCCTGAGGACTAGATTCCGATTCGAACTCCTCGTCCATCTCCCTGGGATCGAATGAAGACCACGATTCGATGACCTCCATGTCCTTTGCCATCTCAGAGTTGACCCTCCTCATGTATGCCAATCCAGCAATCGATAGTCCGGCCATTGCCGTCAAGAGTATCGGTATTGCCAGATATGCTACCCACTCCTCCAGACCCTCATTTTCGGGTTCTACGATTGGAACTGTGTGTACCTGTCCCGGGCTCACCAAGTCTCCGTCTATTGCCCAGACCTCGACCCGAGCCCAAGACCCACCAGATACCACCCAAGCGAACCTGGATGTCCAGATTCCATCTCCTTCCGCTACATCCCCGTTTGTGCCGTCATCTCGGAAGTACATGGCCTCGGATACCCCTCCAGAGGTTAGTTCCCCACGGACTGTGTTTGTGGTTCCGTCTGGGTCATCTAGCCTGATAGTAGTGACAACCTCTGTTGGAACCCCCTCTTCCACCCTGAGTACAGAAACCGTCAGATCATACAGCTGAGGCGCGCTTGATCCTATTGTCAAGTTGACCGAGGAAGTCGAGGTGGCTCCCCTCGAGTCCTTGACTAAGAGGTCGATCCTGACGGGTCCGGGCTGGAATGAGATGTTGAGGGTCTGCCTATCACTGACTACCTGCCCATCAATGCTCCATTCGAAAAGGACGATGTCGTTGTCGTAGTCGAACGACTCGGACGCGGAAAGTCGAGCGATCTCACCGGGGGGAAGGTACTGCCCGTCATCCATGCCCGAAATTATCGCCACCGGACCTGTTTCCAGGACTGTGATTGTCTGATTGTGAGTCCTGATCATCCCATTCTCGTCGGTGAGTTCGAAAGTGAGAGTATGTGTACCGGCCAAGAGATAGTCATTGTACCAGTAATCAGTGGACTTGTCCTGAAGAATCGGTCCCGTCACGTTAGAGCTAACTGAAACTGTGAATTCATCTCCGTCGTAGTCTCTAGATTCCCTGAAGTCGAAGAGAACAGGCAGATTGGAGTATACTTGAACGTCGGGAATCGGAGAGTCCAGCACGAGAACGGGAGCCGACTCGGATACTGAAAGTTCGATTTGATCGGAAACCGGTCCGCTTCCATCGTCCAGAGTGAGTGTAATCGCGTGATCTCCAGCTGGAAGCCTGGTGCTCAACTTCCAACTGCCCCCGAGTGGGCTCTCCATCTGGTCGGACTCCCAGAGGACTCCGACGAGGTCTTTGCTTGATCCGGCTCCCGGATCGCACAACAGCCCGCTTCCGTTTTCAGGGAGATCAGAACAAGATAGATCCCAGTCCCCTGACCCCGTCGAGTCTAGTTGTACAAGCTGTGAAGAGTCGATGTGGGAGCCCGATAGAGGTCCAGAGATCCTAGCAAATGGCTGAGAGTTGGAAACTATTACCGTCTCAGACACCGTTTTCCACTGGCTAGCGTGCTCAGCCCTTGTGTCACTGGACTTCATCGTGATCGTATGACTGCCCTTGCTTAGTGTTCCGACCCACTCAACTGAGTCCGATGGAGCCGAGCCGGCTGCCAGAAGCCCGTCAATGTCACTGTGGAACTCGAACTTGACGTCGTCACCCTCGGGGTCCTCGGTGTCGGACCCATCTAGGCGAACCCAATCGGCAGATGTCTCCCCGTTCCTCGTTATCTCCATCTCGGGATCCGGGATCTCGTTATACAGCTCCACGCTGAAAGTCCAGGAGACCGATGGGTTGACCCCATCGAATGCTATGACTGAAACGGTGAAATCATCCTCAGGAGCCCCTGTGAACGACCTAACTATCTGCTGGGGGCAATTTGGGTTCTCTGGATCCGGATCTACCACCTCGAAAGAGGCTTCGGCCCAGCACCACAGGTTTCCGCCCTCCGGGTCATAAGTTCCTTCTAGGTGTATAGTGACGTTCGCCGTTTTGCCCAGGTAGAGTATCCCCCAGGAGGAGATTGAAGGCGTGGTCCCCACGCTGAGCACGGGTGGAAGATTGACCAGCTCTATCCCCCTGGTCTCGTTTGCGCAATTTCCTTCGGAATCACATATCTCCAGTGTTATCAGATGGTTTCCGTCGGACAAACAGTCTGATCCGTTCTGATTGGCTAGGAAGGAGGAGGAGTTCCCGCTTGCGGGCTGGGGGCACGCGGAAATTAGATCCCCGTCTATGCTGCTGGTCCAGTTGTAAGTCAGATCGTCGAAGTCTAGGTCCCAGCTTTCGCTGGCATCGAAGTGGATAACGCTCCCGCTGGAGAATTCCTCCTCGTCTAGGGGAGTAGCCCACTGGAGGAACGGCGGCTGGTTGCTTAGCTCAATCCTGCAGTACACCCTCTTGTCATCGTCTACTAGGATTGAGGCGGAGTCATTGTGGACCCCGTCGTAGTCACAGCCGACGTAGGCTAAGTTAGTCTGCGACCAGCCCTGAATTGGGGTCCATCTTTTTCCCACGAACGGACCGTAATCGTATAGCCCCCCGTAAGGCTGCGTTGCGAAAACCTCGTCTTCGAACTGGTCGAATGAAATGTTTACCGAGGCGAACGGAATGTTTAGCAGATTCTGGTTTATCGTGTGTACGTCTATGTTCCACATTACGTCTAGGATGTTGTCATCCTGTGAGTTCTGAGGTGTGAGTATGGAATCCGAAGAGATCCACCTCAAGTGGGAGCTGGAGTTAAGCATGAAGGAGTTCGAGGCACCTGCTCCCTGAACGAGGGAGGAATCGGTGAAGTTTACCATGCTCTGGTCTAGGGATGGCATGGAGTCATCGCACATCAGCGATACTCCGTGTGCAACCAACTCAGTGTGGGAGATTAGATCGAGGCAATGGGAGTCGCTGTCCCAAATCACGCTGTTAGAAAGGTAGGATGTAGTGGCACCCTTTGCTCTCCAGAACATCCCACCTCCATCGCCGCTGACGTCAAGACCTCGGATTTCCGCATCTACGTTGTCCAGTATTACCGAGAAGTTCGAGGATTGAGAGTTGACGGACATGTCGTCAATAATCACCGTTCCTGCAAAGAGGCTGCCGCTGTTGTCTATCCCAATTGCAGGCTCGCTGAGGGATCCCTGGACGCTGGTGGAAATCAATTGCAGGTCAATGCTGTCAATGACGACAATGCCACGCTGGTCACCGATTGAAGTACAACTGTGGCAAGTGACGTTCTTCCCCCCGCTCATTACGTAGTTCGAGTCGCGGAAGTAAATCCCTGCACCTTCAGATGAGCCGATGCCGTTCCCGGAGGTGTGCACGAAGGACAGCTCTACGTTCCCGGAGTCGATCACGGATACCCCATGCCCTGCGTTCCCCTCGCTGACTATGTGGTCCACCCTTGGATGGAACTCCGAAAAAGAGACGCCGTTGGCTGCGTTGTCTCTGATTGTCCAATTGCTCCCTATGGCCCCGCCCTTCCCCATTACCACTCCGGAGCCAGTTGAGTTCTCGACTACCAGGTCCGATACCTCTGCGGGACCCTTGCTAGACCAGCTAGCGCTCCTGAACAGCAATCCTGCACCCTGGTGAGGCTGGGTTGGGGAATCGGGTCCGTTGTTCCTGATCGTGATGCCTGACAGGGAGGTAGATGAGTCGGTGGTGAACGCCCTGAATCCTACTATGGCGTTGTCCTCGATCAGAGCGTTGGTTACCTTTACCCCAGAAGTGTTCACGTCGAAGGCCGCACCGATCCCCAGGCCAGGGGTCTTTGCCCCCGGTCCGCCAGTTCCCCTCACCTCAAGTCCCTCGAACACTGCATTCGTCTGCAGATCGGAGTAGTTTGTGTGGTCGTACCTCTCAACCAGAACCCCCCTGTACTGGCTGTCCTCTACCCCGGTGTTGTGGAAAGTGGGGCGGGTTGTTGAGTCCTGCGAAATGTGCCTTACTATGATGCCGTTATCAGACCTGGTAGCGTTGGAATCGGTGAATAACGGGATGGAGTCCTCGATCCAGAAGGCGCAGCTGGCAGCAAGGGTGGCCCCCGTTACGTTGTAGACGGAAATGTCAGTCCAGAGCCCTCCTGAGTTGAACCACAAGTTGACCCCCCTGGTGACTAGGTTGCCAATTTGGGCCCCCTCCACTATGGGGGAGGAATAGTCTCCGGCCGAGATGCCGATGCCGTACCTCCAAGTCTCCAATGAGCCGTGGACGTCCTGCCCCCCTCCGTCGATCACCAGGTCCCTGATCGTGGGGGAAGCACCGCTGAAAATGTCGATTGCCACCATATCGGAGTTTAGAACTGTCAGGTTGTTTATGGCTGGGTTGCTGGAGTATATCGTTATCCCGTACTCTGAATCAACGATAGTGACGTTTTCCAGTGTCGACCCTAGGTTGTTGGAGCTAGAGTTGAACTGGATCCCGTGGTGGTCCCCTGAAATTGAGCCTATGGTGACTGGGGACCCAGCCGTTCCCTCGACAGTTAGCCTCCCATCAACACCCAGCCTCTCGCCGTCCCCTAGTAGCACGGTAGACCCAGCCTGGATCACCAGAACCTGGTTGGACTCCACCAAGTACCCGTCTGGAAGGCTGACTGTGCCCGACCATACCGTGGTAGACCTAGAGAGGCCTGCTGACGTGCCTGCCAGCATGGGGGACAACAGGAACATCAGGACCAACGTCGCTGCCGTAACCCTCCTGCTAGAGTCTGGTCGCATGGGCCATGCCGCCCGCATTCCACGTTAATCTATTCCGGGAGTTGAGCGAGGCCAAACTAGCCCACAGTAGGAGTGATAAGCGGCCAGTCGGCGCGTTGGCGCGATGGCACTGGCTTGGATTCTGATATCATGCGAGCCAGGGCGCGAGAGGGACGTGTACAGGCACCTACTTGGAATGGGCTCTGTGTCCGAGGTGTCCGTCGTATACGGTGAGCTGGACTTGGTAGCCAGAATAGACTTCGAGAGCGAGCTCGAGATGTCCAAGACCCTGATCGGGGAGATGAGGCATGTCGAGGGGATCAAGAAGACCGAGACCCTGATTGCGGTGGAGGTGTGACTTTGGCTGTGGGATTCGTACTGATAACCACCGAGCCTGGAGAGGAGGTCAGCGTCAGGGAGAAGGTCTCCGAGATCGACTGCGTCAAGGGCATATGGGTCGTCTTCGGGAACTTCGACTGCTTCGTCAAGGTCGAGGCCGACGACGAGGCGGAGCTAACCGAGGCCATCGTCCAGGGAATCAGGTCCGTGCCCGGAATCGTCGACACCAGGACCCTGATTGGGGCGGAGATCTAGAGCTCCTTGCTTAGCTTGCCGATCAGCTCCTTCGATGCCTGTGTGCACTCAGCAGTTCGTAGGCGTTGTATTGCCTCCTTCCAGCTGGACAGCCTATCGTCCCTCTCAAGCACACCCCTCCAGTACCACCAGTGGGAAGCGGCCCTCCTGTGGGATGCGAGGTCGTCCCTGAGGGATCCTGGGTCGAACGACGAGTGGCGCTCTATGAGCCAATCCGGCGGTTCTGTACATGACTCCAGGGAGAGGTGGATGGTTCTCAGGGCGTCCATGGGATCGTCCGAAGAGTCGATATGGGATCTTGCCGATTCCAGGGCTTCCAGGAATGCATCTCCCTCTGAGCCAGCCGATAGCCTGGCCCTCAAGTCTAGTGAGTAGAGTCTCGGGTCGTCTGGCCCCATCCTGTCTTCTAGTGAGGCTCTCGTCCTCGAGGCTGCTTCGAGGTCACCGAGCTCCAGAGCAAGGGAGTGGCGGAGGAGATCCAGTGCTAGCGAGCCCAGAGCACGGTCATCGGCTTCCAATTGGGAGAGGTCCACAGAATCGGTC
>TARA_B100000686_G_scaffold354926_1_pt1 | contig 11554 bp, 8 predicted proteins | sample TARA_B100000686 | Tara Oceans TARA_B100000686 (sample SAMEA2622733) | marine metagenome | biome: marine biome (ENVO:00000447); feature: marine epipelagic mixed layer (ENVO:xxxxxxxxx); material: "saline water (ENVO:00002010), including plankton (ENVO:xxxxxxxx)" | depth 150 m
CCCCTGCCTTCTCACGTTCTCTCGCCGCAATATTTTCTACTTCCTTCTCGTTTATTTGTTTACCTGATTCAAGATCCAAGGTGAACAATACCCAATCCTTGTCTGACCCTTCCCAACTACCCAGATATTCAAGAAACTCCAACTCCACACTATCCGCTGTCTCCTCGGCAACGACAACGGTACCTGTTGTTACTAGCAACCATGCCATCGCGGCCAGCAGCAACCGGAAAACCTGATAGTCAGCTGACATTATTCTCAGTATCGCCGAGCGGTGTCGTGTCCTCTCCCAACTCTATCCAGCTGTAAAATTCAAGATTCTCAAGCATCTCCCAGTTTTCCTCCATCAGCAACACTTCCATATCAGTAGCTATCAACGGAATGGAAAAGTCCTCCACCCCTGGTTGGGTTGGCCAAAATACAATAGCCGCAGCGGTCGCCGCCGCTAACCCCACTAGTGGAGTCCACTGCGTGATTGCCGACTTCCTAGGCGTGAGTTCAGAAAGGGCCGTTTGCCGAGCCTGATTTAGCTTGGATAATGTTTGGCCATCAATCCTCTCCACACTGTCGTCAAAAGCCTGCTTGGCTTGGCGCACCAAAACATCTTCAGCTGCTAGATCACTCTTTTCATGCATTACCAATGCTCCCCCAAATTCTCACGCAACTTATGTACAGCTCGCGAATAATGCGTTTTGACACTACCCTTAGAACACCCCATTGCCACTGAAGTAGCTGCAACATCTAATCCTTCAAATGTACGTAGTATGAATGCCTCTTTCTGTCTTGCTGGTAAATTAGAAATCGCGCGTTCCAACGTCTGCATCGCCTCATCAGACTGTAACTCTTCCTCCGGCGTCCGGCCAACCGGGTCAGGAGCGGCAGCGATAGGGTCGAAGTCATCATCATCCTTATCTTTCCCAAACCATACCATTACCCGAGCACGCACAGCGCGGCGACGCTGCCAATCTCGAATATTATTCTGAAGAATACGATAAAAAAGGGGTGTCCATTCCTCCGATGGTTTATCAGAATAATTACGAACTAGTTTGATCATTGCTTCCTGCACAAGGTCAAGCGCATCTTCACGGTCACGAATACTGATTTCGGCAATTCTAAGTGCCCGCTTTTCCACCTCAGCAAAAAATCGATTAAATTCGGCCTCGCGTTGCAGTTTTTTAGCTCCTGTACCGTTATGTTCATTGCACAATACCTCAAAACCAGCTACACAGGTGTTCATGTAAGTATTTTTTCTGTTCCTAGGTCCTATTAGTTTTATTTGTTTTAATCATACACCTTGACTCCAATCTTCAAATCATGACTATTTAACGTCTAGTAGCACCTTTGGTTGACGTTCTCCCGATCAAGTTATATTAGTCAGCAGATTTAGAGTCCAACTACAGCAAGAATGAAGGTTTGTATACGTATGTTTTTTATTTATAAATATTCTCCTGATTAGCGGGACCACGCTTACGTGAAACAACAAGCTATTGTTAGGGTCGCCATAAATGTCCCCATCTCTCGTTTATTTGATTACTTGGCAGGGGACCATGAGATAAAGCCTGGGTGCAGAGTCAGAGTACCGTTCGGTTCCCAGAACCTCGTCGGGGTTGTGTTGGAGGTTTCCGACAAAAGTGACCTGCCGACGAAAAAATTAAAACTTGTATCAAAGGTCCTTGACTCAATTCCATTATATTCAGCAACAGACCTTCGGCTTCTACGTTTTGTCAGCAATTATTACCATCACCCCATCGGTGAAGTTGCCACCATAGCGCTGCCAGCCTTACTTCGACAGGGCAAGCCACTTGTTCCCATGTTCAAGCAACTGATGGCCACCAAATTAGGGGAGAAATGTGACCTAAATACTTTAAAGAAACGTGCCCCCATACAGAGCAAAATTCTTGCCGAACTCAAGCAAACCAAAGCAATGCCCCTGAGTAATTTAGACAAAAAAATATCTGGATGGCGCAGTCCGGTAAAAAGACTAGTAGAGAAATCCCTAGTTGAAATATCAGTGCTGCCTAAAAAATCCACTGAATATCTCTTTGATCTGCCAATACAGGAGGGTCCACCATTAACCCGCGACCAAAATGCCGCGCTTGCCAAGTTGCGTACAAAAAAAGGTTTTCAGGTTAGTCTCATCCATGGTGTGACCGGCAGCGGAAAAACTGAGATTTATCTAAATTTAATCAAAAATGCACTAAAGAGCGTGCAACAGATACTTGTGCTAGTACCCGAAATTGGATTGACACCACAGATATTGAAGCACTTCCAGGAGCGCCTCGGAGTGAAGCCTGCCGTATATCATTCTGGGCTTACTGATACGGAACGACTGTGTGCTTGGAGATCAGCACGTAGTGGAAAAGCGCAAGTTCTTATCGGGACTCGGTCGGCAATATTTATACCATTCAATTGCCTTGGGCTCATTATCGTCGATGAAGAACATGATAGTTCTTATAAACAACAGGATAGCCTTCGTTACTCAGCCAGAGATCTCGCTATTCTGCGTGGCAAACAAAAGAATATTCCGGTTGTTCTAGGTTCAGCAACGCCCAGTGTCGAATCCCTTATGCACTGCAGAGAAAAAACATACAGTCTTATCGAGCTGCCCAAGCGAGTGGGTAAAGCTGTTTTACCCAAGATGAAGCTTATTGATCTAACCCATCATGGCAGGCCGGATGGCCTGAGTGGCCCAGTTGTGGAATCGATTAAAAAGGCCCTTGATACTAACGGGCAAGTGTTAGTTTTTCTCAATCGGAGGGGCTTTGCGCCCACACTCGTTTGTTCCGGCTGCGGCCATGTATCTGAATGTGCACAATGTGATTCACGTATGACCGTCCATGCCCAAACCAATATGCTTAAGTGTCACCATTGCGGTGCGCAGCGCCCGTATGAAAAACAATGTACTGTATGTGGAGCCACTTGCAATCCCTTGGGGCATGGAACAGAAAGGCTCGAGGAGTCTCTAAGGCGCAGTTTTCCAAGCCAGAGGGTAACGCGCATTGATTCTGATAGTACACGCCTAAAAGGCACATTGGACAAAGCGCTCATGAATGCAACGTCAGGCGAAACAAAAATATTAGTCGGCACACAAATGCTATCAAAGGGACACCATTTTCCTAACCTCATTTTGGTTATAGTTGTTAACGCCGACCAAGGACTATTTAGCACGGATTTTCGAGGCGCCGAACGACTTGCCCAAAGTATTATTCAAGTAGCCGGAAGAGCCGGTCGGGAACTGCGTCAGGGTAAGGTACTTATCCAAACAGCCTTCCCAGCCCATCCATTTTGGCAACAACTTTTGACCGGAAATTACTACGCTGTAATGGAAAACGAATTTGAAGAACGTGAAAAATCTGCTTGGCCCCCCTTTTCAAGGATTGCCTTGCTCCGCGCCACAGCTATACGAAGAAACGACGCCCACAATTTTCTTGAATACGCCCGCATACTAGCCGATAACGCTGGTGTCGCGGGTGTTCGCGTTTTAGGTCCTGTGAATGCTCCCATGGAACGCAAAGCTGGCAGATACCGAGCTCAACTGCTGCTCCAAAGTTCGAAACGACAAAACCTACATGAGATGCTATTAAAATTGAGACACAAACTGGAAGGCAGTGCGAAAGCCCGTCGGGTAAGATGGTCAATCGACGTGGACCCGATTGAGCTTTTCTGACCGGGCGTTAAAATTGCCCGCTTAACAGTAGTAGGTAGCCTAGGAACCAAATTTTTGAAAAGCAACATTGAAAAAATACTTCAACAGGCACTAACAGCCTTACCTGAATACTCTGGGGTTCTTGAAAACCAATCGATCAATAATATGATTGAGCGCACTCGCGATCCTCGCCACGGCGATTTCACAACTAATATAGCAATGCGCCTTGCGAAGACCTTGGGCAAATCACCGAAAGAGATAGCAACAACAGTAATCAAAAACCTGCCCGACAGCGATTTAATCAATTCCGTAGATATTGCCGGAGCGGGCTTTATTAATTTTCATATTAGCCAGCTCGCTCTCCACCGTGAACTTGCCGAGATTCTTAAATCAGGTTCAGCTTATGGGCGAAAGGCTGCTCGCAATACGCCAAAAGTTCTTCTTGAGTTCGTCTCCGCCAACCCAACCGGTCCACTGCATGTGGGGCATGGCCGTCACGCGGCGTATGGAGCAACCCTTGGCAATTTGCTTGAGGCAGCTGGCTATCAGGTTGACCGAGAATACTATGTTAATGACGCCGGTCGGCAAATGGATATTCTCGGTGTGAGTATTCTATTGCGTATGTTGGAGAAAAATGGTGAATCGTTCACTTTTCCCGAAGCCGGCTATCACGGAGATTACATTCGCACCATTGCCGCAAGTGTCGATGAAGATATATCGGATACGAGTGTATCGCTCCTTTTGGATAGCGTGCCAAATAACAATAAAGAAGAAATGATCGATGCATTGATCGAAAACTCCGAAAAAATGCTCGGCGCAGATAAATTTAGATCTATCCGTCAACAGGCTCTAGAGTCTATTCTTGAGGACATTAAGGATGATCTTGAGGGTTTCTGCGTAACATTCAATAGTTGGTTTTCAGAGCAAAGCTTGACAGATGGTTTAATTGATGACGCGCTCGCTGCTCTTGAAGACCGCGGTATGACCTATCAGAAAGATGGAAACGTCTGGTTTCGTTCTACAGACTTTGGTGATAGCAAAGATCGAGTCGTCGTCCGAGCTAATGGAAAAACAACTTATTTCGCTTCAGACATTGCATACCATTATGGAAAACGAAAACGTGGCTATGACCTCTTGATTGACGTACTGGGTTCGGATCACCATGGCTACGTTAATCGAGTAAAGGCAGGACTTGAGGCTTTTGGTTATGCCGCAGATAGTATGGAAGCCCTGCTTGTCCAATTCGTCACTCTGTACAGAGGTGGAGATAAAGTACAGATGTCAACTCGATCGGGACAATTTGTAACATTGCGAGAACTGCGGGAAGAGGTTGGGAACGATGCAGCGCGACTCTTCTACGTCATGCGTTCAAACGATCAACACCTTGATTTTGATCTTGAGCTTGCGAAAAGTAATTCTACGGATAATCCTGTTTACTACATCCAGTACGCACACGCGCGCATAGAGAGCGTTTTTCGCCAATTGAAAGACCAGTCGCTCGAATATAATGAAGGGATTGGGGTGGAACATTTCGAGCGGTTAACTGAATCTCACGAAAAGGCGCTTATGGGCTCGCTAAGTCGTTACCCAGAAATTATTGGGCTCGCCGCCACTAAGCGATCACCCCACACTCTGGTGCACTATCTAAGGGGCATCGCAAACGAACTGCATAGCTATTACAACGCCCATACCTTTCTCGTTGAAGATACCAACCTCCGGAATGCGCGTTTAACACTCATTAAAGCTACTCAAATGGTAATTGCGAACGGACTTTCTATTATCGGTGTTTCTGCCCCGGCAGAAATGTAGAGATTTATGGCCCAGAAACATCGCCAAAACCGGCATCACCAACCCAAAAGAAACAATGGATATCCAGGCTGGATGTGGATGTCTTTTGGACTGGTTATCGGCTTGTCAGTCTCATTCGCAATCTACCTTAATAGCGAAGAGACCAAATCATTACCAAAATTAAACACACAACAACCGGCAAGCATGACAGGGCCGATAAGTACCGCCTCACCGTCTGTTACGCTAGAACCAAGCCCCATAGAAAGCGAAGAAACAGAGCCCAGATTCTCTTTTTACAAGATGCTTCCTAGTTTCGAAGTCATTATTCCGGAAGACGAATCGGATGTAAGTTTGGACAATCAGATAGCGGCTGTGCAACAGCCTGGTGTATATATCCTACAAGCCGGCTCCTTTACAAGATACGCGGACGCCGATCGCCGAAAGGCCCAACTCGCATTACTTGGAATAGAATCAACAATCCAGCGAATATCAATTGACGATCAAACCTATCATCGAGTTCGCATTGGCCCAATTAGTAACCTTGAACAACTTAACCAAAACCGCGAGCAACTTCGCCAAGCAGAGATTGAAGTTCTAAGGATACGGGTTGGTGACTAGAACACTCGCTACCACCTCTTGCAAATGAGAAACTTAAAAATAAATCTAGAAATAGGAGTTCCATGGTATCCGAATCCCTGATAAGTCCTGATCAGGACTTTGCTATCTGGTCAATCCTCATCGCGATTGCTGCATTTGGCTTTTGGTGCGAGCGAACAAGTTGGGGCCGAAAATATTCTGGGGTAATGTTATTAATAACTCTGTCAATCATTTTGGCAAACCTCCGTGTTATCCCGACATCTGCAGGAGCTTATGATGTCGTGTGGCAATACCTTGTCCCAATAGCCATCCCATTGCTTTTATTTGAAGCGAATCTCAGACGTATTATCAAGGAGTCTGGGCCAACATTACTGGCCTTTATGATAGGGAGTGCCGCCGTTGTTGCCGGCACAGTTATTGGGACAAGTCTCGTTAATCTAGGTCCCCAAGAGGCTCAAATTGCGGGGATCTTCACAGGCACTTACATTGGGGGCAGTCTAAACTTCGCTGCTGTAGCCGAAGCAACTAACATGCAAGATAGTAGTCAATTGGCCGCAGCTATTGCAGCGGACAATGTCATTACAAACTTGCACTTCCTACTGATCATTCTTATCCCCGGTATATCTTGGATGGCGAGAAGATTCCCAACAAAGCATATGGAGAACGCTAAACCGGTCGATCCCGAGCCCGACGACGCTCCGGTACATACTATAGAAACGCTGGATATTGTGGGCTTGTTAATGAGCCTTGCCCTTGCGTTTGCTATTGCGGCAACCGGTATCTTTTTCGCTTCTGTGTTTAATTATCCTCAGTTTGAGATTTTGCTCATTACGGGTATTACGGTCACCATTGCCACTATCCTGCCAAATTCAATCAGCTTACTTTCCGGTCATCGGGAAACCGGAAATATCATGATGTTCATATTCTTGGCCAGCATCAGTGCGAGCGCTGATGTCTGGCAGCTAATTGAAATTGCGCCAATTTTATTTGTTTTTGCCGGCATTATTATAGTAATACACCTCGTCGTTCTATTCGGGTTAGGGCTCCTTTTTCGATTCGACCTAGCTGAGCTGGCGATGGCTTCTGCCGTCGGAATTGGAGGGCCATCTAGTGCGCCGGCACTAGCTTCAGCAAAAGGATGGGGCAACCTCCTGATACCTGGTATTTTAGCGGGCTCGTTCGGCTACGCGATCGGCAGTTTTGTTGGGGTAACTGTAGCCAGCTGGCTGTCCTGAATAGCTTTTCATCAGGGGAGATAACTAATGGAATCCTGTAGTATCCGACGACCCATCTATAAATCATAACCTGGCATTGGGGCCTAGCATGCAAGAATTGGTCAATCAGATTAACAGTTACGTTTGGAGCGAACATCTTGTCTATCTGTGTCTAGGCGCGGGCCTTCTATTTTCAATCTTAACGCGTTTCGTGCAAATTCGGCACTTCCGCCAAATGATACGCCTAGTAGCTTCTGGTAAAGAGTCGGACCATGGTATTTCTTCTTTTCAAGCATTGGCAGTATCACTGTCAGGACGCGTCGGCACCGGGAATATCGCTGGCGTTGCAGCTGCTATCGGGTTTGGGGGACCGGGTGCGGTTTTTTGGATGTGGGTCGTTGCTTTTTTTGGCGCCGCCACCGCTTATGTGGAATCCACTCTTGGTCAAATTTATAAGGAAGAGTTGGACGGCCAATATCGCGGCGGGCCAGCATTCTATATAGAAAAGGCAATGGGCTACCAATGGTATGCCTGGTTTTTTGCTTTAGCGACAATTCTGGCTACAGGGCTTCTTTTACCCACCGTCCAAGCAAATGCTATTAGTTCATCGATTGAAATTGCATTTGGGTCCAATGGCTCAATCGAATCATTCCTTGGCACTATCAGCTATACCAAGTTGTTTTCCACAACCTTCGTAGTAACGGTATTTGGGATTATTATATTTGGGGGCGTCAAACGCATCGCCCGAGTAACACAGGTTATTGTGCCTTTTATGGCGCTAACCTACATTGTGATAGCACTAAGCATCATAGTACTTAATATCGAGTTGCTACCGAGGGTAATTGGATTGATCATGGCAGATGCATTCACCCCTATGGCTGGGGTTGGTGCAGCAATCGGCTGGGGAGTTAAACGTGGCGTCTACTCTAATGAAGCTGGGCAGGGTACTGGGTGCCATGCTGCTTCCGCAGCCGAGGTCAATCATCCAGCGGAGCAGGGATTGGTTCAAGCATTTTCCGTGTACGTCGATACCTTATTAGTATGCTCCGCTACAGCCTTTATGATATTAATCACCGGCGCATATAACGTCCACGGCTCTGACGGTGGTTTCATTCTTCAAAACCTACCCGCCGCGACCGACGCTAGCAGCCCAGCATTTACCCAAATTGCAGTTCAGAGCGCGATGCCCACTATCGGAAAACCCTTCATTGCACTCGCGTTATTTTTCTTCGCTTTCACCACCGTTTTAGCTTATTACTATATTGCCGAGACAAATGTGGCATATCTTCGTCGCTTCTTTAGGATTCCCGCAGATATGTTCATCCTTAAACTGATGATGATTTGTGCAGTATTTTATGGTGGCGTGAGAACTGCTGAACTGGCCTGGGGCCTTGGTGATATGGGTGTGGGCCTTATGGCGTGGCTCAATATTATTGCTATCTTGATCTTACTATTGAAGGGCAATGCCGCACTTAAAGCACTGCATGATTATGAAGCGCAACTGGATGCTGGTGTATCAAAATATTCATTTGATCCAGAAGCTCTGGGGATTAGCAATGCAGATTTTTGGGCTAGGAGAAAAAACATGAGCCATTCTGATTAAGACTTGCCCTGTCCAGCCGCACGAAAATCAATGCCAAGGGCGCGCAGTTTACGGTACAGATGTGTACGCTCCATCCCAACCCGTTGGGCAAGTTTACCCACCTTGCCGCCACATAATGTCAGTTGTTGTATTAGATAAGAGCGCTCAAACTGTTCCCTAGCCTCACGCAATGGTAATGATAAAAGATCCTGCTGAACAATAGATCCATGAGCGATAGCTGGAACGAGGGACATCTGGGCTTCAACCTCTGCTAAACTAATTTCCCCTTCTCTATTTGACGCCAGAATAGTATTTACAAGGTTTTCTAGTTCCTTTAGATTATTTGGCCACGGATAATTACGTAAACGATTTTGTGCTGCTACGCTGAAACGTCTGAACGGCAAGCAATCCGCATCAACAAGCCGATCAACATAATGATTAAGTATTTCGGGCACGTCTTGTAAATATTCGCGGAGCGGAGGAACATAAACCGGCTTTGCTTTAAAGACGGATATAAGATCGCGACGTAATTTTCGGTCTTCAATGACCTTCTCATAATCGATATTAACCGTCGCGAAAATGCGAGCCTGCATAGGGACCACAGTGTGTCCATCAACGCGCATAAATTTTGCCTCTTCCATAACGCCCTTAACCAATTTTTGTGCCTGCTCAGAAAGATCAGTTAGCTCATTAATGATAAGAGTGCCATTTTTAGCCTGCTCAAAAAATCCACTGTATACATCGTCACCATCTTCTTTCCCAAGCAATTGTTTTTCCACGTTATTCTCAGTAAGAGCCGCACTGGGTAGAATCACTAACGGCGAGTCAGCCCTGCTACTCTTACTATGAATATATCGAGCAAAATCTTTTCGGCCGGAACCTACCTCTCCTGCAAATAGCTGCCACGAGTCATTTTGGGCCAATGAATCTAGTGTGTCTCGCAATGCTCTCATTACTGAGCTACGCCCTATCGGCAAAAGGGCAGAAGGCAGCCTCCTTCGGCCTTGACTAGATGGTTTCCCCATTGCGTCTATTGCGCGTTCCACTGTATGCAGAAGCTTAGCTAGGGACAATGGTTTTTCGACAAAATCAAAGGCGCCCAATCGAGTAGCTTCCACTGCTGTGTCGACCGTTCCATGTCCCGACATCATCACTACTGGACAATCGAGAGGACCTGCCTCGGTCCACTCATGAAGTAGGCTAATACCATCAGTTTCTGGCATCCAGATATCAAGTAGTATGAGATCGAACCTGCTAAGTGTTTTCGATCGGCGCGCCTCCGATGCGTCGCCTGCTACCGTCACTTCGTAACCCTCTTCTGACAGAATTTCCTCGATAAGTGCTCGGATATCGGCTTCATCATCTACAACAAGCACCTTTGATGCACTCATACCTTCGCTCTCCCCTGTTCTACTCTACCCGGCAGTTTAGCGATCAGCTTGCCGCGTGAAATTTCATCAATTGGTAATTGGATACGAATCATTGCACCACCAACTGTTAAATTCTCAGCCTCAATAGTGCCTGCATGTTCCTCAACGAGTTTTTTCACGATCGCGAGTCCCAACCCAGTTCCTTTTGGTTTGGTAGTCACATAAGGGTCAAATACTTGATTAAGGGATTGACTTTTGAAACCTGGTCCATTGTCAGCAACAACAATTTCAATCACGTCAACCCCATGAAATTCACCCGCACTGATATCGACTTCGATAGTACCGTTTTGCGAGAGCTCAAGAGCTTCAACTGAGTTACGCAATAAATTGTGCATGATTTGTCTAACCCGCCCAGCGTCTGCTTCTATCCGAGGCATATCTGAAGCGGTTTTCAAGATAATCTCTATATCAATTTCTTGGCCACGATATAGATCTACAACCTCATGAACCAGTACTTCAATATTGAACTGATCAAGATCAATGTCAGGAGCTCGCGCATAATCGCTAAATGCATTAACCATTTCTTTCATCGCCTCAACCTGCTGCACGATCGTATGAGTCGCCCTATCCAACAACTGTGCATCTGCCTCCGGTAATGTTTGTAAGTACTTCCGTCGCATACGTTCGGCTGATAATTGAATAGGGGTAAGAGGATTTTTGATCTCGTGTGCCAATCTGCGGGCAACTTCTCCCCACGCTGCATCACGTTGCGCTTGCAGAAGTGCCGTGATGTCATCAAACACAACCACATAACCCCCTATATTGTTGTCTTCGTCCCCTGGTAGCGCGGTACAGGCACAAGTCAAAACACGCCTCCCTACCTCTCCGCTCAATACGATCTGCTCCCTCCACTCTGTCTCACCCCGATCCAAATGAAATCTCGCAATATCAACAAATTGTTGAAGCAAAGGTTGCCCATCTGCCACATTTGGCAGGAATTTCCCGATTTTTTTCTCCAAATCAACATTCAGTATCGACCCTGAAGCAGCGTTAGCGACCCGGATTCTAAGATCAGGCTCTAGCGCGACAACACCGGTTGAAAGTCGGTCAAGTATCACCGCTAAATTAGTACGTTCCGCCTCGACTAATGCTTGATTAAGCCTTGCTTCCCGACGGGCGCCAGATAATCTCTGCGTCATTTCGTTGAAAGAGCTGATGAGAAAGCCAATTTCATCTCTAGTCGGTGCTGGAAGCTTCGTATCAAAATCACCTTCAGCAACAGCGCGAGTACCAGCAACTAGATCCTGAATAGGCTCGACTAGCCTCCGAGAAAGGACGAATGCACCGTAAATGGCGCCCA
>TARA_B100000686_G_scaffold354041_1_pt1 | contig 11545 bp, 14 predicted proteins | sample TARA_B100000686 | Tara Oceans TARA_B100000686 (sample SAMEA2622733) | marine metagenome | biome: marine biome (ENVO:00000447); feature: marine epipelagic mixed layer (ENVO:xxxxxxxxx); material: "saline water (ENVO:00002010), including plankton (ENVO:xxxxxxxx)" | depth 150 m
GACGGAGCAATCGGCGAGCCCACAATGTTATACCATCGTGCCAAACCAAATGCCGGATTGCTCAATACTGGCACGCATGCCATCGATAGTTGGCGGTACATTCTAGGCGATCCGGAAAACAAATGGGTTATCGGCAACGTATCACGAACATCAGATCGCTGGGAACGGCGCAGTCCATGTGAAGATCTATGCATGGGTCTAGTGTGTTTTTCCAGCGGTGCACGTGGAATCTATGAGGGAGATTTACCCGAGCCAACTGTGCCGATGCCGGTAATTTCGGGGACCGAGGGACAGATTCGCACCGAAAACCAAGGTGGAATTCCTTCGGGGCGTATTTTCCTCCAGCGCTCCAACCACAGTTCATGGCTACAAATAGAGCCGGCTCCGGTGCGCACTACTCAGTATGATGAACTAATCGAATGGATCGATGGCAAATTGCCGGACCACCGCAGCAACGGATACAAAGGACGTGCCACCCTTGAAGTGTTAATGGGCATTTTCGAATCGGTGCGCATCAAGGGCGTGGTTTCCATGCCACTGCATACACGTGATTGTCCACTTGACACAATGATTGCTGATGGTTCGCTGCCCGTTCTCACGAAAGGGCGCTATGATTTGCGCAAACCTTTTCCGGAAGAGTTAGAATCAGCCAGCGGATGACAAATAAAACGGCGTACCCGCTGACTGGCCCAATTGCCCAAAAAGGGGTCTTTGCCGGTCCATTGGCGTTTTCGAACGCTGTGCGGGTGCGGGGCTGTGACTTCCTGTTCGTATCTGGGCAACTGGCTTTTGATGACAAAATGAACATTGTGGGCGTTGGAGACATGGAGGCACAAACCAGACAGGTCTTGAAAAATGTTGGAAAAGTTTTACAGGTAGGTGGTGCCACATTTGCCGATGTTGTCCGTGTACAGGTTTTTGTCACAGACCTGCAAAACTTTCGTGCCGTACACGATGTGCGGCTTGAATATTTCGACAGTGATCAGTTGCCCGCATCCACTTTAGTGCAGGTCGCCGGCCTTGCTCATGAAGATGCCTTAATCGAAATCGATGCCGTTGCAGCGATTGACCCAGATTCCGTGCTCTAACACTGACAAATTAGGGATACGATACTTTCATGCATTTGAAAAATGACGAAATTTCGCACTTCCACACGAACGGCTTTGTAACAGGTCCACGAGTCCTTGACAACCAACAAATCGAGATTTTGAAACAAGAAATCAATGGTCTGCTCGACGGCAGCGTTGAACATCCTGAGCACCTTAGGGGTGAGACAGTAAAACGCTCGCGCGCCAAAGGCCAACTGCCATCCCAAAAAATAGTTAACCTGTTTCGAAACAACGCTGTGTTTGCCAAACTTTTAGAAAACACAACCATTTCCAATTTAGCCACCGATTTAGCCGGCGAATCAGTACGCGTATGGGAAGACCAGATGATCTTCAAACCACCGCACGAACCGGAGGCCGTCTTGGCTTGGCACCGCGACTATACCTTCTGGGATCATGTCGGCCCGCCCAAATTGTTTACGTGTTGGATTGCATTGGATGACGCCACCGTTGAAAATGGGTGTATGCATGTCATTCCGGGCAGCCATCTTTGGGAAATGCCCTTCCGGCGCGAAGACGTTGATGTCGGAAATCCGCATTGGATACTTGAACACAACAGCATTCCGCAGGGGGCCGATACTTCGGCAGTGCCGTGCGTGGTAAAAGCCGGACATTGCCATTTTCATCATTGTAATACCCTTCACGGATCATACGGAAATCGTACTGATAACCCCAGATATAGCTACATCCTACATCTGATGCCCGGAACAACTCGTCGCCTCGGTGATAGCTGGAATGATCGTATGGCTCGTGTCGAAAACGTTGGCATCGGACAATTCTTGAAGGGGTCACAATATCCCGAATTAGGCAAGAAAGGGGTTGCATGATGGATTACTTAAAAATCGGTATAGCGGGTCTTGGGCATGGTCATACCTTGCTCGGGGCCAACGATCCTACAGCGCAGGATCTACCTATGCGGGTCACGGCATTATGTGATACCAATCAGGCTGTCTTGGAATCGGCTTCCAACAAATACAACATCGAACACATCACAACCGACTACGACGATCTCGTGTCGCAGGACGATTTGGATATCATCGGTATATACACGCCAGGGCCGCTTCATGCCGATCAAATCCTGAAGGCACTCGATGCTGGAAAGCACGTGATGGTAACTAAATCGATGGTATACACTATGGAAGAAGTCGAACGCGTTGTAGCGGCCGTTGACCGGACCGGTCTTGTGTTACTCGTGACACAGACCCTGCGAGGCCGATACGATTTAATGGAAGCCAAACGTGCCTGCGACGCTGGCGAAATAGGTGATCTCTTTTTGGGGGAAGCCCACTACGTACACGATCTCCGGCCCGTGTACGACTATTCGCCGTGGCGACTTACCATGCCACAGGACCTAATACTCGGCGGTGCTTGCCATCCCATAGATATGTTGCGCTGGTTTTTAGGTGACATAGAGGAGGTCCACTGTTACGGTTTGCGTAGCGGAATTACTCCGGATTATCCGCAGGAGGACAATTTTGTTATCAACACGCGATTTGCCAGTGGCGCGATCGGGCGCGTTGCAACGTATCTCGGTATGGTGCACCCATCGGGCATACCAGGCAACAGTCTGACTGTGTATGGAACAAAGGGAACCATTCGGGATAATTGTAAAAATCTTGACCCCATTGGCCTTATACCCAATTCTGAGCATACTGCCGAATTCCCTGAAGGACGGGGCCATTATGGGGAAATGCAGGTCATGATGCGCCATATGGCCGATTGCATTTTGGATGGTGCAACTCCCTGGGTGGGAGTCCGCGAAGGAGCTCGAATTGTTGCTACGGGATTGGCCTGCTGGGAATCTATACGTTCTGGATTACCAGCTAGGGTTCGAAACGAATTCTAGTTAGGTAAAACAAGAATGGAAAACGCGAACCCCCTGTATCCCTCGGACATGGAAATCTACTTGTTCGATTTGGGTGGATACCTTCGACTCCCAAAAGCCCTCAATGAAAACGAGGTTAGTGTCCTTAACAGGGCGCTGGACAGCATGCCAAGCCTACAACCGGGCGATTGGAGTGGTTATGTCCACGGACATTCTTACCGAACCTCAGATGGGATCAATTACCAGCAGATCTACGAAGCAGGCGAACCTTTCGAGCGCCTAATCGATCATCCGCAGTGGATTGAGAAGGTCAAACACTTTGTCGGTGGGGAAGGGACCTTTGATTACAACCACGGGCCTCTCTTCATCGATGAAAATTTTGCCAATTTTCGGGTCCCCGGAGAAAGCATTGGTATTCATTCGGGCGGACACTCGGCGGCTAAACGCAATCAATTCCGCTACCACAACGGATGTTTCATGTGTGGCCAAATCAATATACTGATTGCGCTCACTGACATTTATGAAGGCGACGGTGGCACCATGCTTATCCCGGGCAGTCACAAGTCCAACTTTGAGCACCCCAAATTTGCCGACCATCGCATGGCACCTGGCGCTTCGGTTGACGGAATTGAAGGTGCCATTGAAGTACAAATGGCCGCCGGTGATGTGCTTTTGTTTGTAGACACACTCAGCCACGGTTCAGCAAAACGTGTGAACCCCGGAACGCGCCGTATACTGGTGTATCGGTATGGGCCATCTTGGGGTCAATTCCGCTACGGTTATCGCCCATCCCAGGAACTGCTGGAACGTCTGACTCCAGAACGCCGCCGAATAGTACAACCTCTCGAACTGATTCCACGACATCCAGAATGATAGGACTTCGGCAAAAAATAGATTCCGCAGTAAGGGGCATTTGCGGACATGCGTCCGCCAAGCCCAACATACGTGCAGCTATGATTTTTTTAATGCAAGTACAAATGCTCAAACCTTTTCAACAAGCACTTGTGCACGATTTAAAAAAATTAGCTCGAGTAGGCCTATTTAGGCTCGCACATTTTCTTTCAGCTGCCGCCTTTTTCATCTTGATCTCAAACTGCTCCCACCCACCAAAATCGGTTTCAAAACAACAAGAAGCTTCTAATGTAAAAACCTCGTTGAAGGAACACCCTGACCAAATATCGTACCGCACTCTCACTCGGGAAGATTTCCTCGCCACGCAGCCTCCTGAGGATTTCGGCGGCCACTCAAAGGAGTTCGGTGCCATCACTTGCACTCGCTTGACCACGAATCCGCAAACGCGAATTGTAGCAATTCCGAAAACAAATGTTGGAGACCTCACAACATATATCGTGCACATCGAAGATCTGTCATTTAATGCATCCATGAATCGCTCGTGTTCGTGGTGGAACAATGGGAATGCCAACGAATCCGAACATCACCTTCTTCAACACGAGCAAATCCATTTTGCGTTGTACGAAATTGCCGCACGCACTCTTAATAGGGATATTGAAAAAATGCTTCTGGTTTTTCGACCAGAAGTCAATTCCCCTGAGGAAGCACGCATTAAAGCAGACGAGTTTGTCCGTAAAATCTTACAGTCAACGTTATCGCAACTGCAAAAACGCAACGCTCTTTTTGATAAGGATACCTCCTTTGGCATTGACCACAAAAGACAAGTACGGTGGCTCAAAAAAATTCGTGAAGAACTGGCAACCTTAGCTTCGCTTACGCCTTCCGATCCCGAACCGTGATATTGCTGTCATTACGGAACATCCGATTATGCTTATAACCGACATAGAAGTTCATCTCATACACCCACGGCTTCAGGATTTTAATGCAGCCGATATTGTTCGCTACCACGGTTCCACTTTTCAAGCCCGCACCATCTTTATCATGCATACCGACACCGGTTTGCAGGGATTAGGCGAAACGCTTGGGCCGGTATTAAACATCGATCAACTACGCGAACGATACATCGGCACGAACCCCTTTGATTGGGTCAACAGTGAAATTGACTTACCGCTCAACATGGCGACCTACGACCTGATGGGTAAGTCTCTGGACGTACCAGCGTGGAAATTGATGGGACACAAGGTGCGTTCGTGGGTACCTGTTTGTGCATGGACCGTGGCATTAGAACCAAAGGCGATGGCCGAAGAAGTAAAACAGGCAGTGCAGGGAGGGTACAGATGGATAAAATTTCACACGGGTGAGGTACAGAACGTCATAGATCAAACAGAGGCCATGCAGGAAGTCGCCCCTGCTGGCTTCAAAATTCATTATGACTTTAATGCCAACTCCGACTCCTACACAATGAGGTCAATTCTATCCGAACTCGAAAAATTTACCGTAGCCGGACGCTTCGAAGACGTGGTCGAAGCTGTTGATGAAGATGGCTACCGCATGCTGCGAGAGCATTCTTCCCTTCCGATTATCGTCCATCACGGTCCGCCCGAATTCATGATCAAAGGAATAGTCGATGGGTATATGGCAGGCCACGCTCCCATTGGAAGTGCGCTAAAGGCGAGTGCTGTTGCAGAAATGACCAAAACTCCCTTTATGTTGCAGCAGTGTGGCGGATTTATCAACCGTGCTTTTCTCGCACATCAGGTAGCAGTAATGCGCATGGCGACCATAGATCACGTTGATATCTGCCACCTTTGGAAAGAAGACGTTACAGTTCAATCATTGGGCGTGGTCAGTGGATCGGTGCAGGTGCCTGAGGGTCCTGGCCTTGGAGTTGAACTGGATCGCAACAAACTCGAGCGCTGCATCAACGAGCCATTTGAACCACCACCATCTCTTGTGCGCGTAAGTCATGGTGATGGACTCAAGGTATATGTACGGCACAATCCAAACTTACCGGGATGCAATGACAACCTGCGATTTTACGATCGACTTCACGGTTTTTCCGTACCAGGTCCAGAGCCATCATACGCAAACAAAGTTGTTTGCGATTTTTGGGAAGGAGACGACAATCCCGAAAAGTTTAAGCTTCTGTGGGAAAAAACCGCAAGCGGACCTATTTGGACAAATGACGAATAACCTTTTTGACCATTTGTCTCAATCTCGATCGGAAACCATTTGGCCAGATACAGCCCAATGATCGCGTTCGTGTTCTTCGATTACGACCATAGTACTCTCACGAGGAGATTCGCAGATTTCAACGATCGCATCAGTTATAGCGCCTACGAGTTTCCGTTTCTGGTCATCTGAGCGTCCTGTCAACATTTTTACTTCGATAAAGGGCATGTTTATCTCCTGTTAATCGGTTTTGATATTTGGAGTAGAGAAATAGATGAATCGCGAACTTGTGTCACAATGGTTAGAAAAATTGCAGTCTGGAAACCTCACTGAACAGGACCTGTTGCAGGCTTTGTCTGCTCCTCCAACGCAGAGATTGCTTTACTTGCAGTGCCAATCAACTGCCATCAATTCTCAAATCCTGGGCATGGCAACAGTTGAAAACGGTAATCTCTTAGATGGTCCCGAGGACACGGAAGAGTGGCCGTACTCATCCGTAGGCGACGCAATGCGTGATGGTTGGAGAATCGTAAAGTTTCCGGAGCTGGCATTGCAGGTGCACGAAGAGGTTACTGTCGGTTTCGGATGTGAATTCATCCTCGAGAAGTAACAGCAAATCAGTTTTTTACTGTATACATCTCTACAATCTCAGAATCTAATTCAATGCCCAAGCCTGGTCGTTCGTTCACAATGAGATATCCATCAACAACAGGTGCCTCCGCCAGCAAACTATGTACATGTACAAAATTACCACATAAGTCACTCCCAAGGGTGCAATTGCCCGCTGCAGCAGAAGCATGTGCTCTGTAAACATCAAACACACCAAGGTCGACATTACTTGCCTGCCAGACAGGTATTCCCTCCGAAGCCGCTATACGGGCCATATCTAAAAATGCCCATCCTGATGGGGCAACGTTGATTCCGTCGACTGCCCGTGCAGCCACAGCAGCAATTACCTGGCTTGGATTTTGGAGATGAGGACAGATCAAAATTGATGTTTCTTCCTTCAGCCGACGGTAATCTTGCCACGTTTCTTCTTTCGGAATGGGATCTTCGAACACTACATCCAATCCCTCAATCTCGCGCGCCAATTCCAAACTATTCTTGACAGAATGGAAGCGGTGACCCGGATCCAGGATCATCCGCATACCAGGGGCTACATTAGCGACCGCATGAACCCGATCGACGATGTTCCCATCTTCCCAAATACATTTCATCTTGATACCATGAAACCCTGCCTCCTTGGCTCTGCTGGCAGCAATCGCTGAATCTTCAGCACTCATTCGCCCAATCCAGTAGTCAACAAGAATCCTGCTCTGTTCAAGACCTCCAAATATCCGATAGAGAGGCCATTCGATGGCTTTACCAATCAGATCCAACAACGCAATGCCATACCCGTCTTTGTCAATTGCGCGCGGATCGAACGATCGTGGATCGCAACCCAACCAAGATTCGGGAAAAGCCTCGTTCCGTGGACCGTAATACGGACCGCTCATGCCAACACCTGACAATCCTGTGTCAGTATGAATATGCAGAATGTCGTGGTTACGGTGATTTAGAGGCTGAGGATATCCGGCACTGGGCTCGTCATATTCTGGAGGCGCCAGGATTCCTTGGAGGAAGGGGACGCATACTGTGGTGCGCTCGAAATGGGTAATTTTCACGTTATCGCGCCAAATTCTTACTGTAAATTATCGCGGATGAATGCTTCAACAATAGCAATGTGCTCTACTGGATCCACGGCACGCATGATTTTTGCGACGTTCCCGGAAACGTCAATAACGATAGTGGAGCGAACAAAACCGTCGTTGCCATCACCACAGACACCATATGCTTGACACATACTTCCATCGGCATCCGTCAGTAATGTCATGTTAAGATCATATTTTTCAATGAACGCGTGATGACTTGACAGGTCGTCACGACTAATTCCAAGAAGAATGGCATTGAGTTCATCAAATTTCGGCTTCGCATCACGGAACCCGATCGCTTCTTTCGTTCACCCGGGGGTGTCGTCTACTGGGTAAAAAAACAAAACTACATTAGTTCCACGGAGCCCATCGAGACTAATCTGTCCACCATTACTCGCAGGCAATTCGAAGTCTGGTGCAGACTGTCCGGTCTGCAAAAGTTCATCGGCCATATACACCTTCCTTATCAAATGTCGGAAATATAATGCACTATTTACGGTGGCCCCAAATTTGACTTTTGTATTTCCACAAGCGGCATTCATACACGATATTCTGTGTTTGTCTCGAAAGAACAGGACAATTCGAATTAGGGAATCAATTGTCGCTTGCTCTCGCTATGACAATATCGGGACCAAACCAAAGGAAACTACAATGACGCTTTCTGAAGAACAAACAACACAATTTGAGAAGGACGGATACTTGGTGGTCGAAGGTCTTTTGACCGAAGAGGAGATAGCCACCTTGCGTCAACGCACAGAAGACATCGCGGAAGGAATAATCGCGTTTCCCGACGGCAAACTAGAATTTGAGCCGGGGTTCAGCGATCAACAAAACAAAATCGCCAACTTGAGAAAAATCAATGCTCCTGCACAACATGACGACTTCTTTGTAAAACACGCGCAAAATCCGGCAATCCTTAACGCTATTGAGTCCCTGCTAGGCCCCAACATCAAACTGTTCTCAGATCAGCTTTTTGTAAAACCTCCCGGTGGCAGCGAAAAAACATACCATCAGGATTCGCCGTATTTCAAAATTGAGCCTATGGCTCTCGTCACTGCCTGGGTTGCACTTGATGACGTTACTCTCGACAACGGGTGCATGTATGTAATTCCTGGCAGCCAACAGAAAGGACCTTTCGACCATAGTGAACCTTGGAATGTTGGGGATCGTATTGACATGCGCATTCCAGATAAGGTTGTAGCTGAAAATGTTGCCGTCAGAAAGGAAGAATCGATCACCATGAAAGCGGGGGGATGTTCTTTCCATCACAGCCTCATAATGCATCGGTCTGGTCCCAATAACACATCAAATTTTCGACGTGGGCTAGCCACTCATTACATGTCATCACAATCGAAATGGACGGGAGAACCTGTCGACAAACCTGATTATCTTCTCCTGCGCGGGGTAGAATTTCCGGGTTGTGTCTAAAGAAATTTCCAAATTGGAAAAAAAACCCGCTAACAATAACCCTTCCCTGTTTTCCGACACGGGTTATTGCCTGTTCGAGGACGTTCTTACCCCAGCAGAGACCCTACAGGCCCGTCAGATGTTGGACCAAGCCCTGTTCGAACCTTTACCGCCGCCTCAAGGCCGAAACGATTCACTGGATCGCGACGGATACGTCGGCGAACCACACGTGCGCGATCTACGTTGGCTGGAACTTTGCCGTCACCCTCGTATTCTGGACGCGGTCGAATCAGTCCTCGGGCCCAATTTGGTCCTCGTCTTCTCGAGTGTCTTTATCAAATTACCCCATTCACCGGTTAAGGTCGGGTGGCACCAAGACAACACCTACTGGCCCAGTGTCCATGGCACCGAAGTAATTACCCTTTGGCTGGCCATAGACGATGCCGACGCTTCCAACAGCGCTATGAAGGTCATTCCTGGATCACATATAGATTGGGCCGAACTTGACACCGTCCCGGCAGCTGATAACGAAATGCTGACTCGGAATGTTCCAGTGACAACAGAACAGGAAAATTCAGCGGTGACTTTGGAAATGTCTGCGGGTAGCTTGTCGATTCACGATTCTTTCATTTTGCACGGAAGCGATAAAAACAAAACGGATCGAAGACGGGCAGGATATACAATCCGATATTGCAGCACAGACACTGCCTGGGTTGACCTTGAGGCACATCCCAATCCTGTTTTTGTAGTACGAGGACAAGCAGGCACCAGAGGAGATAGCTACGTCAGTTTGCATCCGGACGTAAATGCAACAAAAGAGTTGCTGCACAAATCATGACTTCGTACAAAACGCCGGATATTAAAATAAACTACGAAGAAAGAGAGGTTCCTCCGTACGATCTTCCCGACCCGCTTGTGGACGAAAAAGGGACCGCCGTCAACCAAACCTCATGGCCGCATCGGCGTAGAGAGATATTAAAGTTGTTCGAAACGCATGTCTATGGTCGCATGCCTAAAATGCCATTCGAAGAGAACATAACGGTTAATGCCGAAATCGTTGAGGAAGGCCCTTGTAGCGATTGGGCTACCCGCCAACAGGTAGTAATTACCTTCGCCAATGAAACGTACTGTCAAAAAGCCCATCTACTAATCTACCTGCCAATGACCAATCAACACTCGGCACCGGTTTTTGCTGGCCTCAACTTCTTTGGGAATCAAACAGTGTTAGCAGATGACAAAATTCACATCACCGAAAAATGGGTGCGAAATAGCCGCAGCCTTGGCATCACCAACCACCGTGCCAACAACCAAACTCGTGGAACTTATGCCCATCGGTGGCAGATTGAGCACGTAATAAAGCGGGGTTATGGACTGGCTACCATTTACTGTGGTGACTTCGACCCAGACTTTGACGATGGTTACAATAATGGTATACATCCTTTGTTCTACCAAGAAAATCAGGTGAGCCCCAAACCTAACGAAATAGGTGCAATCGGTGCATGGGCTTGGGGATTGAGCCGCATATTCGACTATCTCGCAAATGACAGTAAAGTTGACGCGAGTCGCATCGGTTTAATCGGACATTCGCGCCTGGGCAAAACAGCGCTGTGGGCGGGTGCTACCGACGAGCGTTTTTCCTTTGTAATTTCTAATAACTCAGGGTGTGGTGGGGCAGCATTGTCACGCCGTTGTTTTGGCGAAAACATCAAATTTATCAACACTCACTTTCCGCATTGGTTCTGTGAGAACTTTCGAGAATACAATAATCGGGAAGAAATGCTACCCGTCGATCAGCACATGCTTATAGCGCTTCTTGCTCCGAGACCAGTTTATATTGCTAGCGCAGAAGAAGATTTGTGGGCTGACCCGGTAGGGGAATTTCTATCCTGTGTGAACGCCGATCCCGTTTACCAGCTTCTTTGTAGCCAAGGCCTTTCAAATCTCGACATGCCCTCAATTGAATCGCCACTCCACGGACGAATTTCTTACCACATTCGAAGTGGCAAACACGATCTTTCACGCTATGATTGGGACCGCTATTTGGAATTTACTGATCGCCAGGTCGCTGGTTGAGATGGCATTAATCTCTGAAATAAAAGCGCTGACCTTCGACGTCTTTGGTACCGTCGTTGATTGGCGTACGAGCATCATTCTCGAAGGAGAGAGACTGGAAAGAAACAAAGGACTATCGCTTGACTGGGCTGTTTTCGCCGATACTTGGCGTGGTGGATATGAGCCTGCTATGGATCTGGTGCGGCAAGGTCAGTTACCGTGGACTAACATCGACACTCTGCATCGCAAGATCCTCGATCGCCTGTTGAACGAATTTAACATTAACAGCCTAAATGAAAGAGAAATTGATCATTTAAACCGTGTGTGGCACCGCCTCCGTCCATGGCCGGACGTTATTGCGGGATTGAAACGCTTGGGCTCTCGTTATGTGATTGCTGCACTGTCTAACGGCAATGTGGCCCTGCTAACAAATATGGCGA
>TARA_B100000686_G_scaffold341145_1_pt1 | contig 11535 bp, 14 predicted proteins | sample TARA_B100000686 | Tara Oceans TARA_B100000686 (sample SAMEA2622733) | marine metagenome | biome: marine biome (ENVO:00000447); feature: marine epipelagic mixed layer (ENVO:xxxxxxxxx); material: "saline water (ENVO:00002010), including plankton (ENVO:xxxxxxxx)" | depth 150 m
CAGGAAGCTGGCGATTATTTAAAAGGACAATTACCAGAACACCCTAATCATCCCAAAGGTAGAAATCCTTATGCTCACGTTGCAATATGCGTGAAATCGAAATTCCAAAAAAGTTATAAGGACATCGAAGATGAGAAATTTCAAGAAGTTATTGATTATATTGAATTTTTAAAAAAAAATCCAAGCTAAAAATTTATAAAGAGCCTATTAACTCTTGAGCAACTTTTTTTGATTTACCTAGATATTTTATTTTTTTTATAGATTCTAAATTTGATTTGTCATTACCTACAATTACAAAACCTATCATGCCCATGCCTTTGTGTGGTGTGCACCAATAGGCATAGATTCCTGGAATTTCAAATTTATATTGTGCGTCTTTATTAATTTTAGACTTAAATTTTTGTACTCCTTCTGGAACCCCACCCTTAATAAATTCTACATTATGTCCGGCAGTTGTTGATTTCCAAAAAACGCTATCGCCTACTTCAATATTCACTATTTTTTGTGAATAAACCATGTGTTCTTTACCTAATTTATTAAGCATTTCTATGGTTTGATCTGCTGCAAAAGATGATTGTGAGATTAATACAATAAAGAACGCTAAAACTAATTTTTTCATATTATTTAATATATTTACTAACAATATTTGAAAATATAACTCTTAAGATTGTCGCTGCGACCAAACTACATCTGGCTCAGATGTTATGAAAGAATTGTAGCTATTGTTAGGAAAACAACAATTAGAGACCAAGAAGAAAAAAATAAGATTTTTATCATATTTTAATTAATAAATGGGCCTAAAATTAAAATAGTCCAATATATAAAAAGAAAAGTGTAAAATAATGGAAAACGCATTTAATGTTTTATAATATTAGATTGTGTTTGAAATATGAAAATAATACTAAGAAAAAATTAAAAGTAAAATTTTTTGTCGCAGCCTTTAAGGGAGAGGTTAGTTAAGTCCAATAAAGCGTCTATTTCTTTTTGTGTTTAAGCTATAGTAAAAAAGTGCAAAAGTAATAATGCTTCCTCCAATAATTGTATTGGCTGTTGGAACTTCATTAATTCCAAAAATAGGCAGCCAAACCCAAAAAATACCTCCTAAAACCTCAGTTAAAGACAATAGAGTGAGGTCTGCAGCTGGTAAATGTTTTGACCCGATAGAATAAAGTATCATCCCGGAACAAACCAAAGATCCATGTAATGCTGATAAAGATGAATTTTTAAATGTTGTAAAAAAACTTGTATCACTAAAAACTAAAACAAAAAAAGAAAAAGACCCACAAAAAAGCCCTGCAACCGCAACAGTCGTAAATTTTGGCGTGTCTCTTCTCCATCTTAGTGAAACAGAAAAAAATGAAAAACCTAATGCTGATAAGAGGCCTACTACTAAACCAAACAAACTACCCATTTCACGGCTATTAAATGCCATAAAAATAATACCTAGAGCTGCAACAACTATAGCGGTTAAGGTTGTGCTTGAAACTCTTTCTTTAAGAAAAACATAACCCAAAATCGCCGTCATGAAAGGCATAGCTGCTAGCATTAAAAGCGTGATGGCAGCTGTAGTATGAGTTATTGACCATATAAAACACATCATGGCAACCCCTAAACTTAAACCACCAAGGATTCCTGAAGCTCCAATTTTTTTATAATTTTTAATAAAAGACTTTCCTTCTTTTATATATAAATAAATATTTATTAGTAAAAAAATAGTAAATCCTCTAAAAAAAAGATACTGCCAAGGAACATTTTGAGCATCTTCAATAAAACGAACTACAAGTGCTCCAAATGACCAAAATATTCCTGCGATTAGGACAATTACAACTGCAGCGTTATTATTTTTATTTTTTATCATAAAAAATTATTAATCATTCGATGTGATTTTTAAAACAAGTAACTTATAATAATTTAAAAAGAAAGGAGAAAGATATGGCTAAATATTATGTAATGGGATGTTATACTCCAAAAGCTTTTCAAGGGTTTATAGCAAATCCAAATTCTGATAGAGGTGCTGCAATTAAAGCGGTTGCCGGTGCCGTTGGGGGTAAAGTATTAGGCTACGATATAGTAAGAGGATCTTATGATTTTATTGTTATGGTAGAAGCTCCAAATTTTGAAACTATGGCAGCTGTAAAGTTAGCTACCGAAGCTTCAGGTGCGGTAACTAATCTATCAATTATGGAACCAATAAATATGAATAATACTGCTACGCTAGCAGCAAAAGCTGCCGCTTCATACAAAGCGCCTGGAAAATAAATTTTTATAGCCAGTTAATTTTTGAACATTTACTGGCTATTTAAGATCGAGTTTTGTGTCGTAGTCTATGATTATCCCATCGTCTTCTATGGGAACGGTAAATATTTTTTCTTTATTTAACTCTAAAATTTTCTTTGCACCCACATCTCCTTTTATAAGCATAAGTTCATTTTTCATTTTCTTACTAAATAAAATAGGATTTCCTCTTTTGCCTTTATAGGTTGGAACAATTATTTCCTTATTATTTTTTACTTCAATAATTTTATTATAAGTTTGTTTTTTTATGTTTGGCATATCACCTAGGCATATAAAAAAAAATTCTGTTTTTTCAGATAAATTTTTTATTCCCATTTTAATTGAAGAACCTATTCCACTTTTGTAATCTTCATTAAATACAAATTTTATCTTATCATCCTTATCAATAGTATCTTTGATAATTTCTTTTTGATAGCCAACGACTATAATAAGTTCATCAATTGAACTTGCTAATATATTTTGTGCAGAATGTTTAATTAAAGGTATATTATGAATTTTTTTAATTAACTTGTTTTCTCCCAACATTCTTTTTGATTGGCCTGCAGCTAATAATATGGCTGAAATCATAAAAAATTATTTATAAACTTCTGAAACTAACTGAGCTATTATTGATAATGCAATTTCGGGAGCGGATTTTCCACCTAATTTAATTCCAATAGGCCCATAGATTTTTTTAATTTGTTCATCTTTAAACCCTGAATCTTTTAACCTTTTACATCTGTTTTCATGAGTTTTTTTACTTCCAAGTGCCCCTATGTAAAAAAATTTATTTTTTATCGCATATTGCAAAGCAGGATCGTCTATTTTTGGATCATGTGTTAGTGCTATTAGTGCAGAATTTTTATTTGCTTTAATTTCATTGAATGCTTCATCTGGCCATTTGTTTATAATCTTAATTCCAGGAAATCTTTGTTCCGTTGCAAAATAACCTCTAGGATCAATGATTGATATTTCAAAATTTAAACTTTTAGCAAAATTTACTAAGTATTGAGCAATATGAACTGCTCCAACAATAATAACTTTGATTGGGCGAATATAGGTTTCAACAAATATATTTGTATTTTCTATAATCCCATTTTTTTTATTATCATAAAAAAGATTTATTTTTTCTAAGTACTTTTCAAAATCTTTATCAATAGTTTTTCCCTTTTCAAAAATACAACTTTTTCCATTTTCAATATTAGTAATAATTGCAAACTCGTTCTTTTTTGTTTTATTTTCTATAATTTGATCTAGTAATTTTTTTTCCATATCAAAAGTTAATTTATTTGTTCTAAAAATACAGCTATCTCTCCACCACAAGCTAATCCTATTTCCCATGCACTTTCATTAGAAACTTTAAATTCTATTTTTTTAAAAGATTTTTTTTCTTTAATTAATTGTAAAGACTCTCTAACAACTGCAGTTTCTACACAACCACCTGATACTGATCCCGAAAAATCACCTTTTTCATTAATTATCATTCTGCTTCCGGTTGGTCTAGGTGACGAGCCCCAAGTTTGAATTACAGTCGCTAAAACTACATTTTGCTTGGCTGATATCCAATCTCTTGCTTCATCGAGAATTTTTTCATCAAATGAATTTTGCATAAGATGAGTTTAGATCAAGATTAAATTTATTTACAGGATTTTACTGCTTTTTGAGCAAATACTTTTATTAAATTTGCTCTATATTCAGCCGTTGCATGAATATCTGAATTTAAATCTGAAGATTTAATGCTTATATTTTCGATTGCAGAAGCCGAAAAATTTGAACTTAAAGCTTTTTCTATTTCTTTGCAGTTATAAACAACCGATTGAGCTCCTGTAACAGCAACATTCACTCCTTTATTAAACTTCGCTATATAAACTCCAACAATTGCATATCTTGATGCAGGATTTGGACATTTTTGATAGCTAGATTTATCGGGAATTTGAAATTCTACGGCCTCTATAAGTTCTCCTTTTTTTAAAGCTGTCTCAAACATTCCTTTAAAAAACTCAGAAGCTTTTATTTTTCTTTTATCTGTATGAATCACTGCATTTAAAGCCAAGCAAGCTGAAGGATAATCTGCTGAAGGGTCATTATTTGCTATTGATCCGCCAATTGTCCCTCTATTTCTAACTTGAGGATCACCAATACCTTCGGCTAAACTAGAAAGAGATGATATGGCCTTTTGAACACTTTTAGACGAAGCAACTTCTGCATGTTTAGTGGTTGCTCCGATTACAACTGATTTTCCAGAAACTTTTATACCGTTTAGTTTATCTATTTTTTTTATATCTATAATATCTTTATACGAAGCAAGTCTTAATTTTAATGAAGGAATTGTAGTCATTCCTCCGGCCAAATAAGCTGAGTGACCTGATGATAATTTTGTAGCTTCCTTAACAGATTTTACTGAATGATAATTAAATGACTTCATTATTTTAAGCTGCTTCCTTTTTTGATTTTTTGTTTTTTAATGCGCTCCACACTTTTTCTGCTGTAGCTGGCATTGTTATCTCTGTACCTATCGCATCAATTACTGCATTCATAACAGCGGGTGGTGCTGCTATTGCTCCAGCTTCTCCACAACCTTTGGTTCCTAATGGATTTGATGTTGCGGGGGTGCATGTAAAATCTAATTTAAATTCTGGAAAATTGTCAGCTCTAGGCATTGTATAATCCATATACGATGCTGTAATTAGCTGGCCCGACTCATCATAATGGCAATTTTCATATAATGCTTGACCTATTCCTTGTGCTAGTCCTCCATGAACCTGGCCTTCAACAACTAAAGGATTTATGATTGTTCCAAAATCGTCAATCGCAGTATATTTGTCAACTTTTGTTTCTCCTGTTTCTGGATCTATTTCCACCTCACAAATATGTGAGCCTGCTGGGAAAGAAAAGTTAACTGGATCAAAAAATGAAGTTTCTTTTAGACCTGGCTCTTCACCTTCAGGGAGAGGAGATTTTACTTCGCCATAAGTTCCAGGTAAATAACAAGCAAAAGCTATTTCTCCAATAGTTTTCTTTTTATTTGAATTCGGAACGATAAATTCTCCATTCTTAAATTGAACATCCTTTTCTTCAACTTCTAACATTTTGGCCGCAACTCTTTTTCCTTTTGCAACTATTTTATCACAAGCTTTGACAATAGCAGTTCCTCCAACAGTTAAAGATCTCGATCCATAAGTTCCATAGCCGAATGGACCTTTGTCAGTATCTCCATGAGAAACTTCTATATTTTCTAATGGTATTCCTAGTTGATCAGCCGCAATCTGGGCAAATGTTGTATCATGACCTTGTCCATGACTGTGTGAACCAGTAAACACAGTTACATTTCCAGTTGGATTAAATCTCACTTCCGCTGACTCCCATAAACCAATTCCGCAGCCCAGCATCATAACAACTGGAGAAGGTGCTATACCGCAAGCTTCAAAGTAAGTGCAAAAACCTACTCCTCTTAATTTTCCTTTTGAGGCAGATTCCTTTTTTCTTTTTTCAAAATCTTTGTATTCACCAAGCTCTATTGCTTTTTTTAAACCAGCTACATAATCACCTGAATCTACTTGATGGACTAAAGTTTGTTTAAATGGAAACTGAGTTGGAAAATTTTTCATTCTAATTTCAGCTGGATCCATATCAAGTTCTCTGGAAGCTTTTTCTACAAGAGTTTCAATAGTATATGTGGCTTCAGGTCTTCCAGCTCCTCTATATGCGTCTACTGGAGCTGTGTTTGTGAAAACTGCTTTAACATTAGTGTAAGCAGCTGGCATTTTATAAACTCCTGTTGCGCAAGGTCCAAATAAATAAGTTGGTGTTACTGTTCCAAATACAGAAGCATAAGCTCCAATATTAGCTATTGTTTCATTTTTAAAACCTAAAAATGTCCCATCATTTTTAACTGCAAGCTCAGCATGAGTAATATGATCTCTGCCGTGACAATCCGATAGGAATGATTCAGTTCTATCTGCTACCCATTTTACTGCTCTTCCAATTTGTTTTGCTGCAAAACTGCAAACTACTTCTTCAGCATATGGATAAATTTTTGATCCAAATCCACCTCCAACGTCAGGAGCTATAACTCTTAATTTGTTTTCTGGAGCCACTCCATTAAATGCTGAAATTATTATTCTTGCTAAATGTGGATTTTGACTAGTTGTATATAAAGTTATTTCCTCTGTTGATGGATTATAATCTGCATTAGCTGCTCTTGGTTCCATAGCATTTGGAATTAATCTATTATTTGTAATATCAATTTTTATAATTTTATCTGCCTTATCGAATGCTTCTTTTACTTTAGCTCTATCTCCAAGCAACCAGTCGAAACATAAATTTTGTGGTATGTCTTTATATATTTGGTCTGAGTTCATTGCATCTTTGGTATTAACAACTGCTTTTAAAATTTTATAATCAACACTAACTAAATCAGCTGCATTTCTAGCTTCATCAAGTGTTTCTGCAATAACAACAGCAACATGATCTCCTACATAATTCACGTACTCGCTAGCAAGAGGTGGGTGCGGAGGTACTTTCATATCTGAGCCATCTTCGCTCTTTATTCTCCATCCCGCTATTAATCCTCCTATTTTATTTTTTACAATTGAATCTCCTGTAAAAATTTCTACTACCCCTGGAGCTTTCATAGCTTTGGAAATGTCTACCTTTTTAATTTGCGCTCTTGCATGAGGAGAACGAACAAAATATGCGTAGGTTTGATTAGCAAAATTAACGTCAGCGGTATATCTTCCTTTTCCTGTCAAAAATTTTTTATCTTCTTTTCTTTCAACTCTTGATCCAACTAAACTTGCCATATCTTTTTTCTCCTACATCTTTGATGCAGCTTCTTTAACAGCCGCAACTATATTTTGATATCCTGTGCATCTACAAATATTACCTTCTAACCAGTCTCTAATTTCTTGATCTGATGGATTTTTGTTTGTTTTTAATAAATCTACTGCACTCATAACCATTCCGGGAGTACAAAAACCACATTGCAAGCCATGCTTTTTTTGAAAAGCTTCTTGCATTGGGTGCAGTTTTCCATTGCTTGCTAAACCTTCTATGGTAGTTATTTTTGATCCATTTATATCTGCTGCTAAAAGTGTACAACTTTTTGCCGATTTTCCATCCACATGAACAACGCAAGCTCCACATTGGCTGGTATCACAACCAACATGGGTTCCTGTTAGATTTAAGATTTCTCTTAATAGCGTTGAAAGCAAAGTATGATCGGGAATTTCTTTTGAAACTTTTTTCCCATTAACTTCTATAGAAATTTTTTGCATTAGGCCCCCCTCCTAACACATCAATTAGAACACAAGTTTGTTTAACTGGCAACGTTAAGTAGTATAAATTTTAAATGTAATTGAGAACGATTTTCAATAAAAAATACAAGCTGTGATTGAATTATTTAATTATCAAATAAAAACCTACTAAAACTGCGGCCAACAAAAATATAAGAATTTTTTTATTAAAGATAATTTTTTTTCTATTAGCAATTTCAGTTGACTGGTTTTTTTCATCTATTTTTTTTAGTTTCTTAGGAGAAATCAGTTCAGAAAATTTACCAAAAAAAATATCGGCCATTTTTTTAGCTGTCATATCTATTAGTCTAGATCCGATCTGTGCTATTTTCCCACCAACTTGTGCTTCAACATTATAGGTTAGAATTGTAAGTCCATTTTTTTCTTCAAGTTTTACATTAGATTCTCCACTTGCAAAACCGACAGGAGAACTACCTTTACCAGCAATAGTGTAGCTATCGGGAGGATTAAGATTTTTTAATTCTATTTCACCACTGAATGTAGCGTTAAAAGGTCCAATTTTATTTGTTGCTGTAATACTAAACTCCGTATCAGATTTTTTAAAAAATTCTTCACAGCCTGGAATAGATTCTCTCAAAATTACGGGATCATTTAAACCTTTCCAAACTGAATCTTTGTCAGATTTAATTTCGTAGGATCCTTTTAATTTCATATTAACTATTTAATATTTACTTGAGGTCGCAGGGAGTGTCCTGGTAGCCATTCTTCCTTACCATCAACATAATGTTCTTTTTTCCATATAGGAGACTGATGTTTAACCTCTTCAAGTATATATCTGCATATTTTAAATGCCTCTTCTCTATGAGCTGATCCAACAGCTATTAAAATACTTATTTCACCTACAGGCGTGTAACCTTTTGCATGTTCTAAAAAAATTTTTGCATTTTTATCAAAATTTTTTTTTGCATTTTTACAAATCAACTGAAATGATTTTAACACTGCTTGATCATGTACATCATAGGTAACCGCTATCACTTTATTATTACTATTGTTATTTCTAACTCGGCCAATAAAAATAGATTCTGCGCCACTTTCCTCAGAAAATATAAATTTTTTTGCTTTATCAGAAGAAATTTTTTCTTCGTTGATTTTAACTATAGCAGTATGAAAGTCCATTACCCACCACCAATAGGAGGAATAATTGATATAAACTCTTTATCTTTTAATTTATAATTATCATTCACAACTTCGTCCTTTGCGCTAAAAAAAGCTGCAGTTTTTGGTAAATTTTCTAAATTACTACCAGAGTATTTTTCAGATATAATTTTAGACAAAATATCTCTAAGATTTTCTATATTTGAATTATCTGGCAATTCAACACCCAAGGTTTCCTTGTCGCTTAAAATTTTTGAAGACCCATAAAGCTTTAATTGAATTTCCATATTAACCACCAGTTGTATTCATGTGTCTTGGAACGTATTTTTCTTCTTCTTTTCTTCTAATGTCAAAATCATGACCTTTGGGTTTTCTAGAAATGGCTTCGTATATTACATCTTTTAATAATTGATTATTTTCACTTTTTCTTAATGGTTTTTTTAAATCTGCTTTATCCTGCTGCCCTAAACACATATACATTTCTCCGGTACAAGTAATTCTAACTCGATTACAAAGTTCACAAAAATTATGAGTATGTGGAGTAATAAAACCAATTTTTTGATCTGTTTCATGACAATGCACATATCGAGCTGGACCAGCTGTTTTTAATGGATCATTTGTAATACTATATTTTTTTTGTATTAAACTTCTTACTTCAGTTAGTGGCATATATTGGTCTATTCTTTTTTCTCCTATTTCTCCCATTGGCATAACTTCTATAAATGTTAGAGAAAATTTATTTTCTCCACACCAATTTACTAGTTTTAAAATTTCGTCGTCATTAATTCCTTTTAAAGCTACTGTATTAATTTTTACTTTCAATCCAACTTTTTTAGCAGCCATTATTCCTCTTATAACTTTGTCAAAGTCACCGTTACGAGTAATTTTTTTAAATTTTTTTTTATCTAAAGAATCTAATGAAATATTTATCCTTTTAACTCCATTATTAAATAGATCTTTAGCATAACGATCAAGCTGGGAACCATTTGTAGTAAGGGTCAACTCCTCCAATTCCTTCCCTACTTTTTTTCCAAGATTTTTAAATAATTCAATTATATTTTTTCTAACAAGAGGCTCTCCTCCTGTAATTCTAAGTTTTTTAACACCAAGTTCGATAAAAGTATTACATAACCTATCCAACTCTTCTAAAGACAAAATATCCTTTTTAGGTAAAAATTCCATGTCTTCAGACATACAATAAGTGCATCTAAAATCACAACGATCTGTAACCGAAACTCTTATGTATGATATTTTTCTTTGGAATGAATCTATTAACATAAATAAATTAAACCACAAAAATTATATATTATCTACTAGGAATTAAAGGCACCCATTCAATAATATCCCCTGGTCTAAATCGATTTTTGCCGCTAGGAAAAATCCCCCAACAATCTGCTTTTATAAAAGATTTGATTCTGTGAGACTGTTGTTCTTGCAGTACTTGCAATTCAAGCAATCCTCTGGAATTAACATTAATTGAACATCTCGCGAAATGAGTAAAATTTTTTCGTTTTGAATATTTATTAATTAGTTTTGCTTTAAATTTTTTTTCTTTTTGCATCCCTAAGCTATTACGTATTAATGGATAAATAAAAAAACGAAACCCAGCTGCACATGAAATTGGATTTCCCGGTAAACCAAAAAATAGTTTTTCCTTTTTTTTAAATTTGGAAAGCATTATTGGTCGGCCCGGTTTTATGAAAACACCTTTAAAAAGTGTTTTAAAACCAAGTTTATTTATTAATTCTGGAATAAAATCAAATTTACCTGCAGATATTGCGCCAGATGTTACAAATATATCAATATCAGACCGAAATGTTTTTTTTAGTTTTTCTTTAAGTTTTTTTTGTTGATTATCTTTAATAACTCCGCCATCAATTATTTCATAATGCATGCTTCTACCAAATGAGGTGAAATAATGATTGTTTGAATTGCGAACTTGCCAATGGGAAATACTTTTCTTTTTATAATCTACTACCTCATTTCCTGTTCCAAAAAAAATTATTTTTGGTTTTTTTTTAACATATAAATACTTAATCCCTAAAGTTGTTAAAGCCATTATATGCTTGGGTTGAATTAATTCGCCTTTTTTAATTACTATATCTCTTAAATTAAAATCTTCCCCAGAAAAGCGTACAAATGAAAATTTTTTTATTTCATGGTTAATAACAATATGAGTTGCTTTTTGCTTTGAAGGGAAGTGTTTCACTTTTTCAACTGGTATTATAGAATCAAATGGTTTTGGAATTATAGCCCCAGTCATGATTTCTACTGAAGAATTTTTTTTGTAATTTTTTATTTTTGGATTATCGCCAGCACCTATAGATTTTAAAATCTTAAATTTTTTTACCTTTCTTCGAGACAGTCCTTTAGTTTCTTTAGCTAAAAGTGCAAAACCATCAAATGCTGTATTGTTTGATAATGGATTTTTTGTTGGTGATAAAATATTTCTAGCACAAACTCTATTTAAAGAATCTAGTATAGAAATTTTTTCAATAGGTAAATTTAAAAAAATCTTATTTAATATTTTTGTGGCCTTTTGGTACTTGATCATTTTAAATATTTAAAACACTTTTAATTTTTTCTGGTATTCCGTCAGGATTTATCCATAAACCTTTTTTTCCCCCAGATTTTACAAGTAATTTTGTATTTGTTATTTTTAAATTCGGCTCAACAATTTTTGATAGATCATAAATCGCGAGAAGAGCTGAATTAACTCCTGATAGCGCTTCCATTTCAACGCCTGTTTTAGAGTTTGCGCTAACCAAACAATAAACAGTAATTAAATTTTTTGACTCATTTATCTCTGTATGAATAGAAATATGATCTAAGGACAAAGGATGACAAAGAG
>TARA_B100000686_G_scaffold133903_1_pt1 | contig 11529 bp, 13 predicted proteins | sample TARA_B100000686 | Tara Oceans TARA_B100000686 (sample SAMEA2622733) | marine metagenome | biome: marine biome (ENVO:00000447); feature: marine epipelagic mixed layer (ENVO:xxxxxxxxx); material: "saline water (ENVO:00002010), including plankton (ENVO:xxxxxxxx)" | depth 150 m
TCTCAGGGCAGATAAAATCTATCACTGATTTTGGTGTGTTTATTGGGCTGCCTGGTGGAATAGATGGGCTTGTCCATTTATCAGATCTATCATGGGAGTTGACCGGAGAGGAAGCTGTTCGCAACTACAAGAAGGGGGAAGAGCTAGAAACTACCGTTTTGGCAATTGACCCAGAACGCGAGAGGATTTCTCTTGGTGTAAAACAGATTGATCAGGATCCAATGTCATTATTTATGTCAGAACACTCGAAAGATTCTATAGTAAAAGGGATTATTCAAGAGGTTGATGTAAAGGGTGCTACAGTAGAATTATCAGATAGTGTTCTAGGTCATATCAAGGCTTCAGAAATATCTCAGGATAGAGTTGAAGATGCTCGGACTATTTTAAAGCCTGGTGAAGAAATAATGGCTAAATTTATAGGTATCGATAGGAAAAATAGAATAGTTAATCTCTCAATAAAGGCAAAAGAAGCTAGCGATGAAGCACAAGCGATTGAAACCTATCAAAAAGATACAGTTAAGTCTGCTTCAGGAACTTCTTTAGGAGATCTCCTTAAAGAGCAGCTGGATACGGATTGATATTTTTAATAATAATAAGAAGGGTGTTGTAACCCGAGAGGATGGTGTCTAGCAATGACAAAGTCTGAGCTGATAGAAACTATAGCCAGCAAGCAAAAACATTTGCCTGCTAAAGATGTAGAGCTTGCAGTGAAACATGTTCTAGAGATTATGAGTGAAGCGCTTGCTAATGGAGACCGGATAGAAATTCGAGGCTTTGGTAGTTTCTCTCTTCATTATAGGCCGCCTCGTATGGGAAGGAACCCAAAGACAGGAGAAACTGTCGCGCTTGCAGGCAAGCATGTACCACATTTTAAGCCTGGTAAAAGTTTAAGAGAGCGAGTAAATGGTTTCCGGCACTTGCCAGTACGTAGTTAGAATTAGTTAATTCCCAAATAGATTTGGCTTGTTCTATGTTGACGGCTTGGGCTTATCCAATTAAGGATTTCTATCCAAGGGGATAAAAGTTTGGCCATAATCCGTAGGTTTATATTATTTATAACTCTAATTGTTCTTCTCTTATTGGCGGCCACCTTTGCTTATAACAACTCTGACGTAGTTTCCATTGATTTAGGGATAATCCAATTTAAAGATATTCCTATATCAATAGCTTTTATTTTAATATTTTCTGTTGGTTGGATATTTGGTCTTTTAACTGTTGGGATTGCTTTGATAAGAGTTGTATCAGATCGTCGAAAATTACGAAGGAATCTTCGGGCATTTGAATTAGAGATGAATAATATAAGACGCCGACCTCTAAAAGATGCCGACTGAAGCTACTTTTTTTCTTGCAGGACTATTTGTTATAGCGGCTGCAACAGGCTGGTTGTTTGCTCGCCATTCAATTAAAAAAGAGTCTGATCCCTCACCTCAAACTATAAATGCAGATTATTTACGTGGTCTAAACCTTGTTTTAAATAGGCAGACTGAAGAAGCTCTAGAATTATTTGTTCGAATGGCAAAAGTTGACGATGATACATTGGAAACTCATTTTGCATTAGGTCATTTGTTTCGTCGTCGCGGTGAAGTGGACCGAGCAATCCGTGTGCATAAAAACTTACTTGCACGATCCAGTTTAAATGAAATGCAGAGAGATCAGGCCCAGTTTTCACTTGCCCAGGATTATCTTAGTGCAGGATTTTTTGATCGAGCAGAAAAGTTATTTTCTCAATTAGGAAATAGCTCTAGTCTTGGAGAAGCGTCAATTCAGAGTCTTGTGGATATATATGAGCGTGAGCAGGAGTGGGGTAAGGCAATTGAAGCGCATAGAGAACTTGAAATTCTTACTGGTGAAAAGTCTACTGAAATTGCACACTATTACTGTGAGTTAGCTGAGAATGCTCGTTTAGATGGAGATTTAGCACTAGCAAGGCAACACCTTAAAGGTTCTGTTCGTTCTGTTTCTGGGGCTTTTCGAGGCGCTCTAATTAAGGCTGCTATAGCCCAGGAGGAAAAGAGTTACCTTGAAGCACTTGGCCTTTATGAACAGGTTCTTGATGCAGATCCGCGTTTGATGCCTGAAGTGTTACCGAAATTATTTGACTGCTACTATAAGGATGGACGAGAAGATGAATGTGAAATATATTTGCAGTCACTGGTTGATAAGAACCCATCGCTATCTGATGTAATTGCATATACTGCAATTTTGGTAGATCTTGAAAGATCTCAAGTTATTAAAACCTGTATTGAAAAATTTATTATGGAGGATAGTGTACTGGCATCTTTTTTTGATGCTGAGTATTTCGCTAATATTCCCGATAAGTCAAGAGAGAAAGTGATTCAAGGCATCACCAGTGGATTAAGAGATCTTGCTTATTCCAGTCCTCGTTATAGATGTAATACTTGCGGTTATAGAAGCGAAAAAATCTTATGGCATTGCCCTAGCTGTAAATCCTGGGAAAGCATAAGACCCCTTCAGAGGTTTCAGTTTGAAAAACTTATGAATTAATTGTTCCTAAGTGCTGAGTGAGGTTTTATCAGAAATTCATAAGGTTGGTTAGATGTTATTAAGCTTATGTAAGTGATGGAGTTATACTTTGATTCCAAAAAAAATACGTACCGCAGTTTTTCCTGTTGCAGGTAGAGGGACTCGTTTTCTGCCTGCAACTAAAGTATCTCCCAAGGAGATGCTTCCGGTTGTTGATAAACCACTTATTCAATATGCAGTTGAAGAATCTATAGCTGCCGGTGCAGAGAAACTAGTCTTTATTACTAGTAGTTCAAAAGAATCCATAGAGAATCATTTTGATCGTAATCCAGAACTTGAGCATGTACTTGGCGTATCTGGACAGAAGTCTTTGCTCTCAATTATAAGAAATATTATACCTCCCCATGTAACTTGCATTTATATTAGACAGGAAGAACCCTTAGGCCTTGGCCATGCTGTTCTTTGCGCTCAATCTGCTGTAGGTGATGAGCCTTTTTTTGTGCATTTAGCCGATGACCTAATAAACAGTGAGATTCCATGTTTGGAGCAGATGAGGAAACATTTCGAATTGCATAATTCGAGCCTTCTTGGTGTTGAGCATGTGCATGATGAGGATATTCATAAATATGGAATAGTTGCAACAGAGGTTGGTTCTTCTGGAATATCCCGTGTAACTAAAATTGTTGAGAAACCAGCGAGCAAGGATGCTCCAAGCAATCTTGCTGTTGTTGGAAGATATATATTAACGCCAGAAATCTTCAAAAAACTCTCTTCAATAAAAGTTTCAGCAGGCAATGAACTCCAGTTAACAGACGCCATTAGTAGCTTGATTGATGATGAACCTGTTTATATTTTACCATTTGATGGTACTCGTTATGACTGTGGTAGCAAACTTGGATACCTAAAAGCTACGGTGCAATACGGCCTAGAACATGCTGAAATTGGTGTTAAATTTTCGGAATATCTTAAAAATATAACGAAACCACAAACTAAATAATGTATTAGTTATATCTAAGAAACTAGGTAGTTCCTATTTATTTCAGCAAGATTAGTAGTACCAGCTTGTTGCATCATCATTATTAACTCATTGTGGAGCAAGTCTAAGATAGCTTCTACACCAGATTGTCCGTATGCGCTTAATCCCCAAAGATATGGTCGACCGATACATACAGCATCAGCTCCTAATGCAAGAGCTTTGAATATATCAACTCCACGTCGAAAACCGCTATCGACTAGTATTGGAATACGACCTTGGATTGCATTAACAACTTCAGGTAAGGATTCAATTGTTCCGCGTCCGCTATTTTCTGCTCTTCCGCCATGGTTAGAAACAATGAGTCCGTCTGCACCATGTTCAAGTGAAAGCTCTGCATCTTCAGCTGTAACTATACCTTTAAGCAGTAGCTTAGTGTCTGTAAAATCTCTAAGTTGATCCATGAATTCCCAATCTAAATTGCTAGCACGGGTAGTCATTAGTGAGCTTGTATCAATTCCTTCAAACATAGGACGTTTTTTTATAGCGTTTTCAAAGCCAGGTATATGACACGTTAAACATTCTGCATTCGTGTCACGTCTAAAACGTCTTAATGCTTCTCGGTTACTCGCAGGAAGATCTACAGTAACTGCAATAGCAGGACACCCTGCATCTGTTGCTCTTTGTACTAGTTGTCGTGTCACATTCCAGTCTTCGGTTGCGTACAACTGAAACCATGTAGGGTCATGACGAACAGCATTTACCTCTTCTACACTATATGAACTAACCGTTGATAGAATTTGCAACAAATTTCTAGAGCTTGAAGCTTTTGCAGTAGCAAGTTCTCCATCGATATGAAATGCTTGTTGTGTGCCGCAAGGAGCTACGATAACGGGAGAGGCATATCTTTGCCCAAATAATTCAATTTCTGTGTTTATATTTCTAACGTCAACCATCCTTCGCACTCTAAGCTGAAATTTCTCAAATCCAGCACGATTTGCTCGAATAGTTGAGCCATCATCCACCCCAGAAGCTAGATAGGTATAGTGGGCATTACTAAGATTTCTTTTTGCAATAGATTCAAAATCAAAAACATTTACCGCTTCATCTGGATTCTCTATTAGATATTCAGATTGAGCAAAAACCTGTGATGCGACGCCTAATATTGGAGTGCTAGCTATGTAATTTAGAAAAGCTCTCCTGGTTTCTTTGTTATTGCTCACCTTTTAAACCCTATCTTTTATTTCTTGACGAATTTCTTCATTGTGTTCGCCTAAACGTGGAGGATATCGTCTATATGTCGGGCCATTTTCAGAAAGATGTATTGGATTTCCTATTGATTTTACAATTCCTAATAACGGATGTTCAAGCTCAACTATCATATCTCTAGCAATGATATGTTCATCGGTTAATGTATCTTCAGGGTAGTTGATTGGCCCAGCTGGAATTGAGTTTTTTACAAAAACCTCTACCCAGTCTGCAGCATCTTTTGTGATTAGTTTTGATTCTAAAAGTTCTATCAACTCACTACGATGCATATTGCGTGCAGCATTGGATAAAAAACGAGGGTCTTGTTTTATATCGTCATCTAGATCGAGTGCAAAACAGAGTTTTTCCCATAGCCTTTCTGTTCCTACCCCCACGATGATCATTTTATCTCTAGCCTGCATAGGCTGATAAGGCGTTACAGTAGGATGGATGTTTCCAAGCCGTTCTGGACGATCGCCTGTTGCAAAAAAACTTCCCCCGAGATTGGCTAGCCATGTTGTTTGTGCATCCACTAAGGATACGTCTAGAAACTGCCCAGCATGTGATCCATTATCTTTATTGTCTCGGGCGTATAGAGCAGCAAGAATTCCAATAGTTGTGTAGATTCCAGCCGTGATATCAGCCATGGGGGTAGGAAATCTCATTGGTCCCCCATCTGTTTCACCAGTGAGTGTCATAAGTCCAGCTTCCCCTTGTGCAATAATATCGTAACCTCCTCGATTTGCTTTAGGCCCCGTATGACCATAGCCAGTTATAGCAGCATAAATAAGCTTAGGATTTAGTTTTTTTAGAGTTTCAGGGTCAATTTTTGCTCTAGCTAGAGAGCTCATTCGCGGAATGTTAGTAATGAAAACGTCAGCTTCTTTAATAAGGCCATAAAAAACGGATAGATCATTAGGATCTTTTATATTGAGTTCTATGCTTCGTTTATTACGATTGACAGATAAAAAATACGCACTTTCACTCTCAAGAAATGGAGGCCCCCATCCTCGCGCTTGATCACCAGTTTCAGGCCGTTCTACTTTTATAACTTCCGCCCCAAGATCTCCTAACATCATGGCGCAATAGGGGCCTGCTAGGGCTTCTGTCATTTCTACTACTCGGATATTTTGTAATGCAGGTTTCAAGATAAAAATCGCTAATATTAATGTATTGATCGGCGACTCTAACGTGGATCGACTAAGACCTCAATGACGTTTGGTCTGAGTTGCATTAAGCTTTGCTAAAGGGAAGCGAATAGGCTAGGAGTCTAGATATGAGCAATATTGTAGTTCGGAATATTAAACGGGCAGAAGCATCTATCATCCAGGGGTTGGGTAAACAGGGAACAGCTACTGTCCACGAAGCGCAAAATAGGGTGGGATTAATGTTGCCTTATATGCGTCCAATATTTTCAGGGGCTCGTATTTCAGGAAGTGCGGTGACCGCCCTTACTCATCCGGGTGATAATTGGATGCTACATGTAATACCTGAGGTTGCTCAGCCGGGTGATATTGCTGTTGTTGGGGTTAGTGCTGAGAACCATGATGGAATGTTTGGAGACCTTTTAGCTACATCTTATAAAGCAAGGGGAATAACTGGTCTAGTGATTGATGCCGGTTGCAGAGATGTTCAGGACTTAACATCCATGAAATTCCCCGTATGGAGTAGAGCCATATCAGCTAAAGGGACCGTTAAAGAAACCTTAGGCTCCGTTAATGTCCCGGTAGTTTGTGCTGGTGCTATGATTAATCCTGGAGATGTTATTGTTGCTGATGATGATGGCGTAGTCGTCGTTCCAAGGGAGAAAGCTGCAGAAGTTTATGCTGCAGGAATAAAGCGAGAAGAGAATGAAAGCAAAAAAAGATTCCGATTAGCAACAGGAGAGCTGGGGCTTGATATTTCTAATATGAGGCATGATCTCAAAGATGCAGGTTTAAGATATGTGGAAACCTTAAATGAAGTTGACTGACTTATTATGAGCAATGGACTAAAACTAAAACTTTGGGGCCCGAATGGTGAGGAGAAAGAATTTTCTCTCTGTTCTCGTGAAGAGGTAGCAAAAAATCTTGTTTTGTGGGCTACAGAAATTGAGTGTAATGTGGCTGATCTTGATTATCAGGTTGATGGTGGCCTTCGTATTATGGGTGAAGGTAACCCTTATGCAGGTGAGGTCGATTAGCAAAACTTTATTTCATAAGTTTTGTTGTTTTCTTTTATATTTTTAATATTGGACTGGTTGACACGTGCTTCCTCAGAATAGATATTGCAGCTAAGAGTTGTGGAGATAAATATTGAGTAATTCTAAATTTTATAAACTCAGTAAGGCTTTTTTTGCCATTTTATGCCTATTTATTATGCGTCCAGTGCTAGGGCAGGGTATATCAGAGTCCATATGCCCCGATGATAACCACATGAATTTTCATTCATGTGCATTAGAGGCTTTGGTTGAATTTGATCCTCCTAGAACAGCTTGGGGAGTGCCTAACCTTCAAGGTATATGGAGTCGACGAGCTCGTGCGCATGAAAGCCTGCATGCCCACCCTCAAACAAGAGATGATAATGAAGCCCCAAGTATTGTGGTGAGTCCTATTGATGGGCTCGTACCAATTCAGCCATGGGCTGAGGCAAAAAGAAGATATAACAGACCTGCTTATGTTCATCAAAATGCTATATGTCGACTTTCTGGTGTTCCAGTAACTATGTATATGACTGGCCTTTATCAGTTCATTCAGAATGAGAATTATTTATTGGTACAGTCGGAAGAGGCTCATGCCTATAGAATTATACCTACCGATAATCGTGCGCATATAGGTCGAGATATTAAGCTTTGGAATGGCGATTCAGTAGGGCGTTGGGAAGGGAATACCCTTGTTGTGAATACACAAAGTCAAAATGCTCGAGCCTGGCTTGATCAGCGGGGGCGTTTTTATACAGATGAAGCGGTTGTTGAGGAACGCTTCACGCTAATAGATTCTGATACGATTCATTGGTCTGCTACGTTAGAAGATCCTGAAGTTTATACAGAGCCATTCACTATAGCATTAGCTTATCGGCGCCAACCTGCTATGGAATTATGGGAGGAGGCTTGTTATGAAAGTAATGATATTGCTTCTCAGACCTATCGAAATGTTGGCTATCAAATTTACCCAGGCATTACTGGCGATGAGGCACGAAGAATGAGGGCTGCCTGGGAGCTAGAGAATAGAGAATTGGAGTGGAAACCATGATCTTTTATAAAGGCTTAAAAGCTAAATTTCTAGTGGGATTATTCCTATTATTTTTTTCTTTTGGTGCACGCACTCATCATTCGGTTGCATTGCAATTTGATATGACTGCAGATATCACAATAACTGGAAATATTGTCGAGATGGAGTGGCGTAATCCTCATTCATGGCTTCACGTTGAAGTTGAGAATGAGGCTGGACAGGTTGAATTGTGGCGCGTTGAATTCGGTAGTGGTAACGCACTCTATCGGCGTGGATGGCGGCAAGATGATTTGCCTGTTGGGATTGGTGTCACCGTTCATGGTATTCCCTCTCGTGATGGTTCAAGACAAATGGAAGGTGATGAAGTATTGCTTTCAGATGGTAGAACATTATTTTCCGGCGTTGGGCCTGGCAGAGAATGAAAAAAATAGCTTTTTATCTACTTGGGTTTTTGGTTTTTTCTTCTAGTATTGATGCTCAGGAGTATTCAGTACCACGTACACCAGATGGAAATCCTGATCTCCAGGGTGTGTGGCAAGCTATAAATACTGCCGTTTGGGATATCCAGGATCATTCATCGCAATGGGGTATGCCAGCAGGTCAGGGGGTTGTTGTAGGAAATGATTTGCCTTATCAGGCCTCTGCACTTGAAAAAAGGCAAACTAATTATGAAAACCGTCTTACAGATGATCCAGAAGCTAATTGTAAAATGGTAGGCGTTCCTAGGATTACCTATATGCCTTATCCTTTTCAGATCATACAAACCCCGAATCAAATAGTAATGACGTATGAGTGGGTTCATAGCATTCGCAATATTTACATGAACAGTGAACACCCTGAAGGTCCGATACAATGGTATATGGGTGATTCTCGTGGATATTGGGATGGTGATACTTTGGTTGTAGATGTTGTGCATTTTACTGATGAAACATGGTTTGATCGTTCCGGTAACTACCATGGTGAAGGGCTCCATGTTATTGAGCGTTATACTAGGTTAGGACCAGATCATATGCAGTATGATGTAACGGTTGAAGATCCAGAGATATTTACTGAGCCTTGGCATATGAGTATGCCGCTTTATAGGCGGCAAGAAGAAAATATACGTATTTTGGAATATGAGTGTTACGCATTAGCTGAAGACCGCCAAGAAACAAACTAAGGTTTAATGCAATAGATTATTAGTTCTCCTATGGTCATATCTATTTTTCAATGAACTTGTCTGTCAACTATTATTGTCTATATAAAAAAGTTCAAATTAATCTTATTTATTACGTATAAATTATTGATATAATTAGGTAATTCATCACCTTTATGCTTGAATAACATGCCTAGTAAGAAACAAAAAACCATTTCAGTTATGGACACCACACTACGTGATGGTGAGCAAACTCCAGGGGTTTCATATACGCCCTCAGAAAAGCTTCATATGTCACGACTGCTGTTAACAGATGTAAATGTTGACCGCGTGGAGATTGCATCTGCTCGTGTTTCAGAGGGTGAACTAGAAGGAGCCTTGCGTGTGACTGATTGGGCTCGTCAAGAAGGTTTTATTGAACGTATAGAAATGTTGGGTTTTTGCGATGGTGAGCGTTCTGTTGACTGGATACTCCGCGCTGGTGGTAGTTGCATTAACCTTTTGGCAAAGGGTTCAGAGCATCATTGTCAGCAGCAACTTGGTATAACAGCCCAAAAACATAGGGAAAGAATCTGCCAGACGATTGATTACGCATTGAGTAAAGATTTGCAGGTTAATATTTATCTTGAAGATTGGTCTAATGGGGTTAGAGATAATTATAGTTATGTGTCAGATATTTTGGATGAATTGCAAAAGTTTCCAATTTCAAAAATTCTCCTTGCAGATACATTGGGAGTGCTTTCTCCAGATAAGGTTAGGCAACTTATTGCCTTAATGGTTGCGGGTTGGCCTAATACTGAGTTTGATTATCATGGTCATAATGACTATGGTTTTGCGACGGCTAATTCGATTGCTGCAATTCAAAGTGGTGCTGCTGGAATTCATACTAGTGTAAACGGACTAGGAGAGAGAGCAGGCAATACATCGTTAGCTGAAATTGTTACTGCTATTGCTGATCATACTGATTACAAAACCAATGTTAATGAGAGTCGATTAGCTTCAATATCTGCTGTTGTAGAAACTTTTAGCGGTAAAAACATTGCTGAAAATTCTCCAATTCTCGGTAACGATGTGTTTACTCAAACAGCTGGAATTCATGCTGATGGTGACGCTAAAGGCAATTTATATGCAACTAGTCTTTCGCCAGATAGATTTGGAAGAGAAAGGCGTTATGCTCTTGGAAAACTTTCTGGAAAAGCTTCTCTAGATCATAATTTAGATAAATTAGGAATTAATCTTTCCGATACTAATAGAAATAAAGTGTTAGGTAGGATTATTGAACTTGGGGACAAAAAACATACCGTGGTTCCTGAGGATTTATTAATGATAATTGCTGATGTTTTGAAGACGCCAGCAGAACATTTAGTGAAAATAGATAGCTATAAGATTAATGTTTCATCTGCAGAAGCCCCGGAAGCGGCTGTATCCGTTTCCTATCAAGGAAGAACATCATCTTCTTCAGCCACTGGTGAGGGCGGCTATGATGCCTTTGTTAAGGCGGTAAAGGAAGCAGTTCTCGAATATGGTATTCAGATTCCACAGTTAACTGACTATCGCGTTCGAATACCGCCAGGCGGAAGAACGGAAGCACTGGTGGAAACCCTAATTAGGTGGAATGACCCTAAGAAAAGGTTTAGTTTTTTTACTGTTGGTGTCGACTCGGATCAGACCGCTGCTGCTGTAATTGCAACAGAAAAAATGCTTAATATCGTAGCTCATGAAAATAACACTTTAGGAGGGGTTCCTAAGTAGTCATTTATTTGAGTTTTTGCTTAATTATATGTACTTATTTAGCGAGGAAACTCAAACGTTACTATAAGGATTTCAGGGTCAAATTCTGTGACTTGATGAGGAACTCCCTCTGGTATTACTAAAAAATCTCCAGCTGAGACTTGGTGTACGGTTCCATCAACTATGTGTCGCCCAGTGATTTCACCATTTTCACTAGTCTCAACAATCCGTCCATCTGTTGTAATCGCACCTTTTCCACCGACTATTGCCCAGACTTCTGCTTCATGAGCATGTTGGGCTGCTCTCTGCGGAGGAATTCTCCGGTCAACCGCAAATCTGTATGCTAATCCAGTTGGAGAGCTTGCATCCGCTCGTTCCAAAACGGTGGTATTCGAATAGGACACATTAGGGTCAAATTTAGCGGCTTCCTCCAGAACCTCTGCTGCACTAAGCATAAATGCGCGCATTGGATCATGGGTTGTATTTATTTCAACTTCATTTTCTTGGCTAAAAGCATTAATAGAAAAAAAGATAATAGCTGCAATGGATAGTGTTATTAATTTCATTTTCTTGTTCCTAAGGTGCTGATTTAAAATAAATTTCTAAAAAAAAGAAATCTGGCTCCCCGGGCCGGACTCGAACCAGCGACAAGTTGATTAACAGTCAACCGCTCTACCAACTGAGCTACCGGGGAACAAAGAAAAAATCGCGAGACATTCTGAGAGAAGCAATTTTACAAGTCAAGATTA
>TARA_B100000686_G_scaffold355336_1_pt1 | contig 11522 bp, 11 predicted proteins | sample TARA_B100000686 | Tara Oceans TARA_B100000686 (sample SAMEA2622733) | marine metagenome | biome: marine biome (ENVO:00000447); feature: marine epipelagic mixed layer (ENVO:xxxxxxxxx); material: "saline water (ENVO:00002010), including plankton (ENVO:xxxxxxxx)" | depth 150 m
CACCAGCCTTGGCGGCCTGTGAGGCCACTCTTCAAGATCGCGATCATTTCGAGAGGGTCGTCGGGGAAAATCATCGTATCCGGGAAATGTTTTCCGATGTGCTCAAAAGTTTAGGGTTTGAAGTGATTCCGAGCCAGACTAACTTCGTTCTTGTTCGTTTTGCGGACCCGGATCAGGCAATCTGTAACCATCAAGCTCTTGAGGCCGACGGCATCTATGCCCGGCGACTTGCTGGTGGAGAGTTTGCGCGATGCGTCCGCTTTACCTTGGGGATGGAAGAGGAAATGCTTCGGTGCATTGCAGTCCTCGAGCAGGGGTGTCAGAAAGATGGCTGAGTCGCTGCAGGGCCTGAGTATCCAGGCGGCTCTGCACGAGGCCCAGGTTGAGTTTGTGGTGGCATTGCCGGACATCGTCACTTGCGAGGAGTTGCTTTGGCCGATTACCAGGGAAAATAGTTTTAGGCTGGTTAACGTCTGCAAGGAAGATGAGGGCGTCTCGATCTGTGCAGGTATGTCTTATGCGGGCAAGCGTGCGGTCCTTTTAATGCAGCATACGGGATTTCTGGACTCGATCAACGCAATACGCGTAATGGGAATGGACTATCAGTTGCCGATCGTAATGATGATCGGCCTTCAAGGCCTCGAAGAGGATCGGGCGCCGAGTGAGTCTGCGCAGAACGGCGTACGTATCGTGGAGCCTATCCTTAAATCAATGGATCTCCGATATCTCATCCTTAACGATGACTCGGATTCTTTGGGTATATCAAAAGAAATCGATTCGGCCTATCAGGCTCCGCACCCGTTGGTCTTTCTGGTCCCTCGACTGGGGAAAATCGAATGACGATCAAGCGTGACAAGGCGCTGAAAGTGCTGGCCCAACACTATCCGAATGGCATTGTCGTGCCGGTCTATCAAGCCGCGTTTGACTGGATGGGAATTCGTCCTCACCCCTTGAATTACCTCTGCACCGGAGCGATGGGGCAGGGTTCCAGCCATGCGCTTGGCTTGGCCCTGGCATGCCCGCAAGAGCGGATCGTCGTTCTCGATGGTGATGGCAGCTTATTAATGAATCTTGGATCACTTGTGACCATAGGGAATCAAGGCCCACCGAACTTATTGCACATCGTGTGCCAGAACGGTATCTACGAGGTCAACGGAGAGTTTCCGGTGCCAGGAGGGACTGAGGTCGATTTTGCGAGCATGGCGCTGGCAGCGGGGTATCGCGAGGCGCATGCTTTCTCCGATCTGGATTCGTGGGCCAGAAGCCTTCCGGATATTCTGGAGAGTTCCGGCCCCATCCTGGTGGGTTTGAAAGTCACGGTGGGAGAACCGTATCCACGTGATTATCCAGCAATCCATAGCGAGGAGGCGCGAGAGCGTTTTAGATCCGCCTTGGCTGCTCGGCGAGCCGACTGACTTCAGTTTGGTCCTCGGCCCTCCCGAAGGGTCTTAATTACGGTCTCACAGAAAGCGTCACTCAAGCGGCCGGATCCACGGTTGCGAAGATAAAGCAGGGCGAGACCCCCATGGATGGTCGGAGAAAAGGGCCTAACCTCTATTCCCGCTTCAAGCTTCACTCCGGCAAATGAGGGGCCCACGACAGAGACGCCAACGCCAGCCGCGACCAACTTGCAGATCGCGTCTGTGGTCCGAGCCTCGTAGCGGAGGTTTCTGTTGACTTTTGCCTTAGCGAAAAACTGGTCTACTCTATGCCGGTAGACGGAGTCGCTTTTATAGGAGATGAACTCTTCATCGGCTAGATCCTTTGGAGTGACCTTTTTAAGGCTGCGAAGTCTGTGAGATTTCGGAAAAATACAAACGGACTGCCCAGCCAGAACGGGTTGGGATACTACGGCAGGATTCTCCATCGGTAGCGTAGAGAGCCCAAGATCACACTGCCCAGACGTCAAATACTCAAATACCCGTTGGGTTGGCTGTACCTCCAAAGATACGGCGACGAGAGGATACTCCTTGTTAAAAGCCTTGAGTATCGGCCCGATAAACATCGTGACCACACTCGGGATCGTTACAATACGCAGGCTTCCTTCTTTATGATCGCGAATGTTAATTGCAGATTGATTTAATTGGTTAAGTCCCAAATGTGCAGTTTCTACCTCTTCGAAAAACATCCGACCCTCGATGGTAGGGTTTATCTGGCGACCCTGTCGCGAGAACAATTCAAAACCCAAAGCGCGCTCGAGGTCCTTCACAAGCCTCGAGATTGCAGGTTGGGATACCTCAAGTATTTCAGCTGCTCCTGTGATGGTACCTGTCATCATCACTGCGCGAAACGCATCGACCTGACGGAGAGTAATCAAAGTGGCCCCTATGGATAGCAGGGTAAAATCATCAATGCGGTACTGCATTAACATTAGTACCCGAGACAGAGCGAACCATAAACCTTGATCAGAAGCAAGCGCGGAACAGTATATGAGCAGAAATAGAGAGTGGGTTATCGGAGTCACTCACCTGATCAAACCGCCATTTGATCCGGAAACGAAGGCGTTTCGAGGCAACGTGCGGTTCATTCATTTTCCTAATACTGACGAGCGGGAATTTTCCAGAGATTCCCTGTCTGAGTTAGATGGCTTCTTGGTTTGGACGCCCTCGATCGGAGCTCAAACTATTCGCCACTTGGTGAGATGTCAGATCATCGTTCGTTATGGGGTCGGTTACGACAAAATTGATCTTTCTGCGCTTAACACCGCTGGCATCGCATTCTCAAATAATCCTGAGTATGGTCCTGAGGATGTCGCAGATACCGCGATGGGACTGATCTTGGCCCTTCAGCGTCGGCTCATACAACATGACGTACTGGCTAAAACCTACGCTTCTACCTGGCAGGAGAACCATCTAGCCCCGATGTTGCATTCACCGAAAGCAAAAGTTGGGATTGTGGGTCTAGGGCGCATCGGGACAAGTGTTGCGCGTCGCCTCTCGCCTTTTGGATATAAGACGCTGGCGTATGATCCGTATGTCAGCAATGGCATGTTCAGGGCGTTACAGGTTGAGCGGGCGACCTCCCTGCAGGAGTTAATCGACGAGGTTGACGTGCTGACTCTGCACTGCCCTTTAACTGGGGAAACTGATTCAATGATCAATGGCGAACTTCTAAGAGGGGCCAAGCGAGGGCTCTTATTAGTAAATACTGCCCGAGGTAAGCTGATCGACAGCTTGGATACTCTGGAAGAGGGCCTTGTTTCAGGCAGAATCGGCGGAGTAGGTCTAGATGTTTTGCCGGAAGAGCCGCCAGGTTCTCACCGTTTGATAAACGCCTGGCGCAGAGGAGAGGACTGGACCCTTGGGCGCATTATCATTACACCGCACAACGCTTTCTTTTCCGATCACTCAATGAACGAGTGCCGGTTCGCTGCAGCAGAGACGGCACGATTATTTCTCGAGGAAAATATTCACCGAAACCGAATCCCGGTGGAGTGATTTATGATGTGAGTCGTCAGGGTAGGTTCGCGGACATCCCGGGTCATGCGCTAGCTGCCAGCGCTTCCATGCAATCTGTCGCCAAACTCCGCGGCTGCTCAAATATTCCTCCGCCTAAACGTCCAACTTCTCCTAAATTATCCAGTATTCCCAGGCTAACTAATGGCTGCCGATCGGACGCAAGCCATTCCCGAACGGTCAAGCCTACACAGAGACCGAGTTCTGCAAAAGCTGGATGGGGAGAAGAAGTCAGTAGAGCGCCGGTGGTGCGGCCATCTCGAGGCAGCAAATGACCTAGGCTCTGTTGTTGCGGAGTAGAGAAAGATATCGCCATTGCGCCAAATCCCAAGATGTCCACTATGGCACTATCCCCAATAGCGCCAAGTGCACGGGACTGTGGCAGGTCCACATCAAAGTCGCCCCGGGGAGCCGACGCTGGGGCCCTAAACCATTGACCGGCCAACCCCGCAACCTGAATACCGGTCTCGCGCCCGTTGCCTGCGGCCGTGATGATCAAACTGCTTTCAGACACCCCTCGCGCTCCAAGCAGGATCGCTTTTGAGGCTGCCATCCATAGATTCAAAAAGAAACTCGGACTGTCTTGAATAAAGGAGAGGTATTCTCCTGCGTCAGACTGAGACCCTAGCCGGGGTCTGATCTTTTCAAGGAGAAGGCGAGTTCCCACTGGCGTTCTGCCATGACAGTCATCACCCTCAAGCAGGGCGCCTGCCGCAATATCTAGGAGGGTGACGCCGTCTTCACAAACCTGAGCGAGTGCCGGGCCGAGGGAATTGTGAAGCCAGGCCAGGTGCTCAAGCGCCGCTTTGGAGCATATGCCCAGTCGTGGGGCAGGTCCGTTGCCCCCGTTTATCGGGGAAAATGATCTTACATTCGGATCGGAGTCGTCCTCGATACAGTGAAGCAGCATCTTTGAAGAGACCACGGCCGCCAGGGGTGTGACGACGTCGTAGTCTTGTGCAGGTTCAAGGGTTATGGCTCCAGAGAGAATAAGCTTTTCTGCTTTTTCGAAGTCTTGCGCCACGCCATTGAATACCAGAGCGACCTTTGCAGAGTTCAGTACGGGCTGGACGATCTCGGAAGGGTGCGAAAAAGCCGGTCCGGCATGGAGCAGCGTGGTGTCAGCGAGATTAACTGCTTCGCCCGCAGTACGCATCGCTCGCCAGATCGGTTTTACACGCAAGATCCGTGAAATCGACTCCGTGTCAGCTGCGTGGGAAAGTGTAGCCACGATGATTGCCTACGCGGGGCGTATCCAGGTCTCAGAGAAATACAGAAAAGCTGTGGTCGTCTTGATTCCAGCCTGAACTCGCTCAACAGGGGAGCCCGAAAGCCGCTGCCCATTTATATGAATCGACGGATTGGTTGACTCGATCAACAGTGTATAGAGCTCGTTCTCTTTGCCCCCGGTAAGTTCTGCAGGGAGTTCCAGCGCAGTTGGTTTTCCCAGACCATCCCATACGAGCTCAATTTCCAGAGAGGTGCTCTTGACGATCTCGGAATAACGTGACCGGGGGTCGCCCTGTGAGCGGCACTCGTCCATGGGAATGAGAGACAGCGACTCGCAGGCGGGCAGGGCAGCGAAGGCGGGCAGTTTGAGAATGAAAGTTTCGAGGAGATATTCCGCGAGTTCCTTGTTGTCATGGAGAAGAACGTTGCAGCCGTCCGGAAAGGTACGTCGTTCTTCGGGTGAGTCCAACAGCAACAACACAGTGCCTCGCCCTTTAGGGGAAAGATAAATTCGGAAAAAGAGCGCGATTGCAGAAAAGGGGCCATCGGGGTCTTCTTTCAGCAGAATCCCCGGGTTTTCACCGGTCCAGACGACTTGGCCAGGATGAATGGGAGAGGACAGAGGCATAAGGGTTCAGATTTGTGTTGTAGCGGGTAACACCCATGTTTCGGAAACCGCTAAAAATGCGGTACTCATCTCTCGACCAAAAAAGACCCGCTCGCAGACGCGTCCAGAGAGCGACTCTCCGTTTACGGAAATCGACGCTGTGCGCGCCTCCAAAAACACGCTGTACATGTCATGGATGCCAGTCGCGCAGTCTTTCGGAGTGACTTCGACCGCGAAGGGCTCTCCAAGTTCAGCCCAGTGCATTCTGGCCTCACAGCCTGACGCTGTCATTGTTTCAGTCCAGGACGTGTTCATATCGCCGTCTGAGCGATGTGACTCGGCTTCGAGCCAGGTTATGGCATCTAAGGCGGGTTGACTACGGAACGACGGAAATCGAGACACAAAGTCCTGAACAAGAAATCGCGTCATTTCGATATTTGTCGTGATGCACAGGTTTCTGGCATCAGGGAAGCCCTGAGCTTTTGCAGGATCACCAAGGATGATCATGGCGGATCCTTGACCGTGAGCTGAGAAAAGAACGCGGAAGAAAATCCCCAGACCCGTCCAGGGCCCGTCCGGTGATTCCCGGAGGTAGATGCCAGGATTGTCGCCAGCCCACTCAACTCGCCCAGGATTCACGGCTATTCTTGTTTCGACATCAGTCATTTGCTTCGTTATTTCTATATAATTTGTCGGTATGTGATGACCCATATGACTTTATCAAAATTATATGGCGTTGGATATAAAAGTCGCCTCGGTTATTCTGATCTATCTTAACCCCTTCCCCTGCAACGCTGGAATAGAGCTCCCTTGAAACGTTTTTCAATTTTTTCGCTCGCAAGAAACGCCCTGACGGGTCACCGTCACTGGGAGAAAATGTGGCGAAGCCCCGATCCCAAGCGCGAATACGATGTCGTGATTATTGGCGGCGGAGGACACGGTCTTGGCGCAGCTTATTTTTTGGCAAAAGAGCATGGAATCACCAACGTGGCGGTCTTGGAGAAGGGTTGGTTAGGCGGGGGTAACACGGGCCGCAACACCATGACTGTCCGCTCAAATTTCCTAAGAGAAGACAGTGTTCCGTTTCATGAAATGTCTCTAGACCTCTACCATCAGTTGAGTCGTGACTTGAATTACAACCTGATGGTCAGTCAGCGGGGAATGATCACTTTCATCCAAAGCTCTGCCGCTAATCGGGTTGCGCTTCAGATGGCGAATACCATGCATATCTATGGGGCAGAGTATCGGATGTTGACGCTCGACGAGGTCAAACAGAAGATTCCAATCTTTGATCCCTCGCCGGATATGCGCCTTCCCGTACGCGGCGGGGTGTATCAGCCGCGCGCGTCGATGGTGAGACATGACGCCGTGGCCTGGGGATTTGCCCGTGCGGCTGATGCGCGAGGCGTAGATATTATTCAGAACTGCGAGGTTACCGGGATACAACAGGAGAATGGAGCGGTGACCGGCGTCGAGACCACCCGGGGACTGATCAAGGCAAGAAAAATCGGCATGGCCGTCGCTGGCCACGGCAGTGTTGTCGCCTCAATGGTGGGTCAACGCCTCCCGATCACAACCCAACCATTACAGGCCTGGGTATCGGAACCCGTGAAGCCTGTGCTGAATGAGATCGTCGTGATCAGAAGTTACTACGGTACCTATCTGATGCAATCGGACAAAGGAGAGATAGTGGTCGGGCAAGGATGTGATCCTTATCCTTCCTATGCCCAGCGGGGGACGTTTCCGATTATCGAGGATGCGACGACGTCGATGCTGGAAGTTTTCCCCAGTTTTGGCCGGTTGAAGTTGTTGCGTCATTGGGCAGGCATGCTGGATATCCCCTATGACGGCAGTCCAATTATCTCGAAGACCAACACCCGCGGATTTTATATTGACGTGGCAGGGTCGGGCGGGTTCAAGACGACGCCTGCAGCGGCGAAAACATTCGCCCACCTGATTGCAAAAGACACGCCGCATCCGCTTGCTGAAAAACTCGGCCTGGAGCGTTTTTCCTCGGGTCGCCTGATTCAGGAGGGTGGCGTGTCCGCTAACCGTTGATGGGGATTGTGCAATGCTAGAAATTCCCTGTCCTTGGTGTGGACCAAGAAACGAAAGCGAGTTTGTCTGCGCGGGCGAGGCAGATCGCAAAAGACCTTCTGACCCTGAAGCCGAGACGGAAGAGGCCTGGGCCGATTATCTTTTTAACAGTACGAATCCCAAAGGGGTGGTTCGGGAATGGTGGTGGCATGTCAGTGGGTGCACGCGCTGGTTTCAGATTGATCGGGATACGGTCACACATGAAATTACACCCGTCGAGGAGTCGTCGAAATGACGCGACTCGCGAACGGGGGAGTTATCGATCGGCAGCGTCCCTTGCACTTCACCTTCAACGGCAAGCGTTATCAGGGGTATGAGGGGGACACTCTCGCTTCAGCGCTCATGGCCAATGATGTCTTGATTGTCGGACGGAGCTTCAAGTATCACCGGCCTCGCGGCATTCTCACGTGTGGACCGGAAGAGCCCAACGCCCTTGTGCAGTTGGTGAGTGATGGGGATCAGCCAAATCTTAGGGCAACGGAGGTTCCCCTGAGGGAGGGGCTTGAGGCGAGGAGTGTCAACTGTTGGCCGAGCGCAAAATTCGATCTGCGCGCCATTAACAGTTTTCTGACCCCGCTGTTCCCAGCAGGCTTTTATTACAAGACTTTTATGGCGGGGCGGTGGGATTTCTATAGCCGATTCATCCGTCAGGCGGCCGGGCTGGGTCGATCCCCGAAAGAGCGAGACCCGGGTCGCTACGAACGGGTAAACCACCATACCGACGTGCTGGTTGTCGGGGCGGGACCCACGGGGGTGCAGGCCGTGAAAGTTCTAGCGGAATCGGGGCGCGATGTCATGGTTATTGATATGCAAGCGTCCCCCGGCGGTCACTTGCTTTTCCACTCCTGCCAGATTGATAGCCAACCAGGAGTCGAATGGGTGTCGCAGGCGGCTGTCGAACTGCGGGATCGAAAAAACGTGACCTGGCTACAAAACACGACCGCAACGGGCTACTACGACCACAACATGGTGATCGCGGTTGAGCACGAGCCAGCTGAGTCTTGGTTGAGGGAACGGTTGTGGCATATCCGGGCCAAGAAAGTCGTCATCGCCACCGGCGCTGTAGAGCGGCCTCTGATTTTCCCGGGAAATGATCGGCCGGGAGTAATGCTGGCTGATGCCGTAGCCCGATACATTCAACGGTTTGCAGCGGTTCCGGGGAAAAGTGTCGTGATTTACACCAATAACTCGACGGCGTATGCGCATTTGGAAACATTCAAAGCAGCCGGGATTGAGATCCAGGGTGTTCTCGACCTGCGCGAGAGTCTGAGCGAGACAGAGCTCGGTCTTGCGAGCAAGTCAAAGGTTCCGGTCGTCGTTAATTCGAGGATCACGGGGGTCCAGGGGCGTTCCGCAGTCAAGGGAGTGACCTATCAGGACGAATCAGGAATAAAAACGCTTAGCTGTGATTTGGTATGCCATTCGGGCGGTTGGAACCCGCTAATTCATCTTTATTCTCACGCGGGCGGGCGCTCACGGTTCGACCAGGAGTCTGCTGCCTTTGTTCCAGGCGAACGTGCGCAGGGGGCATATTCTATTGGCGGCGCGAACGGGACTTTCTCACTGGGTCAAGGGTTGAAGGAAGCCTCTGAGATTGCGAATTTATTGTTTGGTGAAAAATCGGACGATAGCGCTTCGAGTGCGCTGGCTGTGCCGGTGACGGAGGGCGAGGTTTCCTACCGGATCGATGAAATCTGGCCGGAGAAAGGGCTCAAGGGTAAGGCTTTTGTTGACTTTCAGAACGACGTGACGACGGCCGATATTTCGCTTGCGGTAAGGGAGAACTTTCGATCTATAGAGCATGTGAAACGCTATACAACCGCGGGGATGGCGGTGGATCAGGGAAAGATTGGCAATCCCAACGTAATCGGTCTTGTTTCTCGGGAGCTGGATCAAGAGCAGACGTCGGTGGGGACCACCACCTTTAGGCCGCCCTTCGCCCCGGTGAGCTTTGGTGTGATAGGCGGTAACGAGCGGGGGCTTTTGATTATTCCGGCGAGAACCACGCCGATGACGGACTGGAATATCGCAAACGGAGCCGCCATGGATGAGGCAGGCGCAAACTTTCGAAGGCCGTTCTTTTTTCCGCGGGCGGGCGAATCAATGGAGGACGCTGTCGCTCGGGAAGCGACAGCGGTGCGAACTTCGTGCGGGATTTACGACGGCACCCCGCTTGGAACCTTCGAACTGCACGGACCGGATACGGCGGAACTTCTGAATAGACTCTACACCAATCGCTTTGACAATCTTCCTGTCGGTCGGGGGCGTTTCGGCCTGATGCTGCGCGAAGACGGACGCCTGTTCGACGATGGCGTCACCTTCCGTGTTGACGAAACCCGCTATCTGATGTCTTGCGGAACCGGTGCGGCGGGGGCGGTGTATGCCCATATCGACCGGTTGCTCCAGACCGAGTGGATCGATTTAAAAGTGTATCTGGTCAATGTCTCTGCAGCATGGGCCACGATGTGTGTGTGCGGGCCTATGGCACGCAAGGTGCTGGACAAGCTTGAAAGTGATATTGCGCTTGACCCGAGCTTTCGCTTTCTGGATTTTCGAGATGGAACGCTTGAGGGGATACCCGTGCGTCTCGCACGTGTGAGCTACACGGGTGAACTTAGTTTTGAGGTCAATGTTGCAAGACGCTCCGCGCTAAAGCTCTGGACGATTTTGATTGATGCTGGCAAGGAGTTTGGCATCACCCCCGTGGGTTCGGAAACAAGCGGAGTACTTCGTATCGAGAAAGGATTTATCTCTCCGGGGCATGAAGGTGACAACATCACGAATCCCTTCGATGCCGGGATGGGCTGGATTGTCGACATGACTAAACCCGACTTCATCGGCAAGCGCAGTCTGCTGCGCGATATGAGGCTGGGCGGGGAGCGCCAGCACGTGGTGGGCCTGCTTCCGGATGACGAGCGTGCTGCTGTTGCGGATGGGTCGGCATTGCTCCCTGCACAACAAGAATTGTCGCGCTCGGGATTTCAAGGCCATGTTACGGCGGCCTGTTTCAGTCCCACACTCAAAAGGACGATTGCTCTAGGGCTATTGAAGGATGGTCAGAGCCGTCATGGCGAAAAGGTAATTATTTCTGGCCTGGAAAACAGTTGCCCGGCAACCGTTTCTGCCCCGGTGTTCTATGATCCGAAGGGCGAGAGGATGCGAGGATGAGTTATCAGGTGGAAGTTTCGTCTTTGGCAGATTACGCGTTGATCAATCTTCGGGGCGAAGCTCAGGTGATCACTAACTGGGAGGCGGCACTTGATGTTGTCTTTCCCAAGGCACCACACACGGCAGTGATCAATGAGGCATTTTCGGTGCTCAGCCTAGCCTCAGACCACTGGTGGGTCCGGACAGCATTGAAAAGTGAGGATGAGGTTTTCCGAAGACTTTCACAAGCAGTATCGGGCGAACATGCAGCTGTCACTGTGGTGACTGATCACTTTCAGGGGTTTTCCATCAAGGGGCCAGATGCTGTTGCCGTATTGCGCCAGGGATTCAGCCTTGATCTGCGGCTTCTCGATAGTGGTCAGTGTACGCGCGGAGGGTTCGCAAGGTGTGGTGCCACATTGCAGGTCGTCGAGTCAGGCACGGATTATGAACTCTTCGTGGAGTCGAGCTATTCTAAATACGTGGAGTGTTGGCTTAAAGTAGCGCAGGGCGATACTGTGTAGCGAGAAAAGACGGTGTCTTTAAGGACGCTGGCCGGTTATGCCAGATTACTACAATACAGCGACGCAACTAAACGAATACTTAGTGTTCCATTACGGGAATGACGCGTCAGTATTGAATTGGGATTTTGGACCCGTCAAAGCCCTTGGGTTTCACGAGAGACTGGTGGGGTGGGTTGATGAAAGTCGGCTCCGGGCTAAGAGCCGCGCGCTTGATCTTGGTTGCGCAGTGGGCCGTATTACATTCGAATTGACCCGTGTATGTGAATCGGTTGTTGGCGTTGATTACTCGACAACCTTTATCGAATCGGCAGAGAAGATTAGAGAGAGTGGGCTCGTCACTTTTCGGTTAACCAGAGAGGGCGATCTCGGCACATCAGCCCAAGTCCAGCTTTCGTCTGATTTTGTCCGTGATCGGGTTTCGTTCTGCCAAGGCGACGCGGAAAATCTACCGGACTCATTGGG
>TARA_B100000686_G_scaffold141452_1_pt1 | contig 11515 bp, 10 predicted proteins | sample TARA_B100000686 | Tara Oceans TARA_B100000686 (sample SAMEA2622733) | marine metagenome | biome: marine biome (ENVO:00000447); feature: marine epipelagic mixed layer (ENVO:xxxxxxxxx); material: "saline water (ENVO:00002010), including plankton (ENVO:xxxxxxxx)" | depth 150 m
GCCTTGAAATTTGTGCCTAACGTATAAGCCACTGGTAGTAGTGCAGTTTGTGTAACGTCCTGCGGAATATTGAGCAGCTTGGCCGCCTCCTCCGCATGGGCAAGATGTAACGTCGTTAAACAACTACCAAGACCTCGGGCACGCAGTGCAAGTTGAAAACTCCAAACTGCTGGATAAATGGATGCAAAGTAACCTGCTCCCATTGCCCCAGAGGGGGCATTTCCGGTCAGACATGGAATCACATGGACCGGTACCTCGTGTAGATGGTCCATGAGATACACGGCGGAGTTGAAGACCCGCTGTGTTTGTATATCGTCGCCTTGGTTTGCTTGCTCGCTTGCGCCGGTAAGGTATGGTTCGCCTGCCTTTCGATATAGATCGGCAAGTGCTTTGCGTTTTTCTGGTTCATCTACGATTAACCAGCGCCAACCTTGACTGTTGGAGCCGGTAGGTGCTTGAACAGCGATTTCGAGACATTCCTGGATAATTTCCTTCGGCACGGGACGCGTTAAGTCGAGACGTTTTCGTACCGCACGGGTTGTTTTTAGAAGTTCGTCGCAAATTCCAGTATCTAGCTCCATGTCTTTTCCTCTCTTGATCTCATGGTCGTTTTAAAAGGTTCATGTATACGAATTATCGTTTGTTGGTCTACATCCCGATATCGGTCTAAATTAAAGTCCCCAGCATTCTAGCTCGCCACCGAAAATTAAGGCGCCTTCGTAGATAGATTCAATCGCTTTTTGGGTGATTGATTCAACCCCTTGCGTGCGGGTGTGACGTCCCCCCAACAAAAGAATCCGAGCGTTTGCAGCTGCCGCAATACGGCCAATTTGCGAAGGCACTACATATTTATCCCGTGCGGTGCCGCGGGCACCTTCCGGAATCGCATGGGTTACCACGAGAAGATCGCTATCTATGGCAAATTTAGCAACAACATCTTTTAAGTTGCTGAATCCGCCAGCGAAAACGATAGATTTGTTGTCCACCTCAATGCGCCACGCAAGAGTTGGCACGTCGGCATGATGAATCGGTATTGCAGAAATCTTCATGTCGCGGCTATTAAAGCGAGACCATACTCGATTACCTTTAGCTGGGACTTCTCTGACGGAAATTTTGTATCCGCTAGGGTTACGGGATGTTAGGAACTCTGCTAGATGACTAAAAGCTCCTTCTGGTCCCATCAACTGCTCTACGTGGAGTTTGGTTGAAACATTAACAGAACTTGCCACAGGACCAAGTATAGGTAGAAGGCGTTCACGACCGAGATTTTTGGAGCCTGCAATGAGGCTGGCCAGATCTCCCGATCTATTTATTTGGAGATTCGATAAAAGAATCGCATCAAGGTCGTTGAAATCAGCACCGCTTTCGTCATAACGCAGTGTAGTGCCAGAACCGGCATCTACAAGTACGCGTGCTCGATTATTTATCCATACCAGGTATGCTGCCGCTGCTCTTTCGTTATCAAGCTCTAACCCGCCTGATCCTAATGTTTGCACCCACACGCCTTCATCACCACAGTAAGGTAGATCTGAGCTGTGTGCGACAGCAGAATAAAAACAAGTAATAAAGCAGTAGATGAGTCTTTGCATACAAGTATCTTTAGAGTGAATACATTAATCGGTGGATATATTTGAGACGGCGTCCAGAAGAGTTGAGACGTTCACTTCGTCAGGCATTCTCCAATCGCCCCGTGGGGATAAACTGACAGTGCCTATCTTTGGTCCGGGAGGCAAAGTGGTTCGTTTGAACTGCTGTTGATAGAAGCGTTGGATAAATACGCCGAGCCACTTTTTGATTTCCTCCGATGAAAACTTATCCGCAAAAGCTAAGCCTGCCAATATAAATATTTTTTCAACCGAAGCACCGGTTCGTATCATGTGATAAAGAAAGAAATCGTGGAGTTCGTAAGGTCCGATAATGTCTTCTGTCACTTGAGAGATTTGACCAGTTTTTGTCGGAATAAGCTCTGGTGTGATAGGTGTTTCCAGAACTCGTATCAGAACCTTTTTTAAGGTTTCGCTAGCCTTGTGATCTGCATACCACTGGACTAGATATGAGATGAGAGTTTTAGGCACACTCACGTTGACGTTGTAATTCGACATATGATCGGCGTTAAACGTGCACCAACCGAGTGCGAGCTCCGACAAGTCGCCAGTTCCGACCACCAAGCCTTTCCTCATGTTTGCAGTATCAAAAAGAAGTTGTGTTCGTTCTCTCGCTTGAGTGTTCTCAAATGTGATATCCGGTTCGCCCGTATGTTCGAGGTCTTCGAGATGTTGTTCCACCGCAGCGTGAATCGGTATTTCTTGTAGGGGTATTTTAGTTGTTTCTGCGAGTGCCCGGACCGTTTCTAAGGTATGTTCGGTTGTTCCAGGGCCTGGCATCGTAATGGCATAAATCGCTGTTAGCGGGAGATTTAAACGATCAGCCGTTTCTAAACAGACGAGTAGAGCAAGTGTGGAGTCGAGCCCGCCGGAAAGTCCGATGACTAATTGGGAGCAGTCGATGGACGCCATTCTCCTAGCTAATCCGGTCGTTTGTATAGCAAGAATTTCAGAAGCTCTATCCACGAGTTCTTCAGATTGACGGGGTACAAACGGTCGCATCGAATACTCTTTGTTTATCGCATTGATGGGCACGCTTTCGCTGGTAGGGGTGGTGACATAGTTCATAGTTCGAGGAAGCTGGTTGAATGTGGTATTGATCAAGCGTTCGTGGCGTAATTTTGCGATATCGATATCGCAAAAAATGGAAGATGTACTCAAAGTGAAGCGTTCACTCTGGGCTTGTAATACGCCATTTTCTGCTGCGAGCAGATGACCACCGTAAACTACATCTTTAGTGGATTCGGATGAGCCGGAGCCGGCATAGATATATGCGCTGAGGGTCTTAGCGCTTTGCATTTTTACAAGTTCGCGGCGGTAGTCGGCTTTTGCAATAAGTTCAGTGCTTGCTGAAGGATTGATAATAATGGTGGCTCCGGCAATCGCATGCTCTGAACTAGGCGATCTTGGGCTCCATAAATCTTCACAGATCTCAATCCCAAAAAATATTTCGTCTCCGTGAGAATTTGGCACCGCAAACAGCTGATCCCTCGCTAAAGGAAATGAACCGAGTTCTCTATCGGCAATTTGTACGACTACGTCTCCTCCGGATGAAAACCAGCGTTGTTCGTAGAATTCTCCGTAATTCGGATGTGCTGTTTTGGGGACCGCTCCAACGATTTTGCCGTTGGTACAAACGAAGGCGCAGTTCAGTAGTCGTCCGTCGGTCAATTGCCATGGAGCACCGACGATAAGAATGTTCTGTTGGGTATGTCTACTTATAGTCTTCAGTGCAATTCGAGTTGATTCGAGAAGATCGCTTGTATGGAATAAATCCTCGCAGCTGTAGCCCGTCAAAGATAATTCTGGAGTGACGATGATCGAGGCATCTCTTTGTCGAGCGTCGTCATAAATATTGCATAGAAGAGATGCATTCTTTTTCGGGTTAGCTAAAACCACCCCTGGCGCAATCGCTGCAACTCGTATAAAACCAAACTTTGTAAAGTCCATGGAGCTAAGTGTCGCGGCCAGGCACCAAGTGTGCAAGTGAGTCGTCATAAAGAAGGGGTTCTTTTTAGGAACTCGCAAAGTTATAGGTTCGCGTTACAATCGAGACATCACTACTGAAAACCAGACCTGGAGGCGGTAAATGAATTTTGAGTTCTCGGAAGAACAAAATTTGCTACGTGAACAAGCAAATGGTTTTCTCAAAGACAACTGTCCGCCGAGTGCGGTCCGAAAAGTACTTGATGGGAATGGATCCCACGACGGGGAGTTGTGGAAAAAAATAGCGGATATGGGATGGATGGCCACTGTGATACCGGAGGAATACGGTGGATTAGGGCTAACCTATCTTGAGCTGTGTGTAATTGCTGAAGAATTAGGTAGAGCTGTAGCACCAATCCCGTTTTCGTCTTCTGTATATCTTGCGACGGAAGCCTTATTGCTAGCTGGGAGTTCAGCGCAAAAGGAACGGTGGTTGCCGAAATTAGCCACTGGTGAAGCGATAGGAACATTTGCGTTGTCTGAATCTGGAGGGCGACCGTCACCCCATACGCTCAAGACGAATCTTGAGGGAGATAATGTGAACGGCATTAAAGTGCCCGTTCCAGACGGAGACATAGCGGATTTTGTGGTAGTGGTTGTCAGAAATGGGTCCGGTGATGGGGCAAGCTTGCGGTTGGTGGATCTTGCGGATATGACCCCGGTCGTCGTGCAGACCCTTGATCCAACTAGGTCGCACGCATCGATTAATTTCGACAGCACAATATCGGAGCCTTTGGGTGCAGCTAGAGAAGGGTGGTCCCTTACGCAAACACTCTTCGATCGGGCTGCAATACTGATCGCGTGGGAACAAATCGGTGGAGCCGAGGCGGCTCTGGACCAGGCTAAGGAGTATGCCCTTGGTCGTTACGCGTTTGGACGCCCGATAGCGGGATTCCAAGCGATCAAGCACAAGTTAGCGAATGTCTATGTAAAAAATACACTGGCTCGATCGAATGGTTACTATGGTGCTTGGGCTCTCTCAACAGGGGCTGCAGACTTACCCATAGCAGCAGCGACATCCCGTGTGAGTGCGATACAAGCATACTATTTTGCGTCTAAGGAAAATATTCAAACGCATGGGGGCATGGGATTCACCTGGGAATTTGATTGCCAGTTCCATTATAGGCGGTCGAAACTTTTATCGGTGTCGATAGGAAGTGAGGGCTGGTGGCAAGATAAATTGATAGCGGCAGTTGAACAGCGAAACGTCGCTGAAACAATATAAGGAAATCATTATGGACTTTAGTGATACGAAAGAAGAACGCGCATTTCGAGAAGAGGCTCGCGAATGGTTAGGCGCAAATATACCAACTACTGAAGAACTTGAAGGTCTGGATGAAATCGCGCAAGCCAAGCTATGGCAAAAACGCAAATATGAGGCTGGGTGGGCGTGTATTCGATGGCCGAAAGAATACGGTGGTCGAGATGCAAGTCCCATTGAACAAGTCATATGGAACCAGGAGGAGAGCAAATTTTCTCTGCCTGGGGGTGTGTTTGCAATAGGTCAGGGTATGGCCGCTCCGACTATGATGAGTTGGGCGTCGGAAGAACATAAACGGGAGCATTTACCTCCCTTGGCCTCTGGTGAGCACATATGGTGTCAACTATTCAGTGAGCCAGCCGGAGGGTCTGATTTAGCAGCGCTGCGAACGAGATCTGAAAAGAATGGCGATGAGTGGATTATAAATGGACAAAAAATATGGACCTCCGGAGCCCACTTTAGCGACTACGGAATTTTGGTTACGCGATCGGATCCAAGCGAACCTAAACACAAGGGTTTAACCTACTTTTTTCTTGATATGAAGTCCCCAGGAATTGAGATCAAGCCCATCAAGCAAATTTCTGGTGGAGCGAATTTCAACGAGGTTTACTTTACCGATGTGCGTATACCAGACAGTCAGCGTCTAGGCGCGGTAGGTCAAGGATGGCAAGTGGCAATTACAACCTTGATGAACGAACGAGCTGCGATCGGCGGAGGGGGAATGGGAGTTGGTTTTGAACAAGTATTCCGATTGGCTCAGAAGGTGACGATAGATGATCGGCCGGCGATAGAAGACACCAATGTGCGTGCTAAGTTGGCGAATTGGTATTGCCAGGAATCTGGCCTTAAGTATACGGGTTATCGATCGATGACTGCCCTTTCGAAAGGGGAAACACCTGGTCCCGAGAATTCAATCGGAAAATTAGTAGGAGCGTCGAAAACGCAAGATATGGCTTCTTTTTCCATCGATTTGTTAGAGATGTCCGGGGCTATTTGGGATGCAGACTTTGACGATTACGCCGGTCTTTATCCAGGGACTTTTATGGGGGCGCCGGGAGGACGAATTGCCGGTGGTTCTGATGAGATCATGTTAAATATATTGGCAGAGCGAGTGCTTGGTCTTCCACAGGATGTTAGATTGGATAAAGGTATACCTTTTAGCGAAGTACCAACTGGATCAAAATAGTCTCTGGTGGAAAGGCGTACGGTTCAATAGTTTTTGGGGCTTATTTTTTAGTACTAAATCATTGAAGCTATTTATAGGTGATCGCCACTTTAAATTCAGTTGTCTAACCCCATCTTATGGGGAGAACCATGAATTAGGCGACATCCTATGCGTATAGATAAGCTGACCACTAAATTACAACTGGCGTTAGCAGACGCGCAAAGTCGGGTGGTGGGCCTAGAGCAACAATTTGTAGAACCTGTACATGTTCTGTTAGAGCTACTCCGTCCGTCAGATGGAGTCAGACGGGTTGTCGAAAAAGCTGGAGCCTCACTAGATACGCTTTTGGTTTCGCTAGAAGCAATATTGGGCCAACTTCCTCAAGTGGAAGGAATTGATGGGGACATACAAGTCTCAAAAGATTTGCAGCGGGCTGTGAATATCAGCGATAAGTTAGCGCAGGAACGACACGACACGTACATTTCTAGTGAGATTTTCCTTCTTGCTGTTCTTGTTAAAGGTGGGGTGGAAGCGAAGGCGCTAATTTCTGCTGGTTTAACGGAACGTTTAATTCAGGCGACTATAGATGATGTTCGAGGAGGATCCACCGTCGGGACGCCCGATCCTGTGTCAGGCGCGGAGGAGATCGAGAAATACACCGTTGATCTTACTTCGCGTGCTGAGCGAGGACAGCTCGATCCCGTAATAGGACGAGACGAGGAAATTCGGCGAACCATTCAAGTATTGCAACGCCGTACCAAGAACAACCCGGTTTTGATTGGTGAACCTGGTGTTGGTAAAACTGCCATTGTGGAAGGTTTAGCGCAACGCATAGTCAATGGCGAAGTGTCAGATGGTTTAAAGGGTAAACGTCTTCTCTCGTTGGATCTGGCAGCGCTGATTGCCGGAGCGAAATTTCGCGGTGAGTTCGAAGAACGGCTTAAATCTTTACTTAATGAACTTGCCAGGAGCGAAAGCGAAGTCGTTCTTTTTATCGATGAGATTCATACTTTGGTAGGAGCGGGTAAGGCAGAGGGTGCGATGGATGCTGGTAATATGCTGAAGCCGGCATTAGCCCGGGGAGACTTGCATTGTGTTGGCGCAACTACGCTGGATGAATATCGAGAACATATCGAAAAAGATTCAGCTCTGGAACGTCGTTTCCAGCGCGTACAGGTCGATGAGCCAGATATCGAAGCTGCTATAGCAATCTTGAGGGGGTTAAAAGAACGCTATGAAGTTCATCATGGGGTAGCGATTACGGACAATGCGTTGGTCTCTTCCGTAGTACTTTCGGATCGCTATATCGCTGATAGGCGTCTGCCGGACAAGGCGATTGACCTAATGGATGAAGCGGCAAGTCGAATGCGGATAGAAATGGACTCAATGCCGGAATCGATGGATCGTCTGTCTCGCAGACTAGTTCAATTTAAGATCGAACGTGAAGCTTTGGGCAAAGAGACGGATGAGGAATCGAATATTCGACGTAACGAACTTGATGTTTCCATAGCCAGTCTCGATAAGGAGTACGCTGATCTAAACGAGATATGGACCTCAGAAAAATCAGCGGTCCAACAATCTCAACAAGTGAAAGAGGATTTGGAGTCAGCTCGGGTTGAGTTCGAGACTGCTCAGCGGTCTGGAGACTTGCAACGTATGTCTGAGCTTAGATATGGGACGATTCCAGAACTTGAGAAACAAATGAATACACGCGAACTCGATGGAGAGAACGATTTCAAACTTCTTCGAAGTGCGGTGACTGATGGAGAGATCGCAGAGATTCTTTCCCGCTGGACAGGGATTCCTGTGACCCGAATGCAAGAGGAAGAGAGATCAAAGCTGCTCTCGATGGAGTCTACTCTGCATGAGCGAGTGGTTGGACAGGAAGAAGCGTTGGTGGCGGTGGCCGATGCTGTGCGAAGAGGGCGAGCAGGGTTATCTGATCCGAATCGACCGAACGGCTCTTTTCTATTTCTAGGCCCCACAGGGGTTGGAAAGACCGAGCTGACTAAAGCACTAGCGAATTTTTTATTTGATAGAGAGGACGCTATCGTTCGCTTGGATATGTCTGAGTTTATGGAGAAACACTCGGTGTCACGGTTGATCGGAGCGCCTCCTGGATATGTCGGCTTTGAGGAGGGTGGATACCTAACGGAAAAGATTCGGCGTAAGCCTTACTCCGTAGTTTTGTTGGATGAGATCGAAAAAGCGCATCCGGATGTTTTTAATATTTTACTTCAAGTTCTCGATGATGGCCGTCTTACCGATAGTCATGGTCGAACAGTGGACTTCAGAAATACTGTAATTGTTATGACTTCCAATCTGGGTTGTGCTTCCGGAGAAGAATCTGCTTGCCCGGAAAGTTACAACGAAATGAAAAGCCATATAATTGGTGCGGTCAAAGTGCAGTTTCGGCCTGAATTTATAAATCGCATAGATGAGCTTGTCGTTTTCCGTTGGCTTAATAAGGAGCAAGTGGGGGCAATCGCTGATATGCAGTTGGATCAATTGTGTGAAAGAGTTTCGACTCAGGGGATTCGATTAGAATTTACATCTGACATTCGCGATTATATTTGGCGGGTGGGCTATGATCCTGAGTATGGAGCACGCCCAGTTAAGCGTGCGATACAACAGAATATAGAAAATCCGCTAGCGCGCTATCTCTTAAGAGAAGAACTTGTTAGACCTATAACTATTAAGGCTGACATAATGTCTGGCGAAGTAAATTTTGAGTCATTAGGCGAGTCTCACGTCAATCACTGATGACTACCGTGTCCCCAATAGATATGACATCTTCGGAGGAAGAAACTACAGACGCGTATACTCCAAGGTTGCTGTCAGTATGCTTTCTCAGCGTGTTTAGTACTTCATCGTCAGCAGGAAGATTGTCGACGGGAAGAGTAGTCATTATGCATCGAGGGCAGGCCATGTGAACTTTCACAAGGATGTTGCCGAAAATGAGTTCTTTGCCTATCCAATCGAATTCAGGAAAGTCACCTGGTCCGGAATTGGCAATAACTAGATTTGGCCGAAACCGACGCCAATCAATTTTTGATTGCGGCAAAAGTTTCGTAATAGAGTTTAACGAATTTGTCGTCATGATCAGCAAGGGAAAAGCATCGAAGTGATGTCCTGGGACCGTCTCGTATAGATCTTGTCTAGCAATAGTTTCGTGCGGTCTTTGGAACGCATCAACCAGATCCGCATTGCTGGGCTTGTTGCGCACCGCGTTGGGAAGTATTGGCCATATTGAGACCTTCTTTTTGAGGCGCTTCGTTAATTCAGAGTCAACATCACCAGAGCGCGTGTCTAAGGATGTTCCATCTGGGAATTTCAGTACAACGGGGGGTATAGGAGCATTTGCGGTCGGGTTTTGAACATAGCGAGAGGAAACATGCATGAGTTCCGGGAATCGTTTGGCTCCTCGATGTACCCCTATATTTTCCTCGCGTATCGCCCAGCCGCGATCGCCGGGAATACCTTTTTGAGTCAGTACAGTGGATTCAAGTGACTCTCCGAGAGTACTTTTTACGGGATAACGAAAAATATTATGTACAGTTGATGGCATGACGGCGGTTAGTGTAGAGACGTGGGGCGCCTATTCATGAGAGCTGTCACGTTATTCACTTTTTGCAGGATCCTTTCTAGAAGAATGACAGCTTCATCGGACAGATTAAAACCAACGTAGATCGTTGAATACAGATTTTTTAAAGACTGCGTAAGTTCTCTCTCGTATTGGGCCGATTGGAGGCCTTTTTGGATGTGAGAGTAGATCGCTCGTTCCGTAGACCGTCCCTCTGTCGCTAGCTGTTGAATGAGTACGTTTAGGAGTGGTTCGATCTCGTTTCTAGCGAATGTCGCCGTAATCATCATCGCTCCTTAACCAGCTTGTGTCTCCATTGTGCGCTTCTACAGTCGAAGGCGCAAAAAAAATGCTTTGAACCATCAATGAGTCAGCGATGGGGCGGTGTTATAGTTACTTACATGCGAATAATCAAAAATAAATCTAAGCAAAAACAAAGGGAGCAAAAAAATGGCGATCACAGGATATGATCATCTCGTTGTGCGAGTAAATGACCTCGATGAAGGAATAGCGACATACAGAGATCGGCTAGGACTTGTGCTTGATCGAATAGATGAAAGTGACGCGTTAGGTATAAAACAGGCGTTTTTTAATTTGCCGAATGGCGGATTTATTGAAGTGGTAGCGCCCACAGACGAAAATTCGGCAGTCGGTAAAGCGATTGCTGGGCGAGGTGAAGGGATGCACACCATCGCTTTTGAGGTTGATGATCTCGCCGCTACTTGTGCCGATATGAAAGATGGCGGCGCGCAATTAATTGGCGAAGGAGCCCCAACAGTTTTTGTTCACCCTAAGTCGACACATGGAATCTTATTGCAACTATCGGAGAAATCGTAGTTGTTGTTCGCGTCCTTATTTTGAGTTCAGGTGCAAAGAAGAGAAATACAGGCTTACTACAATACTCGACCGGCTAATTCGGAGCCGCGTCGGTAAGGTTCCAAATAGTAGGTTGGTTTGGTGTGATGACATCAATAACATGTTCAATGCATAAGAGCCCGAAGTGGTAAGCCTGAGCATTTGAGTCGAGAGATGTGGCGCGAACATAGTCAAGAAAGTGTGACTTTGTGTATAGCCGTGCCAGGGTGCCCGTAAACTGTTCGTCAGTAGTGTTCCGGGCCCCTGATTCAGCGCGAATGCTATAGGCAATATAGGGCTCGAATTGAATGTGAATGGTCTGGAGTTCGAGATTCAGTGAGGTGTCTTTGTTCGCTTGTTTGATCACTCCTTCAGTATCGTCGTCTAAATAACTGGCAGGTTCTTCCTCTACGGTCAGAATCAACGTCTGTGCTTGAGGCTCGGAAACGGACGTCAGAAATGCACAAGCTAAATTATTTAAATCGTTCCAGCTCGAATTCATTTTTTCTCATTCTTCTGCATCGTATGAATCGTTTGAAACCATGTTCTTGCTGGTTTAGTCGTAAACAACGCAAGGGCAATAATCCCAATAATCTTGGACAGCAAGTCACCTGCACTCGACCCGATGCTTAGGGATGTAAGTCCTGTGTCGCTATTAATGATGCTCCAAACTGAACCTATCATAATGAGGGCGATAGCAGCCCGTACAAATCCAGCGCCGAAATATGCTGAATAGGCTAACCAAGCCCAGAGTACGATGAAGAAAACCTGTCCACCATTACTGAGTACTGAATCCGGAGCGGCTATCCACGCAAAAACTAGAATTATGGAACAAACGCCAAGTAGAGCTGCTCCGTACAGAATTACCTTTGGACGCGGGGGAAGACTTGTATCTCGCAAACTATTTCCTTAATTCGATCCATGACAGTTTTGTGTCAGTGTAGATATCAATTTTTGGTTTCACACAGTTGGGGTTATCTAGGGAGCAAATTGTGACGTCTATAGCGTCGGGATGCGAATCTATTACGCAGGCAACCGGGGTGCCACACCTATCACAAAAG
>TARA_B100000686_G_scaffold324428_1_pt1 | contig 11504 bp, 8 predicted proteins | sample TARA_B100000686 | Tara Oceans TARA_B100000686 (sample SAMEA2622733) | marine metagenome | biome: marine biome (ENVO:00000447); feature: marine epipelagic mixed layer (ENVO:xxxxxxxxx); material: "saline water (ENVO:00002010), including plankton (ENVO:xxxxxxxx)" | depth 150 m
AACCATTTTGGTTGTCCAGCACATGCTCTTGCGTATTGGAAATTATTGTCGACAACATTAAACTTTTGAGATAAAGCTAATTGTTCCTTTAAACGATCAATTTTATTTTGGTGGTCAATTTTTAGCGTATCTATTGCTTCGGCACGAATTTTCTTTATAGCTGTTTTGTAAAGTAAATCCAGATATTCAGCCATTACTTCGGGTCTGTTTCCCACCATCTCCAAATAAGTAGGTTTGCTAAACAGTTTGTCAATTGCCATTATGTCTTGTTTGATTTTAATTTTTGTGTTCAGATTCAGTAACAAGTCTTGGGGTGTTTGTTTGCTATTTGGGGTGCTAAATTTTTTAAAAAACCCCCCTTTTTTAAAAACTTCTTCCTGAAAGTTGAATGACAAAAGCTTCTCCAAAAAATTTGTATATAAAGATTCCCTAGGCTCTCGTAAAATTCCATCAGGGAAATTTGCTCTTCTTAAAACTGCATCAAGAAAATTTTGAAGATGTTTTGGCACGCATGGTAGATAACTTGAACCATCATGGCCATTATCTGGAAAGATTGTTTTTCTAGGAGGCAAAAAACCTACCTTTGCTTTATAAACTGGCGGTGTGAAAAAAACATAACTCGTAGTAATTAAAATCGAAAATACCATGGTAAAAAGTATTAAGTATTTTTTTCTTATTAATACTTCTAAAAAATACTCCCAATTAAATTTATCATCTAAAGAAGGAGTAGTTTTTTTTTGAGACAAAGAAATTTCTTTATCGGCCATAAATATTGTTCCGAAAAATGAGGAGTCAAGTTATTGTTTCTTCTTGGTTTTGGGAACCCCTATATGCTTGGAGATTTCCATCATCTTTAAAAAAACCTATTTTACTACGGATTGCATTTTTTTCCAATATGTTACAAAGTGGTGTGTTCTTAGTGGAATTAAATAAAAAATAAAGAAACTATAAGTTTTATGTTCTGATTGTTGCTTGGCATAAAAATAAGAGGCTGAGTGTTCTATTAATTCTAATGAAATAACCTTTAGTTAGGTTAAAAGTTTAAATAATTTATTGGATCGTAATGTGTGGAATTGTTGGTTTTTTAAATTCATCTAACAATTATTCTGATCAGCAGTTGGGTGGAATAATCACTGAAATGTCGCGCGCACTTAAGCATCGTGGGCCGGATGACAAGGGTGTGTGGGTAGATGTGAAAGCAGGTCTTGCTTTAGGGCATAGACGCCTAACTGTATTAGATCTTACTAAAGAAGGTCGTCAGCCCATGGTTTCTTTTGGAGGGCGATATTGCTTGATTTTTAATGGAGAAATTTATAATTTTAAAAAATTAAGAGATGAGCTAAATAAGAATAATGCGGCTATACCCTGGAGAGGAAATTCGGATACAGAAGTATTGCTTGCATCGATTGAATTTTGGGGACTGGAGACAGCGGTCAAAAAATGTATTGGTATGTTTGCCTTTGCACTTTGGGATAAGGAAAAAAAGCTGCTCCATTTGGTTCGTGACCGGATTGGTATAAAACCTCTCTATTATGGCTGGGCCAACGATCTTTTCCTTTTTGCTTCTGAATTGAAACCATTCCATTTTCATCCTGATTTTGAGAAAGAAATTGACCGAAATTCTTTAGCCCTCCTTTTACAATATAATTTTATCCCTGCGCCATTTTCAATATACAAAAATGTTTACAAGCTCCAACCTGGAACCATATTGACGTTGGATTCCAAAAAAAGTGGTAAACAGGTGCCCAATTTGGTTAGTTATTGGTCTTTGGATCAGGTGGTTGAGAAAGGTCTTTTAAACCCATTTCAAGAATCTGAAGCTAAAATTGTTGAGGATTTAGAAAAACTTCTTCGTGATGCAGTAAGGTTACGAATGATTTCTGATGTCCCCTTGGGTGCATTTCTTTCGGGAGGAATAGATTCCTCTTTAATAGTGGCTTTGATGCAAGATCTTGCCGACCACCCTGTGCAAACTTTTACCATTGGGTTTTCTGAATCCGAATATAATGAAGCGTATGAGGCTAAAAAAATTGCTAAACACCTAGGGACGAGCCACACGGAACTATACGTTTCTTCCAATCAGGCTTTGGATGTTATTCCTAAACTTCCATATCTTTTTGATGAGCCTTTTGCTGACTCTTCACAAGTTCCAATGTACTTGATATCTGAATTCACCAAGAAAAAGGTTGCGGTAAGTTTATCAGGAGATGGCGGAGATGAACTTTTTGGAGGTTACAATCGTTATGTTTGGGGGAATTGGGCCTGGTCTAGAATAAAAAAAATGCCGTTATGGCTTCGGCAACTGACTGCCAACAGTATAGGGTTTTTATCGCCTTTGTCTTGGGACAGAATTTTTAAAAATTTGGATTTTATTTTACCGGATTCATTTAAGGTTCGTAGTCCTGGATATAAATTGCAAAAATTCATGGAACTTCTTGAAAAAAATACCCCAAAAGATTTATACGAAGTGATGGTTTCCAATTGGAAAGAACCAACAGATCTAGTAAACGATGTTGCAAAAATTCCAGACTTAATTCAGGGTGGAAAGCTGTGGGAAAGAATTTCTGATTTTAGACACCAGATGATGTACATGGATATCCTCTCTTGTCTTCCTGATGATATTTTAACCAAGTTAGATCGTGCCAGTATGGGAGTGAGTTTGGAGGCAAGAGTCCCTATATTGGACCACCGGGTTGTAGAATATGCTTGGCAAATCCCTATCGGAATAAATTTCAAGGAAGGTGTCAATAAGAGAATTCTTCGAAAAATTTTATACAAATACGTTCCCCGCAATCTGGTTGAGAGACCTAAAATGGGTTTTAGCATTCCCATCGACGAATGGCTTCGAGGTTCAATGCGCGACTGGGCTGAAAACCTTTTGAGTGAAGAAAGGCTTTTGCGAGAGGGTTTTTTAAACCCTGTCACAATTCGTCAAAAATGGAAAGAACATCTTTCTGGAAAGAGAAACTGGCAATCCAGTCTTTGGAGCGTTTTGATGTTCCAAGGTTGGCTAGAAAACGAGATTAGATAATTATGAAAACTTCAGAATAAAGAATTCGTTTTTTTTTATTGTATTTTAAGAGCGATAACCCACGGCACACCAAAACGGTAGTTTCGAAGAAAACTCTATCCGTTCTAGTCCCGACTGTTTCATCATATTTTGAATTTGTTGGCGAGTGAACCGTCTTTCAAATCTTGTTCCAAATCTGTCTAGCGCATCAGTTCGCATAGTATAAAAGCTAAGTTTTCTATATACACTCAATGGAAAAAAATCTACATTGACTCCAATTTTTTCTAATACCCAAGAAAGTTTTGCCATGGGAAAATAAACCACAAACGCGATAAGCTGGGTAACTAAATATCTTAGCCCATAAGGAAAGCGTGAAATTATCTTGCGAATTAGATCGCTCATCACCCAAAGAGTAGAAAACCAACTTGGCTTATTATCAAATGCGTAATAAAGATATATGAGCAATGGAGCACCGGGTTTAAGCTTTCTAACACAGGATTCGATCCCAGCCTGTGTGTCTGGGATATGGTGCAATACACCAAGAGAATAACCGAAATCCAAACTCGAATCTTCAATGGGGATGGAGTCAACGGACGCCTGATGGAATCGGCAATTAATATTTTTCGAAAGGTTTTTTCGAGCCACTTTTAAGGCGTCGCTTGGTTCAATGCAATGCAAAATTCCTACTTTTGGTGCTACAAGTTTTGCCCATCGCCCGCTTCCACAACCTACATCCATTCCTTTGGCTGACTCAGGTAAAACGTGCCAGGGAAAGATTGAAAAATAGGCTTCAAATATAGTTTTACGCTCTTGGTCCGAAAGTTCAGATTGGTCAAACCGAGACCACTCGTCTCCAAAACCATTTACAGTTTTTATGTCAACATTTGGATCCTTAGTCATTTTGGCATTTAAAAAAATTAGAACAGTTCGAAATATTGTTTTGAGATTTTTTTGATATCAAAATAAGATGCTCTTTCAGGTGCTAACCCGCGGTACTTATCTCTTAGTAATTCATCAGTCATCATTATTTGCATGGCATCTGCTAAAAACTTAATGCTTCCTGCCGGGGTTAGTATGCCATAGTCCGCTAATTCAATGCGATCCTCGACAAGTAGGCACTCATTTGTATTTGGTGCCAAAACTTCTCTGGGGCCGTGCGGACAGTCGGTGGAGATTATCGGGAGTCCTGCATTCAATGCTTCGATAAGAACATTACCCAGACCTTCAAAATCAGAGGAGAATACAAAGCAATCCGCATTTTCGAGAAAGGATTTAATGTTGGATTGGAACCCGGCAAATTGAACTTTCCCCTGAATTCCAAGTTCTGTAGATAAATTTTTTAGTGAATTCAGAAGTTTGCCTTGACCTAATATAACAAGTTTGCAGTTTGTATTTTTTAATTCGGCAAAAGCCTTTAGTAGCAAAACATGATTCTTTTGTTTTTCCAATCTGGCAATATTTATAAATATAAATGGTTGATTAGCGGGTCTTTTTTTGGAAGAAGGTTTGGATATGGGGATGGGATTATAAATCAATTTGCAATTAGAAATCCCCAAATTTTTCATGGTATGGGAAATACCTTTGGAGATAACTGTAACAACATCGGCAAATGGGTAATAATTCTTTATTAACCCAATTATAAAAGAACCGAAAAAAAGAGAATTATAGTATGCAACAGAATCTGCTCTTTCACTTATAATTACTTTCCCTTTCCAACCATTCTTTTTTAAATAACATGAAATAAGGTTAGGTCGGTTCAAAAAGGATAATATGGTTTGAACGTCATTTTGGAGGAGGTAGTTTTTTAATTTAAATGCCAAATAAGGAATTGCTAAAATGCTCAAATATTTTGAACCTATATATTTTCCTAATTCCATTATTTTAATATTTTTACTTTCCGGAATGGGGTACTCAATTTTTTTGTTGAAAAGAATAAGATGAAATTCGAATTCTTTGTATCCTTCATTGAGCAGATAAGAAACTACTCTTTCTGCTCCACCCCCGCGAAGGCTAATTAAAAAAATAGCAATTTTTTTCATTTTTTACTTGGATAGACCGGTGTCTATATCATTAGGTATGGGGGAATTAACCCGAGGACTAATGTTTTTTCTTAGAATTGAATAAAAAGGTGAATTTTGTTTTTCTTTCGAACATGAAAATGCGGCAGCTATCAATAAGCCCATCCCAGGAATATGATGCCGTATGGCTGTCCCCCAATTAACTGTGCCGCTGGACCAAACGGCCTCTATTGCTAGATAGGAAAAAAAAATGAATGCTAAAATTTTTCGATTTTCCAAGGAATTGAAAAAAAGCCCAGCCAATATTTTAAAGATTAATACCGCACGAAATAAATTTTCTATTAAAACCATAAAATCAAGGGGGGCTTCTACGCGCCAAGGCATAGGCTCGAATAAGTATTGTAATAAGTGTTTCGGCATGAATAGAAAAAAGTCAAATATACCATTGATTTCTATATTATATATGAATTGCGTACGTGTTTCATAAAGAGACAAAACAGAAAGTTTTTTGCTAGCTGCCTTATATAATTCTTTTTCATTGAAATAATTAAAGGGGATGATATTTGATAACCCATACCAATCAATGATGAAGTAAATTATAAAAATAATAAAGATTGCAATTAAGAATTTTTGAAAAAAATAATAACTTTCTAGTTTTCGGAGGGTGAGGAGTATTATTAAGGAAATTGCCATTAATAAGCCAAACGTATATAAGGCGATATGAAATTTTTTCATAAAAAATATTAACAGAACTAAAAAAACTGCAAACTTAATGGATTTGTTTAAATAAACTTTTAATGCGGTAAACATTGCCACGTTTACTAAAAGAAGTTCGAAAGGTTCTCGTAGCGTAACTCCGGTTAAAATGATGGAAGAAGGCAGCAAGCTATAAATTGCCATGGCTTTAAATTGATCAGGAATTTTAACTTGCAGCAATTGCATAATTTGAATTAGTAAGCTTGCCGAGGTTGTCCAAGCAAAAACAGAAAAAAGACTTCCAATAAACAAAGAATCAGTTGAAATGAAATATATGAAGGCTAGCGATTGGCTATAAAAATGATCTAATAAGTGCCAGCCATGGCTAAAATCAGGATGTTCTACTAATATGTAACCCGATTTCACAGATATTTCACCCAATTCATGAATGGGGCCTTGATAGGAAAAAAGATTTACGGCAGCTTGATGGAAGCTTGTAGCATCTGCATTAGCACCTATGCTGGGTCCCCAGAAGGCGTTCCAGAGGGAAACGCATACGCGGAAAAACAAACCAATTAAAATCATCAAATAAACATCTCTTAAGCGCACGGGTTTTCCTTTTTTTGGCTGAAAAGTAACTTTTATAGGTCAGGTCATAAAAAATTTGAATGGCCAAATAACAAAGAAAAGGCAGGAAAAAATTTTTATGGAAAAAAGTTCAGACTGTTTTTAATAGTTTTTGATTAGAAAATATTTCTGGAATTTTCCGGTGTGTTTAAGTTTTTTTCCTGTGGAAGAAGTGCCCCTTACCTTTTCAGTTATAATACCACTAAGTTGGAGGAGTTTTACCAGTTTATTGTTTCTTTGTTTATAATGAAAAGCCAACAACAAAGGTTGAAAAATCGAAAATTCCTCTAAAAGTAAACGAGTCAATATCGCTCTATCTATAATGATAAAAAGTCTAGCAAGGGCAATTAAACAAGCAAGACTCAAAATAGCTGTTACTATCCTAAGGAAGATTGACTATGAATTCGACTGTCATAGGAATGAAAATGATCGCTTTTTGTTGTAAAAAATAACCCATTCAACCTAATATTTAAGATTTAGGAAAATAGTTGTCCATAAACTTTAAGGTTTCTTTTTTTTATCTAAAATATTTGTTGTTCGCTCGGGCAAAAAAATTTTTTCAGGTGGGTAAAATTTGAAGACGCATATTTTTATTTTAAAAACTTTTTATTCAACCCCTTTGCAGACCTATAGATATCCTGGTTTTAACTGTGATTTTAAGTGGCCTAAGGAAGGGGGGGTGGGGTTAGGAGTGGCAGGAATATGGAATCTATTGCTCAGAGTTGGCGAACCTGCAGATATTGTTGAGGAAGAAAATCTCCATACCCCAAGATCGGGTGATCTTTTGTTTGTCAACCCAGATAATCCATTTTCGCCGGATACTGAAAAAAAATTATATGATTGGATGGAAGCTGGAGGGAAAATAGTGGGTGCAGGATGCCCGGAAGCTTGGAGATTTGCATTTCCTTCAGATTTCATAATTGAAAGCTCGAAGTTAGATAACCCTTATTCTGCTCTGGCATGGATTTGTGAAGGTGCGCAACCTGAGTTAATTACACCTCCTGGCTGGAAATTTTTAAAAATAAAAAAATGTAAAAACATTTCAATAAAAAACTTTGGAATACTCGCATCAATAGGAGGAGAGCGACAAACTCCTCAACGTGCACTTGTTTCTCCAATTGAAGAGGCTCCTGCGGTTTTAACCTACAAAAATTTTATTTTTTTTAATGGCAACCCGTTCTCTGCCTTCCAGGCATGGTTGCAGGGGCAAGAGAATCTGGAGCCTTGGCTGTTATGGCGACACCGTATTTTCTGGCTCGATGAGTACGCTTCTTTCCTTTGCCAAACTTTGAAAAAAATAAAAATTATACAACCCCTTGAAAAGGGTATACCCGCTCTTGCTAAAACAACAATAGTATTGAAACACGATTTGGACTATTCTCGCGATTCGACTTATCTCGATATAGAAAAGCAAGCTAATATTAGTGGTGTTCATGCGATTTTAAAAGATAGCAATACAAATTACTGGTTAGACAAGCTGAAACTGAACCCACAAAATGAATCAGCTTTCCACTATAATACAGCGATTTATTCTAGGTGGCTTGAAGCAGCGCGCCACATTCTTCTAAATTTACCTAAAAGATCTTACCTGCCAAATAAAAAGGCTATACAAGGGAAGGGATTGTTAAAACAGGTAAGGTGGGCAAAAAAAAAGGGAATAGGGATAAACACTTTGCATCGCCACGATCCTTTCATAATTTACCCCGAATTAGTGGATGCATTAGACACTGTTTACAATAATGAAATAGAAGTTCTTGGTAGTAATAGTTTTTTTCGCGGACAGGTTTTACGTTGGGGTGTTAATTGTTCGGATGGTTTACGCGGTAACTATGGGGATGCGCCGAACCCGCAATTTCCCTACTGGTTTCCATTCAGACTAGCTCATTCGGGGTATGGAGGTCGTCTCCTAAAGGGCTGGGAAACTACAAGTATGATGGAAATAGAGCCTGGCTTGCTGGAGCAAATGATTGATTATAATATTCCCGGACTTTCGCAAAAAGTAATTGTTTTAAATTTTCATCCAGCGCATGCAAGAACTTCCACCTTTGTAAAGGGGGGGTGCGTCAACTGGTTTCACGAAATTCTTAATTTATGTCATAGTCGAAAAGTCGACATCCGCACCCTTTCAGATGTTTTCAAGGTTTTAAAAGGTTTTGTCAAATAAATGGCAACTAATCTCTCAACCTCTAACCTTTGGTGGATCAGTCTAGTTCAATGCCCTATATGCTATGAGAAACCTTTCAAAGAAAACTTGCGTGGAAAACTAAAATGCCTTTCATGCGATACCAAATTTGAACTTGTTAAAAACAGAATTGACTGGACTCCTGAACACCAAATTACCCAAGGATATGATCGTCCAAAAAATAAATGGGACCTTTTGAAGCGATGCATTAATCCACTTTCCAATCCACTTTTACCCTTTCGTTATTGGATTAAACTCAGGACAGAACAATTCTATAAAAGAACTATAAATGATAATCGATTGGCTGAAAGTTGGGCAAATCATTATCTTTCGGGAATAAGGCTTCCTGAAAATGCCACCATATTAGATCATGGTTGTGGAAGAGGGAGAAGTATTGGTCTGCTAAACCAAAACGGATTTAAAGTGGTCGGGCAAGATATGATTGCAGACAATTGGTGGAAGAACTTTGACAAAAACGGTTTCCAGATTCTTCCTCCAAATTATACAAAATTGCCTTGGAGAGATTCTTCGTTTGATCTGGTGACAAATATTATGGTAATAGGTTACTTGCCCAGAGAAAAGTTGGATTGTTTTGTCAAAGAAATATGTCGAGTTCTTAAGCCAAATGGGTACTGGTTGATTCTTGAGGCCAATGATAAAAGTTTAGGTAGAAGGCTTTTCAATCGTGAATATGAAAATCCGCTTCCTTTAAATACGATGAGAGTCTTCGCCAAGAATCATAAATTCAAAGAAATCGATGTTTCCTACGAAGCTTTTTATGCTCCATTCTTTCCTATTCTAATCAATTTCATTCGCAAACAATGCGGTCCTTGGCAATTCGACATATCTGATTATGATTCCTGGCTTGCTAAACAAATTTCACCGGAGAAACGAGGCCAATGGCTGATGCGATTAAAATGCTTAAAAAATGAATAGCAATGTAAAAAATTACTTTTTGCTTGGAGTTGCTAGGCTAATTAGAGCGCCTCTCTCCATTATATTAATATCTCTTTTATCCAATTTAATTGGTCCCGAAGGAATTGGAAAGTGGGCAATTGTAGTTGCAGTCAGCACATTTTTTCATTCTATTTTATTAGATTGGACTCAAGCCCCGTTTGTTCATTTTGGTTGTAAAGAATGGCAAGAGACAAATCGACTAACTCAAACTTGGGCGGCACGCTACCCAATAATTCTATTTGGGCTTATATTTGCTGTATTGATTTTAACAATCCAGCCCTTTTCATTTTTTGAAAACCTAGTTTTATTACCCTCCTCTTGGTGGCCACTTTCTTTATTATATCTTTTGGCTTTATGGTTTTTAGCTGAAACGCGAAGCCTTTTAAATATAAAAGAAAAATTCAAACTTCTTTCAATGTTACCCTTAATTTCAGATATCATTATAATAATTTTTTTGTTGTTATTGACTTTTTTATCTTTTGCGTTCTCCTTTTTTAAAGTGATCACATGGTATATTGCTCTTTATGCATTATTTTGGGGATTAATTTGGATAAACGAAATATTGAACTCTAGATGCCGTGGAGAAAAAATTACTAGGGAAGGGATTTCAAAAATAATAAATTTTGGATGGCCAATGATACCTACTTTTGCCTTAGGTTACCTTTTCGAATGGGGAGATCATTTTCTTCTACAATATTTTCATGGTAATAAACAAGTTGGTATTTTTCATATTGGCTACCAGGTAATGGTTTCAATTACTGCATTTGCTTCCCCCTTATCTGTTATATTTTTGCCCCGACTTCTAGAAAGTAAAAAAATCGATGAAAATGCAGAGTTGGATTACCTTAATAAAACTGCTCCTACCATTATTATACTTTGGCTAATTGTAATAATACCCTGTGTAGCCATTGCTCCGTGGGTTTTTGAAATAATTTTTGGTCAGAAATTTTTGGACGCGCAACCAACAATTTTTGTTTTGTGCACCGTAATTCCCGGTGCTGTTTTTTCAAGCCTTTATGTTGTTCTTTTTAATATCCAGGGACGGTTAGGCCGAACAGGAATTTTTATTGCTATAATGGTGGTTGTTAATCTCTTTATCTCTTTTTTGCTAATCCCTAAATATGGAAGTCTTGGAGCGGCTATTGGAACAGCAATATCATTCTTCATTTCCCAAGGGCTTTTTATTTTTGATCAGCATAAATTTTTGAATATATCATTATCAAAACCTATAACATTGTTCTTGGTCGCTTGGTTATTTAGTGCTATGGAATTGGTTGTGGGAGGAAAAATATTATCTAGGTTTCTGGTCTCTTTAATAGCTATTTGGATATTAATTTTTATAGCTAAAAAACAAAAGAGTTTTAATGAAAACTTTGATGAAAAAATTTTTCCAAAACAACTTGCTTGGATCGGAAAAGTTTTCGACTAAAAATAAGTTTTCTTGTGATTTTCAGCTAGGTGCTTTTGGAATTATACTTCAAATATTAATTCACTCGCTTGTTCAAGATAATCGCTGAAGGTCTGGTTTTATGTAACTCCAATTTAATTATGTATAATATCTAACTAAGCCTACGTGGAATTGGTGTGCCATTTTTGGATATTATTTTTCTACTGCTTGTTTGGGTGATTTGACACGATGATATGTTTTGGGGCAAGCCATTCGTAATGTTGGTGTCTGGTTTAGTATTCCTAATACATAAAATGACCAAGCAACTCCTCTGTTTTATAAGTATTTTGTCCAGTATTGTTATTCCTCGACTGGTGGCTATTTTTGCTGACTCCCTCTTCAATCATGGCGATCGTCCTTAAGGAAAGGTTTTTGTTTAAAAGTCCTTGAAGCGCTTAGGATATTATTAAACTTTGGAGTAAAAACTGAAAATGGATGTCAGACACTCAAATTCTTGAATCTCTTATTTATGGAAAACCGAAATATTAAATACCATTGATTCTGGAATGAGGAAACCAGTTTCATTATTTTTTACGAGTTCTGAATGCCATTCAACATCGTACGAAA
>TARA_B100000686_G_scaffold328784_1_pt1 | contig 11498 bp, 7 predicted proteins | sample TARA_B100000686 | Tara Oceans TARA_B100000686 (sample SAMEA2622733) | marine metagenome | biome: marine biome (ENVO:00000447); feature: marine epipelagic mixed layer (ENVO:xxxxxxxxx); material: "saline water (ENVO:00002010), including plankton (ENVO:xxxxxxxx)" | depth 150 m
CCGTCCGAGGCGTAACTATGGCGGGTGAGCAGTCCTTCAAGGCAGTCGTAAATGACACCAATCCAAAGGCCGGAGGGCGTGCCTTCTCAGTTGACATCACTGGATCCAACTACAACCACTTCCTTGGAAAGAAGATAGGTGACGGTGTGGATGGCATGTTCGTAGGAGAGGGTGACCAGGCCCTGACCGGATACAAGTTAGAAATCACAGGGGGGTCCGATCTTACAGGTAGGGCAATGCGCCCAGATCTCGATGGAGGAGGCGTCAAATCGGTACTGATCACTGCCGGAGTGGGCTACAAGGGAAAGAAATACGTGAATAAGAAGGGCAAGACCTACCGCTACAAGTACGATGGGCTTAGGAGAAGGAGGAACCTTCGTGGAAATGTCATAAGCCAAGATACAAGGCAAATTAACCTGAAGATTGTAGAGGCCGGAAAAAGGCCTCTTGGCGTTATCTTCGGCCTCGAGGAAGAGGCCGCAACTGTCGAGCAGTCCTCTGGTGAAGAGGAGTGACCGATAGGAGATGATTCAGCTGACAGGAGACCTACCTAGTCAGCCCGAAGTCAATATCGGCATGGTCGGACACGTAGACCACGGCAAGACAACACTCACTCAGGCACTATCCGGAACTTGGACGGATACCCACTCCGAAGAAAGGAAGAGGGGGATAAGCATCAAGCTAGGCTATGCCGACACTGCATTCTACAAGACAAAGGGAGGAGATTTCTACGCACGAGGGAAGCACCCCGAAGGAGGGGATGATTCCGAGAAGGACCTACTCAGAGTAGTATCCTTTGTCGACGCCCCTGGACACGAGACCCTGATGGCAGTGATGATATCAGGTGCTGCAATAATGGATGGGGCTCTGCTACTTGTGTCTGCAAACGAGACCTGTCCACAGGCTCAAACTAGGGAGCATCTTGCAGCGCTGCAAATTGCGGGAATTGAAAACATCGTGGTAGTCCAGAATAAGGTGGACATAGTAAGCAGAGAGAGGGCGATTGAGTCATATGAAGAAATAAAATCGTTTGTCGAGGGGACGATAGCGGAGGGAGCCCCCATTGTCCCGGTTTCTGCGCACCATGATGTGAATCTGGATATGCTAATACAGGCAATAGAGGAGACCATACCCAACCCAGACAGGAGCGCTGAAGACAAGGGGCTAATGTACGTCGCCAGATCATTCGACATAAACAGACCTGGCTCAAGACCTGGCGACCTGAAAGGGGGGATAATCGGGGGAAGCATCGTTGAGGGCTCTTTCAACGTGGGCGATTCGGTGCTAATTGCCCCTGGACGCAGGGTCTCAGAAGGCGGAAAAACCGGGTGGGTACCTCTGAAAACCAAAATAGAAAATATCCAAGCGGGCGGACTTGACCTAGAGGAGGCCCACGCTGGAGGGCTTTGTGGAATAGCAACTCCGATGGATCCGATGTCCACCAAGGCGGACGACCTCTCAGGCCAAGTGATGGCGAGAGAGGGCGAGCTCCCTCCAATCTGGGAGGCGCTTGAGCTCAAGCTGGAGCTTTTGGATAGAATGGTATCAGGCGAAGATGGGGAGGGCGGGGCAGTCAAGCCCCTGCAGACGAACGAGATGCTAATGGTCAACTCTGCAACAGCAACCAGTGTTGGAACTGTCTCCTCCTCGAAAAAGGGGGGAGCCAGTCTCAATCTCAGGCTCCCAATTTGCGCCAAGAGTGGCAGTAGGATTACCCTCTCCAGGAGGGTTGGCTCTAGATGGCGACTGATTGGCCATGGGACCATAGTAGGGTGATCCAATGACGGGCGTGCTCGTCGATGCTTGTGGCTGGGCGGCGCTGATGGATTCCGGACTGAACATAGACAGTGCCATGAGAGACGTAATAGGGGCTCCGGAACTGATGCTTCTGGACGGTGTTCTCGATGAATTGGTCGAGTTGTCTTCTGAGAAGAAAGGGCTCCTATTACCGCTCCTTGAATCTAGGAGCACGATGATTGGGAATCCTGCCGGGATGAGCCATACAGATGACATGTTATTGCAAATGTCAATTGAAAATGGGTGGCCAGTATTGACAATAGACATCAGACTAAAGGAGAGGCTTGTAATGTCAGGGTGCAGCTATATCGAGGTCGTCTCAGGCAGGATGCTGAGGCTAATTGGACCCTAGGGGAGGGTGAAGAGCCTGTCGTCCCCATGCCCGTCCATTAGCCCTATCCTGACTGCTGCATCCAGCCATGCATGCGAGTAGTTGATTGCTCCGAATGCTCTGACTAGATCGCCATTAGCCATGAAGTGCTTTGCATCCGAGTAATAATTATCACACATCTCCATCATCGAATCCAGCTTACTAGAATCATCCTCACCCTTGGCCAGGGAGGTTGCCTTCTGTCTGGCCTCTTGTGTAATTCTCAGATATTTCTCCACTAGTTCCCTAGTCACCAATTCTCCATCACTCACTTTCAAATTCCTCCGAAATGACTTGCAGCGGCCTCACTTATTCTGAAGAGCCTCTTCCTACCCTGTTTCCTAACAGAAAGAAGGCCTGTCCTGAATAGTTCATTGTATATCTGGGAGAGCCTTGGTCTGCCGACCTCTAGCCTTGCTTGAAGTTCTGCATCTGAAGGGGAAATTTCCCTTTCCGAAGATGCCTCGAGAATCATGACCTCTGCCTCATTTAGGGAGGCTAGCTTGGATTCGTCCAGGGGGTTATCCGCGTCCCATTTGGGTGAAATCGAGATCTTGGGTGGAACTATGGGGCGGGATGGTTCGGGAACTTCCTCCTCGAAGGCGAATTCCTCAACTGGGGCCTCCTCAATTCCAAATACGGCCTTCGGGGGTTCCGGGGTTTGATTATTGGATAAATCAGGAAGGCTTGATTCCGAAGATTCCTCAACTGACCAATACGCTGACTCTGTGGACATGACCCCAGATTCAGAGTTTGACTTTACCGCAGTGTCAATTGGTGCCGATGAGTCTTGGATGATGGTCTCTTCAATATTTTCAATTGGTTCCGGGGATGGGCGAGGTTCTGAAATTCTTGGAGGAGGTTCATGGAAAGTAGATGCATCGATAATCTCGGTTCCATCTGGGGTTGATGGCTTCGGAGGGGCATTTCTTGATCTCGCGGCCAAGCGGTTGAAGCCAAATCCTGTTTCGAGCATCGGTGGTTCCGTGCCTGGCTCGTAGACAAAATCCTCCAGAGTCCCCTTCTTTTCTGGAGGCGACGAATTTACCTGATTCTGCTCTGTCTGGAAATCGTCCTCCTCCCAGAGATCATCGGGGTCGTCGGAATTCCCCTCAGTTAATCCGTGGTCTTCATGGACCTCTTGATGGTCCTCTTCGTTCCAGCCAGCATACTCCTCCTCGGAAGAAATGTCTGTTTCTTTTTCGTCTTCCTCTTCGGGGGTCGTTTGTAGATTTTCAGCGGCGGATTCGGCCACATATTCCAATTCTAGGGAGTCTTCTGCCTGGGTGAAGTTTTGTTCCACTACAGTTTCTCTTACTGGCTGTGATTGATCGGTTATCACATTCCAGCCCATTACCCTCTCTAATGTCCCGTGGGATCCGACGTCCCTTCTTTCATCAGTTAGATCCCTTAGTAGCCTTATTACATCGCGGGGAGTACCTCCGGTGATGTCACGAATCGCTCCAAGCAGCCTTTCGTCTATCTTCCACCTCTCCTTGGCCTTCCGAGAAACTAATTTGTCAGATAGTTGCTGGATCTGGGTCGTTGTTAGGCCTTCGAGAAACTCTGGCCTATCGAACATCTCCAGAGTTTCTTCGCTCATATTAGAAAGTTGAGAGGGAGTCAGGGCGACCACTATGAATGCTCTCAACCTCTGAAGTACGGGAGAGATGAGGTCAACGAAGGAAGAAACATCCACTTCAGGGGGATAATCGAATGCTATCAAGGGAAGGGAGTCAGATTCTTGATCCAGATTCCTAACCAATCTGTCAATCATGAGTTGGGTGGTCTTGGGCGGATTGAAATCACCGAAGTGGATTGTGAGCTCATGAATTACAGAGTTGACTGGATTTCCATCTAGCCAATGTTGTCCGATGTAACTCTTCTTAGTCTGAGAGGCCAGGGCCCTGATCAGCGAAGTTCTTCCTGAACCTCTCTCGCCAACCAATATTGCCATCCTAGGTGATTTCGAAATAATGTGCTCCCTCCATTTTGCAAGAAGGAGGTCTCTGCCAACTATGTCCTCGGCCCTTCCACTTTCGATTGGCCTCATATCGAATGGGTTTCCCCTTAGTGGTGGCAGTCGGAGAAGATCTATTCCCCTCTGGTCCATTACTGAGGCGCCAGTGTGACGAGTACATAACATTCACGCATACTTACGCATAATATCGTATATTTTAACGCATTATTTGCTTTTTCAATAGAGTATTTTCTGATTATATTAATTCAGTATAACATTTTTTGATATACTTCCCTAACGCATTTCTAACGCTTTATCTATGCGTTAATGAAGCGTTAATGGTTAAATTAACGCTTTTTTCTGAGTATTTTCCTGAAAATTATTCGTGATTATTGGAGTAATTACCAGGGATCTGGGGAATTGCAAATGGTCGGACTAAGCAACTATCGAGGAGTAGTTCCCGCAAAATGTTAGAAGGCGTGGCCTGCCGACTAGGGTTGATTGAGATGCCAGTTGACAATAGCAGATTGAAGGGTTTCTACAAACTATCAGTATCAGAGAGAAGAGAGATGCTTGCAGGCATTGCAGGGCTCGGAGGAGACATGGTAGATGCATGGGCAGCCAATGGGGAGCTGGATGAAGAAACCGCAGACAGAATGATAGAGAATGTCATCGGAACTTATTCCCTGCCAATAGGGGTGGCTACTAATTTCATCATAGATGATGAGCATTACCTGATACCATTCGTAGTAGAGGAGGCCAGCGTAGTAGCGGCTGCTTCCAACATGGCCAAGAGGTGCCAGTCGAAGGGGGGCTTTAGGTCGGACAATGATGAACCTGTGATGATTGGGCAGATACAGGTTGTTGGTTGCGATGACCCCGAAGCTGCGAAGGAATCAATATTGGCGGCATCGGAAGAGTTGATTTCCGCCTGCAATGATGTTGATCCGATCCTAGTTAAATTTGGAGGCGGATGCAGAGAGATAGAAGCTAGGATCATTGAAACTGGTTCAGGCCCGATGGTAATAGTGCACATATTGGTCGATTGCAGGGACGCAATGGGGGCAAATGCAGTAAACACGATGGCAGAAACGATAGCTCCGAGGATTGAGTCTCTGTCATCTGGAACAGTGATTCTCAGAATAATTAGCAATCTTGCTGTACACAGGCTCGCTAGAGTGAGTGCGACATTCACGCCGGAAGAAATGTCTGATTCGGGAGACGACCCAGTACGTGGATCAGAAGTAATTGATGGGGTTATTCAGGCATATCATTTCGCTGCGGCAGATCCGTTCAGAGCGACCACTCACAACAAGGGGATTATGAATGCAATTTCCCCTGTCGCCATAGCTTGTGGGCAGGACTGGAGGGCAATAGAATCTGGAGCACACTCGTATGCCGCTTTTCGAAGGGAATATGGGTCTATGACTCACTGGGAGAAGGACGGCGATGGCAACCTAGTTGGCTCCATAGAGATACCAATGGCAGTCGGATTGGTAGGGGGGGCAGTAAGGATTCACCCTGGTGCTCAAGCCAACGTGGCCCTACTGGGGCTAAGGACCGCCAATGACCTAGCGAAAGTAATGGCTGCTGCAGGTCTTGCCCAGAATTTAGGGGCACTAAGGGCATTGGCAACTGTAGGAATTCAAGCTGGGCACATGAAGTTGCATCTGATGAATATGGTAGCGGCAGCTGGTGCTGAAGGCCCGGAAATAGAGGCTGTCGCCAAGAGCGTCAGAGAAAGCGGTGAGAGAATTACGATGGCAGTTGTGGAGAGGGCCCTATCTGAGGTCAGGGGAGAATAGTCATTCCTCTGCCTGTGCCTCTATCTCTTCGGCATCGGGTTCGCCGGAAAACTCGGCAATCGTCATCTGCTCTTCGGGAGCTAGTGAGGCGGCCAATTGTGCACTAGTTAGCCCCAATTTTGCCGCCTCCTCCCTGAACCATGCCTTGACCTTGCGATACTCCACTTCTGGGCAGCCGAAATATTCTGCAAACCTTCTGGTCGTAGTGAGCCTCCTAGTGAGGCCTTCTCTTCTCTTGTCGATAAGTCCAAGATTGGCGAGATCTCTGACATGATCGTATGCCTTCTGACCGAGCATATCGACCAATTGTGCTTGTGGCATCGGTTGATGATAGGCTATCAGAGCGGCTGCGGGCAGTAGCCTTTGTGGGATCTCGGGCTTGAAAGTATCAGGGAGGAACGGGGATAGGGAGGGATTCACTTCTATAATCCACCTGCCACTAACCTCTGAAAGCTGGAGCGCGGAGTTCTTTCTTGCTTCCATTTCTTTTCTGAGATCGCCTAGTGAGTCAGAGACTTGGAAGTTTCTCTTGCCCAGAAGTTTTGCCAGCTCATCGACGGACATAGAACGTCCGGCTCCGAAGAGTATGGCCTCTAGCATGGAAGAAAGAGGTGGTGCTTCAGTCAATTCGCCACCCCCAATGACCCATCTCCGGGATGGAGTCTGTTTGTCAGTTCCGAGAAGCTCTCTTCGCCGCCCCAAAGTGGCTTTAGTGAGATCTTGCCATCCTTCCCCGGCTCTTGAGACAATTCAGTATAGCCCCTGTTAGTAAGGAATAGTGCTGAAACGAGAGCTGTGACCTGGGCCTCTGCTTGAGCCTCATCGATCTCTACTCCCGAATCGAGAGACCTGTCCATCAGTTCTTCAGAAATCTCCCTCAGGCCGATGTCTTTCCCGTTATTGGATGATCTTGACATCAATGCTTCCCATGTTCTCTCTAGGTCACCTTCCAGATCCTCGACGTGCAGGCTCCCACTGAACCTCTTCCTTGCAATTGACAAGGCGTCTCTTCTCTCTTCGGCTATCTTGTCCCTGACTCTCTGCTCTTCCGCGAGTCTGCCGGCCTCTTGCAGGCCCATGAGGAGTTCTGTGAGAGTGACTGGTCGACCTTCTTCCCTGTGTATCCTGCCCTCGAACATGGAAGGCAGAACTTCGTCTGCATCTCCTGAGAGGACTCCCACTGAGAAGTTGTAGTCGGCATCATCGAAATCGGCCTCCCACCCTCCCTCGAAATCCCAAGTATCCTCCACTTCCGTGAAATCGAAGGCTCTCTCTTGTCTTTCAATGAGGTCAGATGCTTGGCTCTTGAGTATTGACCATGCCATTCTGATTAGGCGACCGCATGTTGGGAGATCGATGTTTTCAGAATCCTCTATCCTCTCTGAGAACATCTGAATGAAGAATGAGAGGTCGACGTCCCACGGGTCTAAGTCACTGGACTGAAACATCTGGAAAACCAGTGCGACGGATCTATCGAATGGGTCGATTAGGAACTGGTGCTCTGCTTCTTCCATGCTAGCCAATTCTGAGATCCTGTCTAGGTACTTACTAGTGGCCAGATCCGCCTCCCCACCAAGTAGTCGGGAGACTATGTCCTCCCTCATTTCCTGACTGTCCAGTACTGCCACAATATCACCTCAATCAGATTCAGTTTTGGCCTCCGGCAGTTCCTTTGTTTCGGAATCTGGCGTAGATGACTCGTCGGGGAATTCTACCTGATCCCTTTCCTCTATGTCCTCCGACCAGTCCTCGGTCCTCTCCCTCAAGGAATCCATGCTACCTTCAGTCGGGACATGGCCCTCAATCTCTTCTTCATCGACCTCGACTCCTGCTCTCTCTGCAAGTCCGCCGAGGCTCTTCGGGGCACCGAGGGGCTCTGGGACCTTCGGCATATCCTCAGGCTTGGGAAGTTCTGGCATTGACTCGAGTTCCGCCTTGGATTCTGCTTGGGCCCTCTCTTCCTTCTCCAATTCTTCACTGAGTTCTATTGCTGCTGCCCTGTCGAAGTCTGTGATTCTCCTGCTACATCCATCTCCGGCATGGGTAATTCCGATATGGTGGTCGGCTAGCGAGAGGCTTACCTTCCTGAGTGTTACCATGATGAACTGGGCCCTCTCGCTCCTTATCCTGCATAGTGTTGCAATTCTTCCGGAGTTGAAGGGGTCGAGGTTTTGATCCACTTCGTCGAAATAGTAGAATGGGCTAGGCTCGTAGTCCTGAATAGCGAAAATTAGAGCGAGGGCGGCCATTGACTTCTCTCCGCCCGAAAGTGCTGATCTCCTGGTGTTTCTGCTCTTGCCAGGGGGGACACAGGCCATGTCCAGACCCCCTTCGAAGGGATTCTTCTGGTTCTCAAGCCTTAGTTTCCCGCTTCCAGACGGTTGAAGAATCTCATAGACTCTGCTGAAGTTCTTGTTGACGTGTTCGAATACTGTCATGAAACGCATCTTTCGCTCAGACTCAAGCTTCTCAGCTATGGAAACTAGGTGATCTCTGCGTGAGCGTAGCGTCTTTCCGTCATCCATTAGGTCAGCAATTCTCTCGGCCGTGGTATCGTATTGCTCGATTGCTAGCATGTTGACGTCGCCTAGGTTGCCGAGGCGGCGTTCGAGTCCCTGCAACACTCGTTCCGCCTCGGCAATTGTTGGTAGTTGTACTTCCTCGGAGGGTATTTCCACTCCCGCTTCAATTAGTTCTGATTCGGTCTCACCGACCGCCTCCCTCTTCTGCTGAATCTGGGCATTGAGCTCATCTATCCTGCTCCTGATAGTCTGCCTTTCCTTCGAGAGCCCCTCAAGGGACGCCCTTAGGCTGGCACGCTCCTCGAATAGGAGGTCTCTCTTCTCAGTCAGGATCTTCTCTTCTTCGTCGAACTGTGAGGACTGGGCCTTAAGCTCCTTCAGAGCATCACGGGATGAGGCTATTGATTCCTCTAGGACACAGATTGATGATTCTGCCTCATCGATTGCCTTATCGTGCTTGTCCAGCTGCCTCTGCAACTCAGAAATCCTCCCATCCATGAGGGACAATCTTTCTTGATTAGTTGAAATCGATGATTCCGATTGGAGCCTGGTCCTCTCTGCATCCGTTCTGGTCTGCTCGGCCTTTCTGAGAATCTCGGATAGGTGATCAGGGGTGTTGTCCTGGAGTGCCTCGGCAGCTAATGACCTAGCCTCGATAGCTTCATTCAACTCGACTTGAGCATTCTTGGCCTCCGATTCTTTCTCCGCCCTATTCCTCTCCGATGAGTCGAATTCTGCCTTTGCAGCGACTACCTTGGACTCTGTTTCTTGGACGTGTTTTATCGCTCTGTCCATGTCGGCCTTCCAGTTCCTGACGTTGACGGAGTGATCGCTGCCATCCACGTTGTTGATCCTGTCACGCAGGCCCTGCATATTGGTTAGTGTCTCTCTCAAAGCTGCGTCGACGGTCGAGTAAAGGAGGTCTGCGTCCTCCACTGCCCTCTCTAGCCTGTCCAAGCTTGAGCTGCGTGAAGGGCCTCCTCCAAATGATGGCCTGTTGCCCTTGGACGAGGAGCCACCAGTCATAGCCCCTGAGCTCTCAATTAGAGAGCCATCTAGAGTCACCATTCTGACTCCTCCCATGTTTCTTCTGGCAACTTCCATGGACTCCACCAGAAGTGTATTGCGACTGGCGTAAACGATTGCTGTCTCTACCTCATCATCATAGTCAAGCAGTTCATGGGCGAACCCTATCATGCCGGGATTTCGAGCAACTAAGAGTGTCCTTCCTTGGGGCCTTGAGGTCTTGAGTTTTGAGAGGGGAAGGAAGGTGGCCCTCCCCCCGCTGTTTTTCCTCAACCATGCTATGCACTTGGCGGCGACCTCGTCATCCCTGACAACTATGCTCCTAAGTCCATTTCCGAGGGCCGTTGCCAATGCTTCCTCATGGGCAGGGTCCTTGGGGGAAGTTAGCTCGCCCAATGATCCCAGAATGCCTGAAATTTGGCCGCTCTCCCTTAGCTTGGTTAGTGCTGCCAGGGTGAGTGCTGAACCTGGTGCTGAGGACCTACCCTCCTGTCTGGCCCTTGCCTTGCTCAGATCTCTCTCGGCGTCCCTCAGTCTAGTCTCCGACCTGTCTCTGTCGGTCCTGAGTTCCTTCTCCTGCTTCTGCAGTCTGCGATATTCGTCCGCTAGTGAACTCCTATCAGTGTCGCCATCTGAATCCCTGAGGTCTTCGCCAAGTAGCTCGAGATCGTCCCTTACCATTGTGGCCTCCTCATATTTCTCTTCTAGATCTGCCAGATTCTCAGACGCTATCTGGGATGCCTGGGATGCCCTGTCGGCCTCCAGTTGTGCCTGAGAATGAAGGTCTTGGGCGGTTGAGACTGCATCTGTGGCCTTGCCGAGGGCCCTGTTCAGGTCTCTGGCATGCTTGTCGCCTGATTGGATGGCCTCCCTAGCATCATTCTCATCTTTGGCTGCCTGCTTGAGGGACTTATCGGCCAGAGATAGCGCCTCGTTTGCCGCGCCCAGTGAGTCGCTTGCCTCCTGCCAGGCTTTACGGGCCCTTCTGACCTCCTCTGTTAGGACCTTGACCTCCTCGCTGGATTCCGAAATCGCCTTGCGCTGGTCCCCTATCCTATCAGAACCAGTTTCTATGTCAATCTCATGCTGACGGATTTCCTGTATCAGACTCTGAGCATCCCCCGCAAGTACTTCCTTGATCTCTGCCTCTATACTTACAAGCTCCTCGTCATATGAAACTAGATTGGCGTTTCCTTCTGTGATTGATGTGTCGAGCAGGCCTACTCTCTCTGTGTACCCTGATCTCTCCTCACCTAGTAGCTTTACCTCGTCAAGCCGATTCCTGTATCTTGACTGGTAGAGGGTTATCTTCGATTTGTCCCGCTCTTCCTTTAGTTCCCTGAAGCGCAGGGCCTGCTCCCTTTCCTTGCCAAGCTGCTTCAGCTGCTTCTTTTTGTCTACCTCTAGCAGATCGATCGTCTCTATGCTATTCTCGACGTGCTTCCTCTGGTTGTTGGCTCTTCTGATCTCGTCATCATACGCAGTGACCCCCGCGACTTCCTCTAGAACGCCCCTCCTCCTGTGAGGAGTCATAGTAGCTAGATTGGTGACGTCCCCCTGAAGGACTATGTTGTAGCCATCGCCCCTGAGTCCTGCCTCAGAAAGCACCCTTCTCATTTCAGTGGCTGTTGAAGGTTTGTCTCCAATCCTGAATGAGGAGATTGGATCACCCTTGCGATTCAATCTGACAGAACGAGTGAACGATACCTCATCCTCCTGGACTCTGAGCCTTCTCTTCCCACCGTGCTCAGGAACATTGGCGAAAACCAGAGTTACCGACATCTGCTTGGCGGCTTTGCCCCTTCCCCCTCCGTTGAAAATTAGCTCAGACACATTTGAGGCCCTGAGAGCCTTAGTGGATTTGGGGCCCAGAACGAACTGTATGGCGTCGCCACAATTTGATTTTCCACTTCCATTTGGACCGGTGATTGCAGTGAAGCCCATGTCGAATGGGATGACCATCTCTCCACCGAATGATTTGAAATTCTCAAGTTCAATCCGAATAAGATGCATCCCAT